>ERZ827088.5172-NODE-5172-length-10152-cov-4.490938_pt1 | contig 10152 bp, 11 predicted proteins | sample MGYA00519922_ERZ827088 | MGnify/ENA primary metagenome ERZ827088 (study PRJEB31778, sample SAMEA3449254) | human gut metagenome | biome: human gut; feature: human-associated habitat; material: faeces | place: United Kingdom | collected 2010/2012 ... | reverse complement strand
CCGAGGGCTACACCGCCGCCGACCATTTGGAGGCGCTGCTGCGCCACGGACACGAGGGGCTCATTGACCTTTGCCTTGCCAACAGCGCGCCCATCCCGCAGGAGCTTGCCGCACGCTACAGCGCTGAGGACGCGGAGCTTCTGCGCATCGATCGTGAGCGCATCGCCCAAATGGGGATCGCGCTTGCTGAATATCCGCTCCTTTCAGCGGCGGGCGGCTACGCCCGCCACGACCCCGCGCTGCTCGCGCGGGCAATCATGGAGCTTTACCGCGAGCGCACTGTGCGCATCTATCGCGGCACCCAACAGTACATTACAGAGGAACAGGAGACGAACCATCATGCTGAACGATAAGGAATTTGTGCTCGCGATGCAGCAGCGCACCGAGAGCGTCTGGGTCGAAAAGCAGACAGAGAGCGCCGAGAGCGTTCTTGCCGCCCTGCCGCTCACGCGCGCGGACGTGGATGACGCCGAAGCGCGCATGGAGCGCTTTGCACCCTTTACCAAAAAAGCGTTTCCCGAGACCGCGAAGGACCGCGGACTCATCGAGTCCACGCTGACGGAGATACCTGCCATGCGCGCATGGCTGAACGACAGCGAGGGAGCGGACCTTGCGGGACGGCTTTTTCTCAAGCGCGACTGTGACCTGCCGGTCGCCGGCAGCGTCAAGGCGCGCGGCGGCTGCTACGAGGTCCTGAAGCACACTGAGGATATCGCGCTTGCGCACAGGCTCGTTGAGCGGCGCGACGACTACAGCGTCTTTGCGACACAGGCGTTCCGCGCGTTCTTCTCGCGCTACAGCCTGCATGTCGGCTCCACAGGCAATCTGGGGCTGAGCATCGGCATCCTCGGCGCGGCGCTCGGCTATCAGGTCACGGTCCACATGAGTGCGGACGCGAAGCAGTGGAAGAAGGACCTTCTGCGCGAAAAGGGCGTAACAGTGCTCGAATACGGTGCGGACTACTCCTATGCGGTCGCAAAGGGAAGAGAACGCGCATCGGAGGACCCGATGAGCCACTTCGTTGACGATGAAAATTCCCGCGACCTCTTCCTCGGCTATGCCGCGGCGGCGCGCCGGCTCAAAGCGCAGCTCACTGAGCAGCAGATCGCGGTCGACAAAGAGCACCCGCTGTGCGTTTATATACCCTGCGGCGTCGGCGGCGCGCCGGGAGGTATCTGCTTTGGACTCAAGCAGGAATTCGGCGATCAGGTCCACGTCTTTTTCGTCGAGCCGACGGAAGCGCCCTGTATGCTGCTCGGCCTTTCGAGCGGCGTGGGCAGCGGTATCTGCGTGCAGGATATCGGCCTGACCGGCCGCACCGCGGCGGACGGGCTTGCTATCAGCCGCTGCTCGGGGCTTGCGGGACAGATGGTCAAAGACCTTGTCGAGGGAGGATTTACCGTCGCCGATGAGCGTCTCGTGCCATACCTGCGCGCTCTGCATGAGAGCGAGGGGATCTTTGCGGAGCCTTCGGCCTGCGCGGCTTTCGTCGGCCCCGCGCGTTTCCATGAGGCGGCGGACGCTGCCCTCGGCGATACGCCGCGCGAGAACGTCACGCACCTTGTCTGGGCGACGGGCGGCGCGCTCGTCCCGCAAAGCGAGCGGGAAAAGCTCCTCAACGCGTAAGAGCAAATACGAAAAAGCGCCATGCACCTTCACTGCGGTGCATGGCGCTTTTTGACACATTTCTTGAAAGGGACAGGGGAGAGGGTCAGAGATTTTTCATCGCGTGCTCGCAAATGGCCTCATATGTCTGCTGGCTGATGTCGTGCTCGATCTTGCACGCATCCTCCTCAGCGGTCTTTTCGTCCACGCCGAGGGCGATGAAAAATTTTGTGAGCGTGTGGTGGCGGTCGAGCATCTTTGCTGCGATCGCCATGCCGCGGTCTGTCAGCGTGATGAGGCCGTCGCGGTCCATCTCGATATATCCATTTTCGCGCAGTCGCTTGGTCGCGTAGGTGACGCTGGGCTTCGTCACACCCAGATGGTCGGCCACGTCGACCGAGCGGATATAGCCGTGCTGCTCTTTCATCATCAGCATGGATTCGAGATAATCTTCAGATGCCTTTTGGATTTTCATGTGCGGTTTCACCAACTTCGCAATAAAGTACGATAATAGGTTAACATGCTCTAACAAAAAATGCAAGCATTAAAAAAATGTTCACAAAACCTCTTGACAAAATAGGTTAGAGAGATTAAACTAACGGGCGAAAGTTAAACGGCACTAACTTTGAGATGGCGAATTGCGGATCGCCGCGATGAGAAAAGTGCCAGACCAACAGCATGCGGAGGGATAAGTAATGATGCCGCTTACACTGGCGAATGCCGGAGAAGAAAATACCATCCTCAAAGTCGGCGGGAGCGCTGAAGTCAAAAAGCATCTCGAAGATCTCGGCTTTGTGGCCGGGGGCACGGTGAGCATCGTGTCGTCGCTCGGCGGGAACGTGATCGTCAAGGTCAAGGAAGCCCGCGTTGCCATTAGTGAAGAAATGGCAAGAAAAATCATGGTTTGAGCAATTTTTCAAATAAAAGGAGAGAGATTATGAAAACACTGCGTGAAGTCAAGATCGGCGAGACCGTCAAAGTCGTCAAGCTCCATGGCGAGGGCCCCGTCAAGCGCCGTATCATGGATATGGGCATCACCAAGGGCACTGAGGTGTTCGTGCGCAAGGTCGCGCCCCTGGGCGACCCGATGGAAGTCACCGTGCGCGGCTACGAGCTGTCGCTGCGTAAGGCGGACACCGAAATGATCGAAGTTGAATAATTTATTTCTACATAAGTTAAGGAAACTTAACAAGAAGGAGCAGTAAGAAACATGGAAAAGCAGATCAAAATTGCCCTCGCGGGCAACCCCAACTGCGGTAAGACGACGCTGTTTAACGCCCTGACCGGTTCGAACCAGTTCGTCGGTAACTGGCCCGGCGTCACCGTGGAAAAGAAGGAAGGTAAGCTCAAGAAGCACGATGACGTGGTCATCATGGACCTTCCCGGTATTTACTCCCTGTCCCCCTACACGCTGGAGGAAGTCGTCGCCCGTAACTACCTCATCACCGAGCGTCCCGACGCGATCCTGAACATCATCGACGGCACGAACCTCGAGCGTAACCTGTATCTCACCACCCAGCTCACTGAGCTCGGCATCCCCGTGGTCATCGCCATCAACATGATGGATATCGTCCGCAAGAACGGTGATGAGATCAACGTCAAGGAGCTCTCCCGTGAGCTTGGCTGCGAGATCATCGAGATCTCCGCACTCAAGGGTGACGGCGTCATGGACGCTGCCGAGGCTGCCATCCGCGCCGCCAAGGGCACCAAGACCGTCCCGATGCACACCTTCTCCGGCCCTGTCGAGCACGCCATCGCCCACATCGAAGAGGCGGCCGTGCACTCCATGCCGGAAGAGCAGCAGCGCTGGTACGCGATCAAGATCTTTGAGCGCGACGACAAGGTGCTCGCAAAGCTCAGCATCCCCACCGAGACGATGAACCACATCGAAGAGGACATCAAGGCGGCGGAGACCGAGCTCGACGACGATGCCGAGAGCATCATCACCAACGAGCGCTACGTTTACATCGCACAGATCATCAAGGGCTGCTACAAGAAAAAGAACCACGGTCAGCTCTCTGCCTCTGATAAGATCGACAAGATCGTCACCAACCGCTGGCTGGGTCTGCCCATCTTCGCGGTCGTGATGTTCCTTGTTTACTGGGTCGCTATGGTCGGCGTCGGCGCGCCCGCGACCGACTGGGCAAACGACGGCCTGTTCGGCGACGGCTGGCACCTGTTCGGCATCGGCACCGCCGAGTACACCGAGGTTGCCGATAACTACACCGCCGCGATGGACGCCGTCAGCGGCTATTATGAGCTGGACACCGAGGCCGAGAACTTCGACGCCGACGCCGCTCTTGCGGACATGAAGGCCGTTCAGCCCGACGCCGACTCCGCCACCATCGAGGTGGAGGATGAGGAGACCCTGGCTCAGAACGAGATGACCGTCTACTACGACGCCATCCCCGAGGACGCCGACGAGGAGTCCACCGTTGGCATGACCTATGTGGACGCCGTCAGCTATCTGGAGGAGAACGGCTTTGACGAGCCCGACCCCGCCGATTACGGCGTGTGGGTGCCCGGTATCCCCGTTCTCATCGGCAACGGTCTGGAAGCCGCCGGTACGGCGGACTGGCTCAGCGGCCTGATTCTGGACGGTATCGTCGCCGGTGTCGGCGCGGTGCTCGGCTTCGTGCCGCAGATGCTCGTGCTGTTCCTGATGCTCGCCTTCCTCGAGGCCTGCGGCTACATGGCCCGTATCGCCTTCGTGCTCGACCGTATCTTCCGCAAGTTCGGCCTGTCCGGTAAGTCCTTCATCCCCATGCTCATCGGCACCGGCTGCGGCATCCCGGGCGTCATGGCATCCCGTACCATTGAAAACGAGCGTGACCGCCGCATGACGATCATGACCACGACCTTTATCCCCTGCGGCGCGAAGGTGCCCTTCATTTCCATGGTCGCTGGCGCCATCTTCGGCGGCGCCGCATGGGTCGCCACCTCCGCCTACTTCGTCGGCATGGCTGCCATCATTATCTCCGGCATCATGCTCAAGAAGACCAAGATGTTCGCGGGCGATCCCGCTCCCTTCGTGATGGAGCTTCCCGCTTACCACTGGCCGACCGTCGGCAATGTCCTCCGCTCCATGTGGGAGCGCGGCTGGTCCTTCATCAAGAAGGCCGGCACCATCATCCTGCTTTCTACCGTCGTTGTGTGGTTTACCACCTACTTCGGCTGGGTCGATGGCACGTTCCAGATGCTCTCTGAGGAGCAGATCGACGCCTCCATCCTCGCTAAGATCGGCAACGGCATCGCATGGATATTTGCGCCTCTTGGCTGGGGCAACTGGCAGGCGGCCGTCGCCTCCATCACCGGCCTTGTCGCCAAGGAGAACATCGTCGGTACCATGGGCATCCTGTATCCCGACGGTTGGACTGAGATCAGCGCGAACTTCACACAGATCAGCGGCTATTCCTTCCTGGTGTTCAACCTGCTGTGCGCTCCGTGCTTCGCGGCCATCGGCGCGATCAAGCGCGAGATGAACAACGCGAAGTGGACCTGGTTCGCCATCGGCTATCAGTGCGGCTTTGCTTACCTCATTGCCCTGATGATCAACCAGTTCGGCAACGCCTTCACCGGCAGCCTGAACGTCATCGGACTGATCGCGGCCATCGTTGTCCTCGCCGGTATGATCTACATGCTCTTCAAGCCCTACAAGGAAGCTACCAAGCTGAGCGACAAGCACTAATCCCTTAACACCGATACCCTGCGAAAGGAGTGATTTCCATGTTGAACTGGGTTACCGCAAACCTGTCGACGATCGTCGTCTCTGCTATCCTGCTTGCCATAATCATTGCTATCTCCACCTATCTTATCCGGCAGAGAAAGAGGGGAAGAAACTCCTGTGGCTGTAACTGTGCACACTGCGCTATGCACGGCACTTGTCACAGTAAGCAGCATTAAATAGCACAGGAGACGCGGGACTTATCCACCCGCGTCTCCTGCGCCGTATGAAAGGAAATGATCTTAACATGTACGAAACCAAAGTGAAGATCGACGGCATGATGTGCGGCATGTGCGAATCGCACATCAACGACGCCATCCGCAATGCGTTCTCCGTGAAGAAAGTCTCCGCCTTCCACTCCAAGGGCGAAGCGGACATCATCAGCGAAGAGCCCATCGACGAGGCGAAGCTGCGCGAGGCCATCACCAAGACCGGCTATGACTTCGTCTCCATGACGAGCAAGCCGTATGAAAAGCACGGCCTGTTCGGCTTTCTGAAGAAGTAAAAGACAAAATGAAAGGCACGGCTTTTGCCGTGCCTTTTTTTGACTTAGTTCTGCGCTTCGGTGCGCTTCCTGCGGTGCGGGCTTTTCAAAAAGTCGACGAGCTTTTGCTCCATGCGGGAGAGCTGCTGCGATTTGAGCGTGATGAGATAGATCGTGCGCTTGAGCGCGCTTTTGTCCATCTCGAAGGCGAGCAGCGTGCCGTTTTGGACCTCCTGCTCCACGGCGAGTGCCGAGAGCACGGCAACGCCCACGCCGCCGGAGACCATCTGCTTGATGGCCTCGGGGTCGTCCACGCGCGCCACGACATGCAGCATATCGTGGGAGAGACCGAGCGTGCGCAGATAGTTTTGCAGGCTCGTGTCCGTGCCAGAGCCCTCTTCGCGCGAGACGAACGGCTCTTCGAGCAGCAGCTCGCGGCCGTAGACGCCGCGCTCTCTGAGCATGCGGTAGTGCTCGTTGTTCGGCGCGGCGAGCACGAGCCTATCGTCGTAGAGAGGGAAGTAGTCCACATTTTCCGGCTCACTGACCGCGCCGACAAAGCCGACGGCGATCTGGCCGGATTTAAGCATCCGGTGCACCTGCTCGCTGTCGCCGCGGCGCAGGGAATAACGGAACTCCGGCTCGCGCTTCAAAAACGCGGCGAGGTAGCCCGGCACCAGATATTGCCCCGGCACGGTGGACGCGCCGAGCGCGACCACGGGGGCGCTGTCCGCGTCGGAGAACAGCGTGCGCAGCGCGGCGCAGTCATTCAGAATGCGCCTTGCGATGGGGTAGACCTGTTCGCCCTCCTTCGTCAAGCGAACATGGCGGCGGTTGGAGCGCACGAAGAGCTCCTTGCCGAGCGCCTGCTCTAAAAGAGAAATGTGCGCGCTCACGGTGGACTGGTTGAAGAACAGCTCCTCCGCCGCGCGGGTGAAGCCGCCGTATTCCACAACGGCGACAAAAATTTCAAGCTGCTTGAGGCTGATATCGTTCATAAGACGGGTTTCCTCCGGAATGTCGTTCTACTTTGAAAAGAATAATATGAGAGAACGAAAAAAGCAAGGCGTTTCATCGCTTTTTTCAATGATAAACTGTATTTTATGAAATGCAGGCGATGAATCGCGCGCTCTTGCAATTTGCGGGGGAGTTTGGTATCATGGCAGGCAGATCAAAAGAAAAACGGCGGTGATGATAAGATGAAAACAGTGCTTGTGACGGACGGAAAATACCGCTCGTCCATCGCGGCGGTGCGTGCACTGCACCGCGCGGGCTATCAGGTGATCGTGACGCAGACGCGTGCCGACGTGCACGCTGTGCCGGCGGTCGCGGCCTCACGCTGCTGTGCTGCCTTTCGGTGGATCGACGGGGCTGCGGCCGACGACGGCTATGCAGATCGGCTTGCGGCGCTGCTGGAGACGTATGACCGTCCGGTGCTGTTTTGCGTCGGTGCGGTCACGCTCAACACGGTCGCCGCGCAGCGGGAGCGGTTTGCCCGGGTCGCGGATTTTCTTATCGCGCCCCGGCCAGTGCTCGATGCACTCAATGACAAGGAGACGGTGCATGCGCGCGCGCAGAGCCTCGGCATCCCGGTGCCGCGGCAATATGACGGCGTCCCGCCGGAGCGCTATCCCGTTGTCATCAAGCCGCACTGCGGCGAGAAATTCGGCCTCAAGGCCGCCGACCGGTACGCCGTTGCCGACACGCCGGAGGCATATGCGCAGATCCTTGCGCGCATGCAGCGCTACGACCCGGCGCCGATCGTGCAGGACAGGATCACCGGCCCCGGTATTGGTGTGAGCTTGCTGCTTGGCCGGGATGGCCGCCTGATCTGCGCGCTGTGCCACCGCCGCATCCGCGAATATCCGGTCACCGGCGGCCCTTCGACCTGCTGCGAGAGCTTTTACGACGCCGCGCTCATTGATTGCGCATACCGGCTGCTGCACTCGTTCGGCTTCACGGGCATGGCCATGGTGGAGTTCAAGGGTGACTGTCTGCTGGAGGTCAATCCCCGCGTCTGGGGCAGCTTCCCGATGACGGAGGCGGCCCAAAGCCCGTTCACGGCGTACTATGCCCGCGCTGCGGCGGGGGAGCGGGTGCGCTATACTGCGCAGGATTATCGCTCCGGCGTGCGTATGCGCTTTCTGCTCAATGATACGCTCGCTGCGCTGCATTATCTGCGCGCCGGGCGCGTCGGCATATTTCTGCGCAGCATTGCCGACCTGTTCACGGCGAAGGAGGCCCTGCGCTGCCGGGGCGACAACCGCGTGTTCTGGGTCTATCTGAAAAACAGCCTGTTTGCGCGCGGGTGATTTCCGCGCAGAGAGGAGCTTTGCCCATGGAGGTCAGATTTGACCTGCACATTCATTCCGAGCACTCGCCGGACGGGCGTATGTCCCTTGACGAGATCGTCTCGTGCGCGCGTGCACGGGGCTTGCAGGGCGTCGCCGTGTGCGATCATGACCGCGCCCTGACCGAGACGTGGGACGCACCGGATTTTCTGCTCATCCCCGGCGTTGAGCTCTCGACGGATCAGGGGCATCTGCTGGGCCTGTTCGTCACCGAGCAGATCGAGGCGCGGGAGCTGGGCGCCGCGATCGACGCCGTGCACGCCTGCGGCGGTCTTGCCGTGATGGCGCACCCGTTCGAGCGCAGCTGCGATGCGCAGCGGCTCGACGCCTACCTCGACCGGCTCGATGGCATCGAGGTCTGGAACGGTCGGGCCGATCGCAAGAACCCGCAGGCCAACGCCATGGCGTGCGCGCTTGCGCAGCGTGCGCAAAAGCCGGTCACGGCCGGAAGCGATGCGCACCTGCCGGAGGAGATCGGCAACGGCGTCGTGACGCTGGAGGTCGATGCACTGACGCTGCCGGCCGTCCGTGCGGCGCTGCTGCGCGGGGCGACGGCTGTGGACGGGCGGCGCGGAAAGGCGCGCTATGTTGCCGAGAGCCAGCTGACCAAGCGCAGACGCACCCATGCCGGTGCGGCCGCCTATGCCAAGTGGGCGCTCTTTGCCGCGAAGTGCTGCCTGCAGGATATCACGTGGAAAGAGGAGACCTATCATGTCTTGGATCGTTAAAGCAGGAAAACAGGGCAAAAAGATCGTCAAGAAACTCATCATGCCCGCAGAAAAGCACTATGTCGGCTACACCCGGCGCATCGAGCGCGTGCAGACGACCCGGCGCATCTGCGCCATGACGTTTGACGACGGGCCGATGGGGCTGCCCGCGTCGCCGGATCGGTTTGACGGCCGGACGCTCACGGACGTGCTGCTCGATACGCTGGCGCAGTACGGCGCGCGCGGCAGCTTTGACGTCATCGGCGATACGAGCGCCAACTACCCCGACGAGGCCGGCAAGCTCGGCAGCGCCGCGTGGGGCGGCGTGCGCTTCGACCATTATCCGGACATCCATTGTGACGAGCAGGGCGGCGCGGAGCACAATGACCGCCTCATCCGCCGTATGCTCGCCGAGGGCCACCAGATCACGAACCACGGCTACCGGCACATCCTTTTCGGCAAGAAACCGTTTGTATACGGCGCGCGCGAATACCTTCCCGGCTTTGATGCCGCGGTGGAGGATCTCGGCCGCCTGCACGCGCTCATGCAGACGCGCTATGGCTATACGATGACGCTTGCACGCCCGCCGCACTATGTGGACAAGATGACCGGCGGCTTTACCAGCTACGATGTCTATGACCATATGGGCTATCAGTACATGGCGGCGTCGTTTGACGGCGCGGGCTGGCTCCCGTCTACGGATCCGGATCCGGAGGCGGCCCTGCAGGCGGAGATCCGTGCCATGGTCGAGCCGATGCGCAAGGCGCTGGAAAAAGACCCGGACTTTTTCTGCGGGCAGATCATTTTCCAGAAGGACGGCTACAACATGGCCAAGCGCACACCGGTGGCCTTTGCACTCGGCCAGCAGCTGGCGCTGCTGCAGGAATACGGCTATCAGGTCGTGCCCGTGGGCGAGCTGGCGATGCTGCTGACGCCGAAGGCGGACGCGATCGCGCGCCGCGTCGCGCAGCTGCGCCGGACCGGCCGTGCCGGCGCCTATGACGGCGCCATGGCCTGGTGCCGGGAAAACGGCCTTGTCTCTGCGGCGGCGCACCCGGCGGATCACGTGACCGCGCTGCCGGAGGCATGGTTTGTCCCCATGGACGGCTTCACCCGCCGGGACGTCTATGCAGCCTTCCGCATGGAGCGGCTCTGAGTGATGCGAAAACATACGGCGCCGGACGGAGATCCCGTCCGGCGCCGTGGAGACTGTCAAAAAGTAATACTTTTTGACAAAGGAGTTTGCGGCCTGACTGCAGCGCACGCGCCGTCCGCCCAAGG
>ERZ827088.5164-NODE-5164-length-10163-cov-6.698753_pt1 | contig 10163 bp, 6 predicted proteins | sample MGYA00519922_ERZ827088 | MGnify/ENA primary metagenome ERZ827088 (study PRJEB31778, sample SAMEA3449254) | human gut metagenome | biome: human gut; feature: human-associated habitat; material: faeces | place: United Kingdom | collected 2010/2012 ... | reverse complement strand
ACAGGGAGTCGCTGTTGGGGCCGCGGCCAGCAAGACGCAAGCAAAGCGCTGCGGCTGCTGGGTGCCGCAACCCGGGCAGTGGCAGCGCGTTAGCGCTGACGGAGAGGTTATTCCTATAAAATGCATAACCCTCCTTCCCGTCGGGCATACTGCCCAAAGGAAGGAGGGTCTTTTTGTGCAGACCTTTTATAAAATCTGTCTCATCCTCATGATCGTCGGCGGCATCAACTGGGGCCTTGTGGGCCTGTTCCAGTTCGACTTCGTCGGCTGGCTTCTGGGCGGCAGCGCGTCCATCTGGTCACGTATCGTGTTCACGCTGGTGGGCGTGGCCGCTATCTGCGGTATCCCGGGCCTGTTTACAGACGAGACCGGGGAGTAGAGACAAAAGAAAAAGGCTCTCATGCCGGCAGGAAATACGGCACGAGAGCCTTTTTGATACCTATAAAGAATCCCGCCCGGACGTCTGCGGCAATCAAACCTACCCTTGCGGACAGGTGGGTGCTCTGTCTCCGGTTTCGCGCTTCCTCATCGAGCCTTCATGGTCGACCCATGACGGGGAGGTCTGCAATCCACCGGAGAACTCCAAGCTCCCGTTGATTGATTAGTAGGATCATATAAACCGCAACAAATCGAGTCGGGCAGGAAAACCTTACGCAGTTGACAAATCAGTCGATCTCGAACTGGTCGCTCAGACGCTTCTCGAACAGCTTGCTGACTTCCAGCAGGGTCTCATCGTCCTCGACCACATCGAGATACTCGCCCTCGTCGTCCTCGCCGACGCTCAGGATGACCAGCTGGGCGTCCTCGTCCAGGTCTTCCTCATTCTCGGCGTATTCGACAACGGCCAGGTAATGCACGCCCTTATGGTCCAGAGCGTCGATCACTTCAAACGTGACCTCATTGCCGTCCTCGTCCTCGAGGGTCATCAGGTCAGGCTGATATTCCTCTTCGGTCTCAGCGGCGGACTTGTTCATATCTTCTGCCATAAGTCACGTTCTCCTGTCAAATATCTAAAAAATGGAATAACTGTCACACCCTGCCCGCTCTGCTCCTTCTGAGCTGTGGGTTCCGGGTACGCCTATAGTGTAGCGTTTTTTTGCCCGCTCGTCAAGATGTTTTTCGCACAGAAATCTGCTGGCAAATTTTCACCCATTTTCCTCTCGATTCCGCCGGAGAAATATGATATACTAAACTCTGTGTATATTCCCATCCTATTCACCGAGAGGTCAGAGTTATGAATCGTTTTTATAAAAAGGCGCTGGCGGTGCTGGCGCTCCTGAGCTGCCTTGCGCTGACGGGCTGCTCGCTGAAGGAAAAGCTCAGCGGCAGCGCGTCGGGCACCAAGACCATCTCCCGCCCGGCGGTGGAATCTGCCGAAACCCAGTTCGCCCACCCGGCGGCGGGGGACACGGTGGCCGTGTTCGATACTTCGGCGGGCGTGTTCAAGGCGGTGCTCTTCCCGACGCTGGCTCCGCAGGCATGCGATAACTTCCTCGGCTTCGTACAGGCGGGCTACTACAACGGCCTGACCGTCTCCCGCGTTGAGAACGAGTTCCTCGTCGAGGCCGGGCAGGGGGCCGACGGCAGGGGCGCGACCATCTGGAACGGCAGCCGCTACCCGGTGGAAGCCACCGACAAGCTGCACCACTATTCCGGTGCACTCTGCGCCGCCACGGATTCTTCCGGCCAGTGTGCCAGCGTCTTCTATGTGATGGAAACGCTGCCCGGCTCGGCCTCCGTCACGCAGGAGCTGGTGGACCAGATGAACGCCGCCGGCTACCGCGCCGAGGTGGTGGCAGCCTACCAGACCGCGGGTGGCGCACCCTATCTGGACTACACCGACACTGTGTTCGGGCAGGTGTACGAGGGTATGGACATCGTGGACACCATCGCCCAGACCGCTGTGGACGAAAACCAGAAGCCCACCACCGATATCACCATCAACAGCGTGAGCATCGAGACCTATCAGGGGTAAATAGTATAGCAAAAAAAGATGCCTGTGCGTGAGCACAGGCATCTTTTTTTACATCTCCCCGGGGTGTTCCTTGCGCCATGCAAGGTAGTCCTCTAAAATCACCGTGGCACTGACCGAATCCAAGATTTCCTTGCGGCGGCTGCCGTAGGTGCCGCTTTCGTCCAGAAGGTCGGCAGCGGCACAGGTGGTCTGACGCTCGTCCCACATCCGCACCGGCAGGCCGCTCCAAAGTTCCACGGTCTTTGCCAGCTTGCGGCTCTTGGCGGCGCGCTCGCCCTCGGTACCGTCCATATTCAGCGGCAGACCGATCAGAATCATCTCGGCTTCGATCTCCTTGGCTACCTCGCATACCCGGGCGGCAACCTTGTTGCGCGCCTTTAAGGTGATCTGGGGCGTAATGGCGGTGGTAAGAAATTCGGTGCGGTCGCAGGTGGCAAGGCCGGTGCGGCTGTCCCCGTAGTCAACGGCTAAAATCTTCATACATAGTCCCTTTCCGGTGTGCAGAGTGTTTTTTTTCAGTGTACCACAGCGGCGGCGGGATTGCAAAGAAAAGCGGTGGTTTTATCTCCGCTTTCGTGTTACAATAAAGGCAAAAATCAATGAGCGGGAGGAGACCGAAATGCTGAAACTGGTTCTGGGCGCTTCCGGCAGCGGCAAAACCACCCTGCTGTATGCCCGCATCCGTGCCCGTGCCGAGGCGGGAAAGCGCAGCATCCTGCTGGTGCCGGAGCAGTTTACTTCCAGCACCGAAGCGCGCATCTACCGGGAGCTGGGGGATGCCCTTTCCGGCATGGTAGAAAGCTATTCCTTTACCAGTCTGGCCGAGCATATCCTTGCGATAGAGGGCGGCGCGGCGGTGCAGACCCTGACCGATGCCGGGCGGGCGGTGCTGGTGCGCCGTGCGCTGGAAGAATTGCAGGATAACGTGCACTACTACTACCGCCACCGGCGCAGCGCGGCCTTTTGCCAGATGGCTGCCGAGACGATAGACGAGCTGAAAAGCGCCGGACTTTCCGGGCAGCAGTTGCAGGAGCTTGCCCGGGACTGCGGCACCGAGAGCGCAAAGCTGGGCGAACTGGCGCTCATCTTTCAGGGCTACGAGAGCCTGCTGGCGGGCACCGGCATGGATCCTGCCGACCGTCTGGAGCTGGCGGCAGACCGGCTGGAAGCTGCGCTTGCCCGGGACGAGCTGCCGGACTTTCTGCGCGAGCGCGAGGTGTTCATTGATGAGTTCGACACCTTCAACGCGCCCAAAAAGCGGCTGATGGGTGCCATGCTGGCCGCCCTGCCCGCTGTAACGGTGGCGCTGTGCGAGGACGGCGCACCCATGCAGCCCGGGGACCTGGAACTGTTCTCCGGTGCAAAGCAGGTGGCGGCGCAGCTGCGCCAGCTGGCGCGCAAAAACGGCGCACAGGTGGCCGCCCCGGAGCTGCTGCGGCGGGACCTGCGCCATAAGGATACCCCGGGCCTTGCCGCCTTGACCGAGCTGCTGGAGACCGGCAGCTGCACCCCGCCGGAAAGCGCCCCGGAGCTGCGGCTGTTTGCCGCCGCCAGCCGGGAGGAGGAAGCACGCTGTGCCGCAGCCGCCATCCGCCGCCTGATGCGGCAGGGGGTGCGCTGCGGGAAAATTGCGGTGGTCTGCCGCGATATCAGCCTGTACCGGGCTGCGGTGCGGTACGAGTTCCGCATGGCAGAGATTCCTCTGTACTGCGACGAGCCCACCACCCCGGAGTTCAGCGCCCCCGCCACGGCGGTGCGGGCACTGCTGGCATTGCTGCGGGGTGCGGACATGACCGAGCAGCTGACCGTGCTGGCCAAGACCGGCCTGTGCGACCTGACCGAGCCGGAAGTCTGCGCGCTGGAAAACTACGCCTACACATGGTCGCCCAATGCAGCGGCGTGGCGGGCAGAATTTACCAAAAGTCCCCGGGGCTTCGGCGATGCCGAACTGACCGAGGAGGATACCCAGAACCTAACCCGCGCCGAGAATGCCCGCAAAAAGCTGGTGACGGCGGTGGATACCCTGCGCAGCAAAGTGCGCAGCGCCAACGCCGAGCAGATCAGCCGGGCGCTGTATTTCTGCCTGAAGGAGCTGGGCGCAGAGGGGCAGCAGGCCGCACAGGTGGAGGATATCCGCACCGCCCGGGGCATCCCGGCGGCAGAGGAAGCCGCCCGCGAGTGGAACGTGGTGATGCAGCTGCTGGACGAGATGGCGCGGCTGCTGGGCAGTCAGGGCATCACCGTGCCGGAGTACGAGGATCTTTTCAGCCTGCTGCTGCGCTCCTCTGACCTTGGGCACATCCCGCAGACCTTGGACGCGGTGGTGCTGGCAAGCGCCGGTAAAATGCGTCTGGATGCGCCGGACTATGTGTTCGTGCTGGGGCTGGCAGAGGGCGAATTTCCCTGTACCCCCGCAGAAAGCGGCCTGCTGACCCACGCCGACCGCGATTTGCTGATGGCAAAACAGATCGATCTGCCGGACTGTTTTGAGAACCGTGTGGTGCGGGAACAGGTCTGTTTTTATAAAGCCCTTACCGCCCCGGCAAAGGGGCTGTGGATGAGCTGGCCGAAGGGGCAGGGGCAGACCCTGTGCGCTGCGCTGGAGCCCATCGTGGAGGCGTTGCAGCCCGCCGCACCGCAACTGGAACTGATCGACCTTGCCGCCACCCCCGCAGACGGCTTAGACGTGCTGGGCGGCGGCTGGCCGCTGACCGAACTGGAACGTGCCAGCCTGACCGAGGCGCTGCGCGCCCCCGGCGAGGGGGTACAGGCACCCCGGGGGCTTGCGCTGTTGCAGCGTATGGAGCAGGACCCGCCCCGGCAGGTGCAGGATCTGCCCACGCTGGAAATGCTGCTGGGCAGGCGGCTGCACATCTCGCCCAGCCAGCTGGAAAAATACTATACCTGCCGCTACGGTTACTTTTTGCAGTATGTGCTGGGGCTCAAGCCCCGCCGCCGTGCGGAGCTTTCGGCAGACCAGAGCGGTACCCTGATGCACTGGGTGCTGCAGATGGCGCTGGACCCCCACCCCGGGGAGGACAACCCCTGCGCCGGGCTGCGCCCCTTTTTGGAGCTGGATGATGCCGCCATGGCCGACCTTGCCGCCGCACTGGTGGACGAGTACGCGCGGCGCTATCTGCCGGAGGATACCGCACGCTTTGCCTATCTGCTCTCCCGGCTGAAAAAGAGCATGACCAGCCTGCTGTGCTATCTGCGGGACGAGCAGAACCAGTCCCAATTCAAGCCCGTGGCCTGCGAGCTGAAAATAGGCCGGGGCGAGGACGCCGTGCCCGGGCAGGTGTACCGCCTGTCGGACGGGCGCACGGTGCAGCTGGTGGGCACGGTGGACCGCGCGGACGAGTGGATCGAGGACGACGGCACCCGCTGGGTGCGGGTGGTGGACTACAAGACCGGCTCGAAGAAGCTGGACCTCCGGGAGGTCTACTGCGGCCTTGACTGCCAGATGCTGCTCTACCTGTTCAGCCTGACCCGGGACGCGGGCGGACGCTTCACCGGGGCCGAACCGGCGGGCGTTTTGTATCTGCTGGCCGACCCCGCCCCCGAGACCACCACCCGGGACAAGGCCGCCCAGACCATGGACTACAAGCTGGACGGTCTCGTGCGGGACGAGCGAAAGGTCTTCGACGCCATGGACGCCGAGGAGACGGGGCGGTATCTGCCCTTCAGTTTCCGGGGCGGCGAACCCAGCCCCTACCAGAAGGACAAGCGGGCCGACAAGGCCAAGCTCTCCCGCATCCAGCTCCACCTCGACGACCTCGTCACCCGGATGGGCGAGCAGCTCTACAGCGGCTGCATCGCCGCCGAGCCGCTGGTCACGGGCCGAAGCCCCTGCCGGTGGTGCGATTACGGCTTTATCTGCTGCCACGAGGACGGCGTGGGGGAGCGTGCCCTCGACGCCCCCGCAAAGCCCTTTGAGTCATCCGAAGACCCCGATAAGAAGGAGGAAAAAGACCCGTGAGCGAGACAAAATGGACCCCGGCCCAGCGTGCCGCCATCGACGACCGGGGCGGTGCGCTGCTGGTGAGCGCCGCCGCGGGCAGCGGTAAGACCGCCGTGCTGACGGAGCGGGCCGTCCGGCTCATCACCGACCCGGAGCACCCCGTGGACGCCGACCGGCTCCTCATCGTTACCTTTACCAACGCCGCCGCCGCCGAGCTTCGCGCCCGCATCGGGCAGGCGCTGCTCCGCCGCAGTCAGGCCGAGCCGTCCAACACGGCCCTCCGCCGCCAGCGGATGCTTTTGCAGCGCGCCCCCATCTGTACCATTGACGCCTTCTGCCTCGACCTGCTCCGCAAGCACTTTCAGGCGCTGGACATCCCGCCCGATTTCACCCCCGCCGACCCCGGCAGCGTGGAGACGCTGCGCACTGCGGCCCTCGCCGAGACGCTGGAAGCGGCCTATCTGAACGCGGATTTCTGTGCCTTCGCCGACCTTTACGGCAAGGGCCGCACCGACAGCGCGGCGGGGGAGGCTGTCCTGCAGGTCTATGACTTCCTCCGCGCCCTGCCCGACTACGGCAGGAAGCTGGACGAGATGCTGGCCCCGTGGCAGGACGAGAACGGCTTCGTCCGCACCTGCTGGCACGACATCCTGCTGGCCGAAGCCGCCCGGTCGGCCCGGGCGGCGGGGGAGCTGCTGTCCGCCGCATTGAAGGACAGCCGGGCCGACCTCGTCACGGCGCGGGCCGACGCCGAGGCCAGCAAAAAGACCCCCGCCGCCAAGGAAAAGGCTGTGGCAGGCATGAATGAGCGGTTCGCCGAGCCGCTGGAACGGCTCGAAAGCGCCGCCGCCCTGCTGGGAGAGGTGGAGCATCTGGCGGAGGCGGGGGAGTGGACGCCCCTCTACGATAAGCTGACGCCCTACGTCCTCGGCATGGAGCAGGTCCCCGGCCTCAAGAATATGAAAAAGCGGCTCACCGGCGAGCACAAGGACGCTGTCAAGACCCGGGCCGACGAGGCCGCGAAGCTCTTTGAAAAAATAGAAGATCTGATCAGCTGTAGTCTGGACGAGGCCGAGCTGGACCGGAGAGCCGCCGAACCCCGCCTGCGCGCCCTTTTTGCCGCCGTGCGGGACTTCGACGCCCGCTTTACAGCCCGGAAGCGGGAGCGCCGGCTGCTGGAATTCAGCGACTTCGAGCATCTGGCCCTTCGCCTCCTGCGGGACGAGGACGGCCAGCCCACCGAGCTGTGCCAGAGCATCCGACAGGGCTATGCTGCCGTCATGGTGGACGAATATCAGGACACCAACGCCTTGCAGGATGCCCTTTACCGCTGCCTCGCAAGCCCGGCAGGGGACGACCTCTTCCTCGTGGGCGACCTCAAGCAGAGCATCTACCGCTTCCGGCAGGCCGACCCCACCATCTTCCGGGAGAAGCTGGAGAGCTGGCTGCCCCTGCCCGGCGGCGCGGCCCGCCCCCGCCCCGAAGAGGGGGCCTCCGGCAGGAACGCCCTGCTGGCGCTGGACGCCAACTTCCGCTCCGCCCCGCAGGTGGTGGCGGGCATCAACTTTCTCTTCGAACAGCTCATGACCCCTCAGCTGGGCGATACGGCCTACGGCGACGGCCAGCGCCTTGTCTGCGGTGCGCCGGGGGAGTATGAGGGCAGCGTGGAGGCCTGCTTCCTGTCCGATGACACCGCCGAGACGGATGCCAATTATATTGCCGACCGCATCGAGACGATGGTAGCCTCCGGTGAGCCGGTGCGGGATGGCGGCACCACCCGCCCGGTGCAGTATGAGGACTGCTGCGTCCTGCTGGCGGCACGCGGCGACTTTCCGGCCTACGCCGAGGCCCTGACGGCCCGGGGCATCCCGGTCTACGCCGACGCCCGGGAGAACCTCTTGGACGCACCCCACATCCGCCCCCTCATCGCCCTGCTGCGGGTCATCGACAACCCCGCGCAGGACATCTACCTTGCTGCCGCTATGCTCGGCCCCATGTTCGGCTTCACCGACGATGACCTCGTCCGCCTCCGGGCGGGGGCGCAGAGCACCGACCAGCACACCCGCATCAGCCTCTACGGCGCGGTATTGCAGGCCGCACGCAGCGGGGCAGAGGATGACTTCACCCGCCGGGTGGGGGCTTTTTACCAGCGCCTCGCCGCCCTGCGCCGGATGGCCCGGAGCGTGCCGGTGGAGGAACTGCTGGAGGAGATCTTTGTCTCCACCGGCTATCTCGCCGCCCTCGGTGCCATGGAGAACGGTCAGCGCCGCCGGGAGGACGCAAGAAGGTTTGCCGCTTTCTGCGCCGGTGCGGGCGCGGGGGGCATCTCGGCCCTCGTCCGGGCCATCGACGCGGCCGCGCTGGCCGGTTCCACCGGGCAGGAGACCACCCCCGGCGGGGCAAGGCCCGGCTGCGTCACCATCATGACCATCCATCGCTCCAAGGGCCTGCAGTTCCCGGTGGTCTTCGTGGCCGACACGGCCCGGCAGTTCAACGCCGCCGACACCCGCCAGCCCGTCCTGCTCCACCGGGTCTGCGGGGCGGGACTCCGCCTCCGTCCCGAGGGCGGCGAGGGGTCTTATCGGACGGCGGCCTACACCGCCCTCGCCACTGTCTACGCCGCTGAGCTGCGCAGCGAGCAGATGCGGCTTTTGTATGTGGCGCTCACCCGGGCGCAGGACAAGCTCATCCTCACCGTCCCGCTGGGCATCGGCCGGACGTCCAACCCCTTCGCCAAAGCCGCCGCCTTCCTTGCCGCCGGGGCGGGCCAGACCCTGAACGCGCAGGCGGGCAGCTTTGCCGACTGGCTGCGGGCGGCCCTCCTCGTCCACCCGAACGGCGGGCCGCTCCGCCGCCTTGCGGGGAATCTTGAACTGCCCTTTGTGGACACCGGGAGCACCCTCACCCTCACGGTGCAGGCAGACCCCCTCCCGCCCGCAGGGCCGCGCACCGAGGAGAATGCGCCGCCTCAGCCCGAGGCCGACCCCGCCCTTGTGGAGACGCTGCGGCAGGGCTTCGGCTGGCAGTATCCGGCGGCGGCGCTGGCGGATATCCCCGCCAAGGTCAGCGTCACCAGCCTCGTCCACGCTGCCGAACGCACTACCCTTGAGCGCCCGGGCTTCCTCTCAAAGGACGGCCTCACCGCTGCCGAGATGGGCACAGCCCTCCACGCCTTCCTCGAGCACGCCGACTTCGCCGCGCTGGCGGCGGTGCGGGGCGGGGAGGATGCCGCTGTGCTGGGTGCAGTCCGCACCGAGCGGGAGCGTCAGGTGGCGGCACAGCTCACGCCCCCCGCCATCGCCGAAAAACTGGATGAAAATAAGATCCTCCGCTTTGTGCGCAGCGAGGCCTTTGACCGCATCTGCGGTGCGGAGGAGGTGCTGCGGGAGCTGGCCTTCATCACCTCGCTGCCCGCCGCAGAGGTCATGGCCGCGCAGGGACGTGCCCTGCCGGAGGGGGACAGCGCTGCCGACGCCGGAGTGCTGGTGCAGGGCATCGCGGACATCGTCCTCGTCTACCCCGACCATCTCGAGCTGCTGGACTACAAGACCGACCGCCGCAAGACACGCGCCGATTTCGTCCGCGCCTACCGCGCCCAGCTGGAGCTGTACGCCAAGGCCATCGACAAGCGCTTCGCGCCCCGGCGGGTGACGTATAAGGGAATCTACTCGCTGGAGCTGGGGGAATTGATAAAGGTATAAAGGGAAGGCAAAGCGTTGTGGGACGCCAAAGCCTCTCCCTTTGGGAGAGGTGTCACCGAAGGTGACGGAGAGGGCAAGGATGTTGACGGAAAATCGCAGGCACAGCGATAGCATCGCTCTGATGAAGCGCCTGCCGATCGCTGTAAAGCGGCCCTGTCGCGCCGGGCTTGCCCTCTCAGGCGCTTCGCGCCAGCTCTCCCAAGGGGAGAGCCTTGGGGCGGTCTCAAACATAAAATTTCAAAAAAGCGCATAAAAATGCTTGACAGCTTTCCCGGGGTGTGGTAGAATACCCGAGTAAAGAAAGCAGCTACGGCCTGTGCCGCGCTCGCCTTGTGGAGTCTGGACCCCCGGGCTATACCCTGAACCGGTTCGTCTTAAAGAACGAATCGCGCTTTTGAGTGAATTTCGCGCGGCTGTCCCGAAACTGGGGCGGCCGCGTTTTCTATGCCAAAAACGCAACACTATGGACTATTGTTTGGAGGTGCATTCATTATCGCTACCGCTGGAAAGTCGAAGGAACTGGAGA
>ERZ827088.5158-NODE-5158-length-10175-cov-2.146838_pt1 | contig 10175 bp, 18 predicted proteins | sample MGYA00519922_ERZ827088 | MGnify/ENA primary metagenome ERZ827088 (study PRJEB31778, sample SAMEA3449254) | human gut metagenome | biome: human gut; feature: human-associated habitat; material: faeces | place: United Kingdom | collected 2010/2012 ... | reverse complement strand
CCCGCCACAAATGCCAGAGCAGGAGGCAGACCAGCAGGGAGCAGCCCAGGGCCAGTACGGACAGCCGGGGCAAGTCAGGCATCATTCACCGCCCAGCATGGCCATGCAGGTGTCGAAACAGCGCTGTGTGCGGGCCTGCCAGCCACGGCCATAGACGGGCCAGCCCGGCCGCGTCTTGTAGTAGTACAGGCGCTCGGCGGCCTGTGCCCGCAGCAGGTCGCCCAGCCTGCCTTCACGTTCCAGATGACGGATTGCCGTCAGAGTGGCCGGGCCGATCTTGCCGTCCACGGCGATGCCCAGGCCGCAGGCATTGACGGCCCGTTGCAGGATGCGGGGGGCAGCGCCGGGACCGATGTTGTACAGGGTGTCGGCATGGGCCAGAGCCAGGGCGTCGGGCAGCGCGTCGCACTTGCCGGGCCGCCAGTAGCGGTCCCGGTAAATGACCAGGGCATCGGCCTCTTCCATCATCCGCACGTCGAGCGCGGTAATCTTCCCGTCGCCGTTTTTGTCCGGGATGGTCCCCAGGTTGAAGTTCAAGGCCACACCGTATTTGGTGGGGCCTCCGGGGTCGCGAGGATCGTTGGTGTACGTCTCGCCGCCCTCCTCATCCATTGTGAAGTGGAAGGACCGCATCAGGGGGCTTTCTTTGAGCATGTGGCTCTCCTTGCTTCAGCCGTTGCGACGAAGGAAGCTACGGCTGAAGACAGTAATATGTTACACGGCAGGACAGGCAACGAAGGCGCTGTCGCTATCCGTAAGCCCGCTGGCGCGGGCAACGGCTACCGCGGGTTTCGGCGGCCCTGAAAAAGCAAGGCCCCGTGCCGCCACTATGTGGCGACACGGGGCTGCAAAAAAGGTCGAAGGTGTTCAGCGGTTCAGTGTGTCGGAGGCGTTTTTTGCGTTTCTATTGGCAGCGATTCAGGAAACAGTGCAAAAAAGGCGGCCCCAAGGCCGCCTTGCCTATATGCCGTGCGGTGCTGCCCGCTACTTTTTTTCGGCCCAAATGGTGTAGATACCGTCGATGATCACGGCCGTGAACTGATAGCCTTTGGCTGTGAATGTGGTCTTTTCTCCCCGGAACAGAGCCGAGTTTTCCAGTGTCATGGTTTGCAGGAACTGCCCCACCTTTTTCTTGTCCCGGTCGAATTTTGGGATGCACAGGCCCGCCGCCGTCAGGGCACTGTAGGATATATCATTGATGAATTGCATCCTGCGTCCGTCCTCGCTGGGGATGCGCTCGTCCTTGCTGACGAAGAACTGTATCCGGTTGACCTTTTGGGCTCCGGCCTCATGTCCGGCAGCAACAGCCGTGGTGGGGCTCAGGCTGTACCAGGTAGCGGCGGGGTCTTCTTTGGCCAGCTGGGGCGACCAGTCCCCCCGATTGAGCGTATTCTGATAGACGAGTTTGTCTTCAATATTGTCCAAGGTCAGGCCGTTGATCTGCCCGGCGGCAAAGGCGGTCACTGCCCAGCACACTACTAGGGCCAGCGTCAGGAAAAGTTTTTTCATGTTGTCCCCCGTTACTTTTTATTTATTAGCCTATAGGAAGAAAAGGCGAAAAAAAAGCCCCGCGTGGTACGGGGCCTGTTTGGGGATCACAGTAAACTCCCCTGCCGGGGCTGTCTGTCCGGGTCCGGTGGCGGCGGCTTTTTGAAGATGGTCCATACATGCCGCTCCGTGATGTGGTAACGCAGGGCCAGGCATTGCACGATGCGCCGTTCCGTCAGGCCCTGGCGGGCCAGCTGCTGCCGGTCTTTCAACAGGGCAGCGTCGCGGGCACGCAGCAGGACGGGCTTGCAGTTGGGCACATAGAGCGGGGTCACGGCATAGTGCCGGGCCAGTATCTGCGCGGCCTCCGGGCCGATGCGCCGGGCCAGGTCCGCCAGCATCTGCTGCCCGGCCTCCCGTGCGCCCACGGGCAGGCGCAGGGTCAGGCCGCCGAAGTTCTCCACCAGTTGCAGGGTGGCGGGCAGGCCGATCAGCCGGGCGATGGCCTGCACGGCGGCGGGCAGCAGGGAAATATCCAGACTGCGCAGGGACGGCAGGAAAGCCTCCGTCGTGCGCATGGCGTCGAAGTAGTCCGCCGTGGTGATGTTCGTATCCTGCATAATTAACTCCATTTATTGCACTTTTCTCTGAGCTATGCGTCCTCACGTCCCTGCTGGCGTACCAGGGCCGCCACGCAGGCCGTCAGCTGGGCGCGGCTGGCCGTGCGCAGGCTGGCCGTGTTCCGTGTCTGGCGGCGGATGATGGCGTCCGCATAGGACAGGGGGCGCTCCAGCGAGGCGCACAGGGCCGTGATCTTGGCGTGCAGGGGGCGCAGTTCCTGTGGGACGTTGCGCGGGCGCGGGGTCCAGCCCTTGGCCCGCAGCTCGGCCAGCATGGCTTTCAGCTGGGGCACGGTGCAGCGGGCGGCACTGTCCATCCCGGTGACGCCCTGGAGCAGGGAGCGGTAAGTGGTATCATCCAGGCCCAGGTCTTTCTGGGCGATCTTGACGCTGGCGATGAGGCCCGCGCGCAGTTTGCTTTCCGTCATCGTTTCCCTCCTTGGGCATGGCGTCCCACTGCGGCATTGAGGGCATCCAGCATCACGTCGGCCATGGCCCTGGTCTTCTTTATGCCCCGTCCGCCGTGGAACAGGACGCAGACGGGGCTCCCGTCCTGAGTGTCACGGATGACCCATGCGCCGCCCACTGTGGGCAGCAGGACAAAGCGTTGCTGTTCCATAGGTATTCCTTCGGCTGCTCATCAGGCCCGGCGCGCCGCCGCCGGACGACGCCCCACGCGGGGGCGTTTCGCGATTAGATCTTGCGCAGGGCCTCCCACTGTTGCCACAGGCGGGCGGCCAGGAGTGCGACGCAGAGCCCGAACACGGCATTATCCGTCATGACCGCTTTGGGATCGACGATCTCGGACGTGGCCCCGAGCTCTTCCATCTCCAGGCCGCTGAATGCCTCGGGCACCAGATCGTCCGGCACATTCGTTACGGTGAGTTTTATTTTCATTTTCTATCCTTTACGTCTTCGCTCTGCCGTTTCTCCACGGGGATCGTCCGGCTGTAGGTGAAGGCCCCCAGCTTAAGGGTGACGGTCACGTCGTCTTTGCCGTCGGGGATGTGGACGGCCTCGCCCCGTTCAAGTGCCCACAGGATGCCCACAGCCCCCAGCAGGAAGGAAGCGCAGCAGGCACCGGCAACGCTTAGGGTCGCGGCAATGCCGAACAACAGGGGTTTGTGGAACACGGACGATAGCAGGCAGTTGATAACGACGACGACCGCGGACAACGCTATGGCGTTGCACCAGAAGGATATGGCCCCGCTCATGGCTAGGCCCTTATGTCGCGATCCAGTTTTTCGCTGGGGGCGAAGACCACCACCCGGCGGGCGGGGATGGTCACGGCCTCGCCGGTGCGGGGATTGCGTCCCATGCGGGCGGCGCGATCCTTTGTTTTGAGCTTGCCCAGGCCGGGCAGGGGCACCTCGCCGCCTGCCGTCAGTTCCTGGGCGGTCACGTCCTTCAGGGCCTGAAGCACGGCCTCCACGTCTGCCTGACACAGGGAGCGGCCCAGATGGATACGGCTCCGTTCCGTCACGTTCCTGACCAGATCTTCCTTCGTCATGTTTTCACCTCCTACAGAGCGGCCATATCCAGCGGAATGGCCACATATTTGCCGTGGGCGTCGCGCTCGTACACGCGCACATACGCTTTGCTGTCCAGGATTTGCAGGCTGTCGCCGATGGCCTGCATGGCCCGCTGCCAGCGGTCGTCTTCGATCTTGTGGCGGCGCAGGCCCAGGATGGCGTTGGTGTTGATGCGGCCTTCCTTGTTGATCTGGAAAGCGGCCTCCACGATGACCCGCAAGGGGGAGGGGCTGTCGCGGCTCCATTCCTCCAGGCATTCGTCGATAAGGGCCTTGGCCGCCCGCAGCCCCTCGTCGAAGCCGATGCTCTCATTGTACTGGCGTTTGATGCGGTAACGGCCGTCGAAAGACTGGAGCGTGATATTGCCCTTGTCCCCGCCCAGCTTCGCGCCGTAACGTTCGGCGGACAGTTCCACGAAGGCGGCGATGTCGCCCATCAGCTCCAGCTTGAGCGCCTTGAGCTCCCGCTGCATGGCCTTGACCTTGGCCACCTTTTCCCGCACCAGCTCGTCGCGGGCTTTGTCGATTTCCTTGATCTGCTCCACGGGGATCAGGCAGCCGCGCGCGTCTTCCCAATAGCCGTCGGGGATGGTGATCTGTTCCATGTCGTTTCTCCTTGTTTAACCGGGGAAATGGGGGGTGTTAGGCAGGTCATGCACATGGAAGCGCGGCAACGCCCCGGCCCCTGCGGGCGGCAGCAGTTCCTGTTCCAGATGGCGGGCCTGCGCGGCATGCGCCCGCAGATTTTCCTGCAACATACGCAGGAAGGCCCGCTGTTCCTCGCTGACCTGCCCGGCCAGCACGTCGATGCTGGCGGCGCACGATTCGATGTCCTGACTCAACATGTCGTTTCCTCCGTGAAATTTGGGCAGTTCCGGCCCTCCCGCCACTGGCGGAGCGCGTAGGGGTTGGATGTGGGCATGGGGGTGGCGCGCCGCCCGGCGCATATGTCCTGCCCCCAGGGGCCGCCGTAGACCGGGCAGGGGCTGGCCAGCACGCGCAGGATGCGTTCCTCCATGCGGGCCGTGCTGCCCGGATATTTGTCATGGTAGAGCAGGGACAGACTGGCCCTGGCCACGCCCAGGCGGCGGGCCGTGGCGGCCACTCCGTGGGCGGCTATGGCTTCGTGCAGCAGATGGCGGGCTTCCTCACGCATGGGCGGCCTCCAGCGGATAGGTCTTGCCCGTATTGCGGTCGGTGACGCACTTTTCCGCCCGGTTGTAGGCCGGGGCCAGGGGGCCGGTGTTGGCCTCGTCCCGCAAGAAATAGGCGCGGGTGCGGGCCGTCCGGCCCAGGATGCCCGCCCGGAACAGGGCACGGCAGTAATTACGCAGGTTCTCCCCGGCATTGCCCTCGTCGCCGTCGCACACGGTCTGCATCAGGTTGTCCACCGTGAAATGGTCGGCCATGCGCATGACGCTCCAGGCGCGCTGCCGCAGGGTACGTCCTGCGCTGGCGGCTCCGCGCCCCTTGCGCTGACAGGGGACGAAGCCGCCGCTTTCCATGAATGCCTTCCCCGCTCTTGTCAGACCATGCAGGCCGTCTTCGGAGTGGATTAGGCCTTTTTTTCGCAGGCAGGAGCAGACTTCGCTGATACTGTCATTTTTCGCTTCCAGCGTGGCCGCCAGCTGCCGGGTGAACTGGGGGCCGTCCGTGGCCAGAATGGTCATGATCCTTTCCGCCAGAGTGACTTTTGCCATGCCTCTACCCTGCCTTGCGCACGGTCTTGGCCGTGCGGCTCTGCCAGTCATGGGTCAGCGCCACGCCCGCGAACTGCGGCACGTCCAGCTGGCCGGAAAGGCCGTTGGTGGCGGCGATGCGCTCGATATTGGCCAGGATGTTCAGCACTTCGCGCATGCGTCCGCCGGACAGGCGCAGCACCTCGGCCGTCATGCCGGGCGAGAGCTGGTAGTCGCACAGCTGCTTGCAGGCCAGCGCCACGTCCGCCGCCGAGCAGGGGCCGAACTCCACCACCTGCGCGATGCGGCTGCTGATCTGCTTGTGCCGGGCAATGGAGCGCTGGATCTGTTCCATGCCTATAAGGATGACCGTCACCTCGGCCCGGTCGGAGAAGTCGCGCACCTTTTCCAGCACGGCGGCATTGGACGACAGGGTGAACTCGGCCTCGTCTATGATGATGGGGCACTGACGTTCCACCAGCACGCGCAGGCAGCGCTCGAACAGGGCCTGCGCCGTGCCGCGCCCGTCGATGTTCAGGGCCTTGCACAGCTCCACCAGAAAATACTTGGGCGTCCAGTCCACGTTGGCGCGCAGATACACGGCCCCGGCTTCCTCGGCCCAGCGGTAGACGATGTGCGACTTGCCATAGCCCGGCTGGCCATGCACCAGCATCATGCCCGCCTCGGCGGCCCCGCGCTGCTCCACGGCTTTCACACCGGCGGCGAAACGGGCGTAGTTTTCTGTTTTGACGAAGGCTTTTTTCATTCCATCCTCCTAGGCTATGCCCTCGGCGGCATAGAGGTCTTTCAGATCGGCGTATTCCTCGCCCCGGCGGTAGTCGCGCAGCCAGGCGCTGTCGGCATCCGTCCGGGCATCGGGGTGGTGCATGAGCCAGCGGTAGCGCTCATGCGTACAGGCAAAGAGGGGCCGGACAGGTACGGGTTCCGGCGTGGGCGTCACGTCCGTGATGCGGTAGCCGTTGCCCGTTTCTGCGGGCTTACGGATAGCGACAGCGTTTTCTTTGGCTGTCCTGCCGCGTAACAAATTGCTGTCTTTATCCGTAGCTTCCTGCGTCGCAACGGCTGAAGCGGTGATGGTCTCCGCCAGAGCCGGGGCCGTGCTGTCGGCACAGCTGACGGCCGTGTCCGGCCCGTTGTCCCTGCTTTCCGGCAGGACGATGGTCGCGCCGGGGGCCACACGTTGCAGCTTGGCGTCCAGCCGCTTGACCTGTGCCCGTGCCCGCTTCTCGCGGGCGGCTTCCACGCGGCTCTGCTCGAAATAGGGGCGCGAGTTGCCTTCCAGCGTGGCCTCGCAGATGGGACGGCCGTCCAGCGTCCAGCACCAGACGCGCCCGGCATCCCAGATGTCGTACCGGACTTCCACGGCCTCCCCGTGGAACTCCGCCAGCTCAGGCGCGTAGTAGCGGCCGGAATAGAATTGCAGCCAGCCGTTGCGGGTGACGCGGCGCGCGCCCGGCATGAACAGCTCGGCCTCCATTCCCTGCGGTACGCGCACCGGTGTGAAGCCCCGCGCCGTGAAGGTCTGCCAGTATTCCTCCGGGCTGTAGTGGCGCAGGCGGCCCTGCGCGTCCCGGTAGCGGGGAAGTCCCCGGTGCGGCGTGGTGTTGTATTCCTCCACACGGGCCAGGACGTGGCGTTTGAACTCTTCCCAGCTGGGCAGCACGGCCCGCTTGCCCGTTTTGAGGGCGGCCCGCGAGAGCTTGAAATTGCGGTGGGCCGCGTCCCCGTCCATGAGCGCGCCGGTATAGCTGGTCAGCCCCTGCGCCGCCCGTACCCAGAGCGTCTTGACCGCTCGTTCCATAAGGCCCTTGCCCTGCGGGCGGCCCGGTATGGCATTGGTGGGCGTGATCCCCAGACGGGTCATCATGCCCGTGCGGTCGTCCAGCAACAGACGGTTGACGTAGCCCGGCCCGCCATCGCTGTAGAACAGGGCCGGGACGCCGCCGTAACAGCAGGCCATGCGCAGGGCGTCCAGCACGGTCAGGGCGCTTTCGGACAGGGCCACGGAGATGCCCACGCAGCGGCGCGTGGCCACGTCCAGGATGGCCGTGATTTCCGGCTTGAAGGGCTGGCCGTGGTCAGGGTGCAGCACCTCCGCGTCAAAGGTGGTGCCGTCCGCCGTATACACATCGGTGGGCCACAGCTCCGAGGTGTCGCGGCGCTGGTAGGGGCGCAGCTTCAACAGGGCATTGCCCGTGGCCCGTCCGGCTTCGCGCTCAGGCTGGCTCATCTTGGCCAGCAGGCGGCGGCAGGCATGGACGCTGGGCGGCAGTTCGCCGCGCTGGCGCATGGCCCGGCACAGCTCGGCGTGGGCCAGTGCCACGGTGGGGTGCTGCGGTTTCTGGTAATGGAAAAGAAATTCGGAGGCCCACGCGGGGGACTTGGCCGCCGTGCGCTTGGGCGCAAGGGCCGCCTCGCCGCCAGCCAGATAATCGGCATACCAGCGATAAAGCGTGCGCGTGGTCAGGCTGTCACCACGGCGGCGGGCAAAGGCCACGGCCAGCTGTTCCGTAAGGACGGGCGACAGCTCGCCCATCCGGGACGACGTGACCAGGTGCGCCACGGCGGCCTTTTTGCCTACCAGAGGCGCGATGCGGTCCAGCTCGCGGCAGAAGGCCAGACGGGCCGTCACGATGGCACGTTCCCTGTCGGAGAGGGCCGGACCGTTCCCGGCGGTGCCAATAGGGGTGCAAATATTGCTGCCAATAGAAGCGCAAGCCGCGCTTTCCTCTGTGATGGCAGCAGGTTGGCGCAGCAGCGCCGAGGCCAGCCTGTCCCGTATCTCCGCAGGCATGGAGGACACCACCCACAGCTTACCGCCGCCCCGGCCAGCACGGGGCAGGGCCTGCCAGCCCTCACGCTTGGCGCGGATATGCACACTTTTAACGGTAATTCCTAAATAGTGTGCCAGCTCCTGCGTGCTGTATGTGGTGGCAATGGTGGTCACGTCGTATTTTCCTGTTAGTTATCAGAGGTTCGGGGATCACACAGGTATTTTTCCGGCGCACCGTGGGCACGCAGCCAGTCCAGCACCTTGGGGCTGTGCAGTTGCCCCGACAGCGTCCGGTAGACAGCCACACTAGAGATGCCCAGCTGCCGGGCCAGTGCCGCGCCGCTCAGGCCCTGCGCGTCCAGCACTTCCTGCAAACGGCGGCGGTAGGTGGCTCGTTTGGCCCCCAGGGCCATCTTTTGGGTATAGGTCAGGCTCATAGCTCGTCCTCCAGCTTGCGCAGCTGTCTTTTCATCTTCTTTTGCTGGATCAGGGTGCGGGCGTATTCCGCCAACTTGCGGTCCTCTTCCGTCATGATGTCCATGCCCACGCAGCGCAGCATGACCCGCAGCGGCTCCGCGTTGCGCGCCGCCGCGCAGAAGGCCAGCAGCGCCAGGATGGACGGCGGGTGCGAGGAATCCGAGGGCGAGAGCATTTTGTCCAGCGTCGCCTTGCCGAAGGTCGCCGCGTTCCCCTTGGTCAGCTTCACGCCCGCCAGCACGGCCAGCTCATTCATCATGTCCGGCAGCGCCTTACGGCCGTCACAGCCCGGAGCTTTGGCGGCCTCACGCATGGCGGCCTTGATGGCCGGAATGGCCCCCGCCAGCGAGGCGTAACCGTCAAAAAGTGATGCTTGTTTCATGCTGTCCTCTGCTGTCCGTCGGTGGGAGAAGCACGACGTGCCTGATGCGGTATAGGTGGTCGCGGCCCCAGTTCCGGCAACGACGAGGGCTTCGCTGCCGGTCAGGAAGATTGCCTATCTGATGCTGTTGATAGCCCGGCAAATTTCAGCCTCGCGACGGTCGAGATTGCGGCAGGCGATACCATTCCCGGCCCAGCAGCGGCTTATGTTCATTGTGTGCTGGATGGCGGAGAGTTCTTCATACAGGGCTTCGAGACAGTCGTGCTTTTCACTGGAGGTCATGCTGGTGTCCTTTTCCGTCCGGTGTGGGGCTTGAGGTGGAAGGGCCAGTCCATTTTCAACGTCCACCGAGACGTTGACCGGGAGGCCGCCGGGCGTTAGTTTGTTTTTGACTTAGAAACCTAACTGCCACTCGTTTCTTCTACAGTCTAAGACTTAAAGTTTCAAGAAAAATTTTCAATTCGGAGTTAAAAAATTTCTCCACTTGTAACGTCTTAAATTTAAAAAGAAAACGCGTGGTGTAAACTTCGGCCTTCAATTCGGAGTTTCACATGACAAGTGCGAACACTTTTGATGCCGTTATGGGGCGTCTTCTGACTGCTTCAAACAGCAGGAACAGCAGCATGGACGGCACATATTTGTGAAATCCGTTATTGCTTTTCATTGTTACTCTTTTGATCCTCTGCTTTCTGCTTCTTCCCTATTAGCAAATATCCAGAGATATGCATTTCACTTCTGTACTCATCGTTGAGTATAGCAGGAGAACGCAAAATTCATGATCTGAATCGTGTAACACATTGACAGAGTCAACGTGAGCAGTGCAAAGATGGGTAGACTGAACATCTCTCCCCCGCCCGATCAGGTACACAAAACCCTCAAAATTTTCAAATGCGTCTTGACAGAAAGCCAAGAGCAAGTACCACGATAAAAATACCACAGGAAAAATCGAAACGCAAGGAGTGTTCTACGATGGAATACAGAAGATTTGACGATAAAATCGTGGCGCGGATCGACAGAGGCGAGGAGATCCTCGAGCAGGTGAAGGAGCTTGCGCGCAGGGACAGGCGGGGAAAGTCGGCCTCCTGAATGGCTGTCCCCAGGTATGTAGTTATGTAATACCTATAGTCTGCGTAAGCCATTACAGAGCCTTCTTTCAGGTTGATTTCGTGACGGTAACGGTGTAAACCTTCTGCGCCGCCCCGTT
>ERZ827088.5150-NODE-5150-length-10187-cov-2.756711_pt1 | contig 10187 bp, 9 predicted proteins | sample MGYA00519922_ERZ827088 | MGnify/ENA primary metagenome ERZ827088 (study PRJEB31778, sample SAMEA3449254) | human gut metagenome | biome: human gut; feature: human-associated habitat; material: faeces | place: United Kingdom | collected 2010/2012 ... | reverse complement strand
TCTTCAAAATAACTTCTATATACTCTTGTCTGTGCGATGTATGAATTAATCTCTGCACTGAATTGTTCACGGTTATTTCGTCCAACTACAGTATTTCTTTTAACTTTTGGTAATTTGAACTCTACAATATCCGCATATCCATTTGCTCTAACAACAAAAAAATCTGGTATAATTTCGTCTTTTTCCTCACTCTGCCACTCGCACTTAACTTGGGAATGTACTCCGGTTCCCATAAATCCCATATTAAGAATAAAGTGATTTTCTTGCTGTGCTAAAAATGAGGTAATAGTTGGCTCCGAATTCTCAGAGTTACCAAACAACTCGATAAACCTATTAATTTTAGGCAGCTTATCATATTTAAAATCTGCGGGTTCCGGATACTGATAAAAGAGGTCAGCTTGCCATAATCTGTCATATACTTCCAAACTAAAACCAATCTCATCCAGTTCTCCTTCTTCTGGCTCATTATAATGACAAGGGATAAAATCAATCCACTTTATAATTCTGGTTTTAAATCATCATCTTTTGCATCAAAAAACATGCCATTAATTAGTCTAACAAATTGTCCCTCTACAATATCAAATCCCTGTGAATTGAAACTTACCATACTATTTTGAGCAGCAAAGTTCCATTTTAAGTCAATCAGCTTATCTAATCCTGCATTTGTCGGAACCATTAAATCTTCATATATATCAGAGTATAATGGAAATGTAATCCCGCTAGTTCCATCAAAAGTAAAGCCAATTATCTTTTCAATAACTTGCTTTGAAGTCAAATCTTCTTTTGTGAAATCACGGACAACAATCATTCTTTCAGATTTTTCCACAATATTTTTTACATATGGATTACCACAATACTCTATGGCAATAAATGTCTTACTAAAATAAACAGCCATACTTTCAGGATTGAGAATAAAGCAATTCACATCCTTATAATCGATATTGTTATCTTTAATATATTTATACATTCTTCCCCAATAAACTTGAGAGATTGCTGTCAATACTTCTGAAACCAATTTTCCATAACACCCTATACTATTATCAAGCATATTTACCTCCGCAGTATTTCGAATTAATATATCCTATTTTACCACAGTATTAAAGGAATTTCATTATACCTCCAACTCCTTTTCCATTCTTTTTGCTATTTTCATAAAATAGTCTCTGTCTTCAATAAAGTGCATATCTCCAACAGCATCACAATCGTTCAAGACATGTAAAACACTCGTAACCTGAGCATTGCTGTTCTGATTAGTAACTAATGCTTTTACTACCTTTTCAAACTTTTCTTTACCGTTCTTATATGTAGCCAGCATCATCTCCAAGTCTTCTATGGTCATGATATAACATCTGCTGTCATCAACAAATATCTCTGGTATCGAAGACATCACTATTTGCGTATTCGTCATACTCTCATACAGCAAAAAAATTTTAATAACCGGCTTTTGTCCCTGATATTCCTTTTCAGACATTTTAAGTTGTTCATGTGCTTCTAAAATATTTCTTTTGTAAAATGTGTCAATCTGTTGAACATCTGGTGCCTGTTGCTTTGCCTTTATTCCAAGCAGTCCTGATTTCAATTCAAACAAGAATACCGCATCCTCAAATTCTACAAAGAAATCCGCACTCTTTTTGTCTTGTTCTGGGATTTTGTGCCACATATCTTCTGTCAGGTAAATCTCAGCCAGTTCCATAAAATATTCTTCGAACATTCTGCCAAAAGCATTAATGAACCCGGTTCCCTTACCATTCTTATAATAATAATCTCGAATTAACCAATATAAACCATCTGCAAAGAGCATCTGTACCAAATACATACTGACCATAATCGGCTCTTTGTTCTTTTGAGTAATCACAAAAGGTTTGCTATAAAACAATTGTTTCTGTATTGGAGACTTCCTTACATCATCATATGTAACAGAATAATAATTAATAATTTTCTCCAAATTCTCTTTAGTGAGTATGCTGTTTGCCCCGTGCTTATATAAATCATCCTCTGCCCCTAACGGATCGGGACGCTCACTGCATAACCACAACAAATAAAGTACATTGGTCATAAACTCGTCTGCACTCATACCAAACAATTCTTCTGTAATTTCATTTATATCTACAATCTCATCCCTGCTAATTTTACTTGAGCCAAGCAAAATATGATAATTTCGGCTAAAGCTCTGGTATGTCCATGCTAAATTCTGATACTTAAACTGTTCATATGTCATGCCCATCATAAACTTAAATATATCAGGCAATTTTGCATCTTTGATATATTCGCTATTGGAATGCTCATTCTCATATCCTCTATACAAATTTACCACCGTACCAGCCTTTTCTCTTGTCATAATTTCTTTTCTGTAATCATTTGCACTGACTATAGAGACATACGCCATATTTTGAATATCCCATGCTGACAACATTACCTGCACTTGCCGATGTATAAATCCATGTAAGATAGCATTCAATGGAAATGTAATACTACACTTTAATTCATCTTCTGACTTATTTTGCTGATTCTTATATAGTTCGATTGATATTTCTGAGAAAAAATAGATAAAATCTCTTGTCGAATAATTCTTAATAAAACTCACAAAATCTTTCAATTAGTATCCACCTTTCCTATGCATCTTTTCCACCACTTCATACTTTTAGTAATAGTTTTCCTCTGCCTCTCCAAAGAATACAGACGCTATGTACTTAACAATATAATTAAAAAAGAATATTGCTGTTTCCTCAAAAAATACAAATAGAAAAACCCCTATTCCTTGTATAGCATATATTTCACCGATGATAGACAAAATAACTGCTTCTGCGCATAAAAAGATTATTTCAAACAAATCTGTCTTCTTTTCTTTACAAATCCAAAACTTATATGCCATAACAGCCATTCCACTTGTTACTATTGCACCAAAAATAGTTCCACCTATTTCTTGGAATGAGAGCATTGTTAATAAAACACTTTTTAAAATCAGTAATATGCTTTCTGTACTTCCTCCAGTGTCTTCACAACTTTCTGCCAAACCATATACAATGTAGACAAAAGTCAAGATAAAAACCATCACTCCCGTATTTCTATCTAATTCATAGGAATTCAAGCTCGACCATAATATTGTTAGTCCGAAAATAATTCCGATATCTCTTAAGATTACTTTGACTCGCATTTCTGAATCCCATATTTTGTATTTCAATAATCCAAATCGAAATGCAAATCCTAGTCCTGCTGGTATCCAGTACCATGATACACTCCAAATCCATTCCCATCCGCGCATTATTATCTGATTAAGTAATTCTTCAATTGCACTCATCCGATCACTCCTATCCTATGTTGCCGAAAGAGGGTCTGGCCCCAGATATCTTACTAAATATCCCGCCTTATAATGCGAAGTCTGCGATGCAATCATCTATCATGGCATGCATCGTGTAGTTTTTTACTCGGAAGTCTTTTAGTACTTTTTTAACTCTTTTTCTATCCGCATCGGAAAAACAGCTGACATGCCACGATGCATTTCTTTTTCTCTGGTCATGCCCGTAGTCAACATAATCCATATAATCCAATATGGAATGACAGCCTTCTGGAATTGGAACACCATATTGTTTTGACAATTCGTTCAACACATTTTGAGTTCTTCCTGCCTGCTCAAGCCAAAATCTCTGCATTACAGCATCTTTCGCATCTCTTTCCGAATATGGCAATGTGTCTTTATCTTCATTTGCAAAGATGTCTTCTACACTTGAAAGCATACGCCTTCTGTGGTGCGTAGCATACTGAAAATTTCGCACCATAAAATCCAAGAAGCACTGCTCACCGCCATCTTTCTCAAAAGATTGCAAAAGGCCTAGATTGATGTGTCCTACAGCAGACAATTTTTCATAATTGCATCCACACCGTGTGATAGCATCAATGAATTCAAAATACGGCATATCTGCTTCTGCAAAAGAATGCCCCAAAACATAAACATTCTCTATATCTTCGATATGGACTCCGTTCTTCATCAGTGCAACACACAAAGCATCAATCCGATCTGCTGTATGTTTGTCTGTTCGGTAGAGGGCATCTTCCACCGCATATAATCCATCAATTCTTGGCAATCCCTTTGTTGGATCTAACGGCTCCGTTATTTTTCGTTCAATTAACTCTTTGAATGGTTCTTCTGGATGTGTGGAATGACCAACAACAATCGATTCTGGATCAGTTGCAACCCCATGAATATGAAAGTCATTTTTAGATTTCACGCCAAACCGTTTTTCCAATGTATCTGTATAATTAAAGTTTATGATAAAACAATCATCTGGAAATCTAAAACCACTGTTTTTTTCCTCTATATTAAATGTCATAACCCAATCGCAGAACAATCGGCGTAAAAGCGTTATGGCTTCATCAACCGCTTGGCTTAGTTTTTTCTTCCTTCTGCACTTCTTCCAAAATACAGGTTTATAATCTGATCATCTATCTTGTCCATTCTCGCTTCCAAATTCCAGAAAAAATCATTTTCCAGCTGATCTGGCTCAAACGGATTTCTGTATATCAGTTCGACCGCAGTGACCTTCTTTTCTATTCCAGCAGTATCTTTTATTGTATAAAAGCTGTATCCAAGCTTACTTGCAACTTCTGCAATATGTTCCTTGTAATAAACTCTGAATTTTGCATATTCCGCAAAAACAGAGCACTCGCTCCGCATGAGCGGAGCGCTGTTCCGCTAGGAACGGATCATTGCCCTGTTGGTTAATAAAGTTACTTGCTTTCTACACGTCTATCGCGACCTGGAAAGTCTAATCGATATGCTTTAGAGGTCATGCGGCTGAGACATGCATCTGCATATGTGTTATCACCAAACAATTGGTACCAGTTCGCTACTGGCATCTGCGAGATGATGACTGTTGATTTTCGGCAATCTCTAGCTTCGATGATTTCAAAGAGATCACGGCACTTGTCGAGATTTAAGTCCATCAAGCCAAAATCATCTATAACAAGAAGATCATAACCGGCCATCTTGTTTGAATACTCATAGTAATTATCTTCACTATGCGCATGGGCGGATTCTTGAAGCAGATAATTCGCACGGATATATTTTACAGTCCTCATTTGATGTAGTGCTGTGATGCAAAGTGCACATGCAACATGCGTTTTGCCAGCTCCTGCTCCACCTGTAATCAAAAGATTGTTCGGTTCATCGATCCAATCACCTTTGGCCAGTAATTCAATGACATGTGTGTTTAACTGCCTCTCTGGATCATAAAGAGAACTATCAAGGTCAGCTGCCGGATATTTTAGTGTTGCTTGTTTTAAGAGCCGATTGAACTTCTTGTTTTCTCTCCCTGACCACTCATGGTTGATGATTTCAGAGAACCTTGTTTCAAAGCTCTCTAATCCCGAATTCGGATTCATAAGTTGGTTTTCAAAAGCTTCTGCCATGCCGGACATACGCATCTTATAGAGTTTGTCCATAAGAAGATTTTGATCCTTTGTAAGTTTGTCGTTATAATTGTATTCTTTCTGTCTGTATGCCATAATCATTCACCTTTACTTGTAGTAATCCTTTCCTCTGATGTTTTCATGAGATGGAAGTGATTCCGGTGATGATTCTGGATGCTCATCGCACTCCATCTTTTTAAGCACCTGCCTGTACGTCGAGTAGCGACAGGAGTTCATTTCAATGCATTTACGAGCGGCTTCTTCCGCAATGTCTTTAGGGATTGCTTTTACTCGATGTAGTATCCCGGCACATGCATTGAAGGCTTGCTCTTCGTGTTTAGAAGATTTTAGGATTCGATCAATCAATTCCGACATGGAAGGACCGAACACAGACGCCCAGCGCCTGTAATAGTTTCCATCTTTCGAATTGATTTCCTGATAATAAGTAAGTAGGTAATCATCCGTATATTGACATTTTATAATAGCCATCTGATACTGTTTCTGGCTGTCTGCCAGATTCTATATCAGATGGCTTAGTATTATTTTTTTAGTTTAGTACGGCAGTATTCCGGAAGATCTTCTGACCATGGAAGCAGTTTCTTTAACTCTTTCTCTTTAGGAAAAGCTCCCATTTTTCTGAGTTCATCCAATATATAAGTCAGATATGCGTATGGTTTCAGATGGTTCAGAAGTGCCGTTTCTGTAATGCTGTAAACAAGGGCACTGGCACCAGCTCCCCGTACACTTTTGGCAAACAGCCAGTTGCGGCGTCCCACTGCAAAGTTTTTCAATGCACGTTCTGCACTGTTGTTGTCTATACTGAGATGGCCATCTTCCAGATAGCGTTTCAGATATGCTTCCTGATTAAGCGTATACAAAATGGCATCACCAATAAGGGAAGATCTGTCTACAGAATCTTCCATCGAATGCAGCCATTCAAACAGGGCATCCATAACCGGACGGGACTGTTTCTGGCGCTCCTCATATTTTTCTTCCGGTGCTTTATTGTGGATCATTTCCTCGATCTTATAGAGGATCCCGATCCTTGACATCGCCTGATATGCAATGGTCTCTTTCAGCTGTTCTTTTGTAAAGTCTTTTTTTAATGCTGTGAGGGCTGCATCAAAACGTCGTCTTGCATGGGTAAGGCACCCGCTTACTATGATACCTTCTCCTAAACTGTGATAAGCCTGATATCCATCACAGGTCAGATACCCATGAAACCTGTCCCCTAAAAAGTTTACAGGATGATATCCCGCACGGGTCCTTTCATAATCGAAGAGTACCATCTGCGGGGAACCACTGAATTCATCCGTGAGATATACCCACATCCAGTTCTGGGTCGTCCCTTTCTGATCCGGTTCTCCGAGTACCTGGATCCGGCTTTCGTCACAATGGATATATCTGCTTTCCAGAAGTTCCTCTTTCATCAGCTGATACAGCGGTTTCAGGTATCTGTCTGCACAGTTTATGATCCAGTTCGCCATAGTCTTTGTGGAGAGATCGAGATCATATCTGGCAAACTCTCTTTCCTGACGTGCCAGAGGCATCCCGTTTACATATTTAGCGTTCATGATACCTGCTACGAGGGAAGGTGTAGCAATGCTCCCACGGATCAGGGAAGGTTCTTTTTCCGGACGTTTCATGGATCCGCATGCCGGACAGTAACGGGCTTCCCCTTCCAGTTTATAGGTCCTGGTCTCAACGGTCTCAAAATTGGAAAGATCTTCTTCCTTCTTTCCTTTTCTTTTTTTACATTTATAAGAGGATGGCCGGATCTCTTCAAAAAGTTCCTCTGTTTCCGCATCCGCATTGGCTTCCGCCTCATTGAACAGGTTCATCTGTTCATAGCCTTCGGCATACTTTTCACTGGATGCCCCAAACTGTTTTCTCTGCGCAAGGGTAAGACGGTCAGAGAGCATGGCATTTAAGAATTCAAGTTCTTTCTGCTTTTCTTTCAGCAGCTGGATCTCGGTATCCTTCTTCTTTGTCTGTTCCTGTACGATCTTCATCAATGAGATCAGATCTTCACGGCTCATGTTATTCAGCTGTTTATCTGTAAAGATCGGTTCCATGTCCTGTCCTCCCTGCTTTAGCGTTATAAAAAGTATATCATGGTTCCAGCTGTTTTCCTATAAAAAACTGCGTTTCCGGATATAGGAAATACGCTGGGAATGCCATGTTTTTCATGATTTTTACGGGATTGACAGCTCCGCTGTCTTATGCTTACAGGATGATCTTTGGATGGTGTTCCTCAAATGCACCCCTGGGATTTAAAGAGAGCCCGTCACACAGCCAGTGGATCTCTTTCAGAGTCACCTGACGGAGTTCGTCCGGAGTATCCGGCCAGTGGAAGGCATTACGGTCGAGCCGTTTCATCAGGCTCCAGAATCCAGATCCATCCCATTGAAGGATCTTTATAGAAGTACGCCGACGGTTGCAGAACGCAAACATGCAGCGTGAGTGTGGGTCGAGGTGAAATTTTAATTTGATGATGGCGGCCAGACCATTGTAACTTTTTCTCAGATCAGTGACTCCGCAGGAAAGATATACCGTTGTTCCTCCTGCCAGGTCAAGCATGGCGCTGCAGGAATCCCAGTATAGATTCCATCAGTTCCGGTCTGCAGGAATCAGATATTTCAATACGGATACTGTCTGAAATAAAAATACGCACCGATGAAGATTCCTCAGAGAGCAGCTTTCTGGCAGCTTCCTGCTCAGATGGAAGTCTGACAAAGACCATATCCTGTTCAGATTCGGATGCCGGCTCTTCTTTTGCAAATCTGCGGATCCAATATCCCATCGTAGATAAAGGGATACCGTTTTCTGTACACCATTGTTTACATGTTTGTCCACTGGTCTGGTATTGTTGGATACGGTCAGACCAGAGTTTTGCTTTTTCTTCTTTATTCATAGTGATATAGAATACCTCCTGAGTTTTAAGGAGATTGTAGCAGAATAAAAAACAAAAAAACAGATACGGATGATTACCTACTTACGAGCAGACAGGCTAAAAATGGGTATAAAAATACCCTGCCAGCTTTCACCAGCAGGGTTGATTAGAATTTTTACTTGTAAATGTCTTCCAGCGTTATCAGCCGAACTTCACCTCGCTCTTGTGCCTGAAGAAGTCCATCTGTGAATCCGCCTTTCGAGAAGATATAGTAGTGATAGTTGTTGCCCTTTCCAAAAACTGAGGCATAATCCCGAATCAAATCGAGTTCATCCACACCGATTTTCTCATTCCGGTATTTGCATGAACCGATGATATAGTCTTTGCCCTCAACAGGAGTTCCGACGATATCAATCTGTATCTGCTTTTTCTTCTTCGGGTCTGTCCCCCACCACTGGCCGATTTCACTCAGCTCAATAGGAAGGCTATCCGAATAATAGAGCAGGTAATCCTGACACATCTTCTCATAAATTAGACCCATGTAATCAGGAAGATACTGTTTTACAGCGTGTGGATAGGTCTTTGCAATTCTGCCAGAGTCAATGGCACTCATATTGATTGGCACAAACCGATACCAGAAACGGAAGAAGTTATCAGCCAGCAGATAGATGGTTTTCTTACCCGGTTTTTCTGTAATCGGTGTTTCTTTCTTCGCAATGCCAAGGTCGATCAGCGTTTTCAGGTACTTCGATACGACCGAGTTTTCCTCGCCGACCTTCATCTTGATATCGTTCATTCGGGAAGCACCTTCTGCAATCGCTTTAATGATTGCATTATAAATGGCCGGCTCCCGGAGTTCCTGCTTCAGTAAGTTCCCCGGTTCCTCATACAGATAGCTGGAGCGGTCAAAGAAATTATCCAACAGAGCTTCATCCACACTATCTCGCACATCCAACTTATTGATATAGTGGGGAACTCCTCCCGTGATCCCATAAATCAGGGAATTGTCTTCTGCAGACAGATTTGGGTGGAACACAGCGGTTTCTTTATAGTCTAGCGGCTCAATCTTAAACTGGCCAGTACGTCTGCCATACAACGGACTTTCCTTTCCAAGCACCTGACTCTCCATGAAGCTCATAGAGGAGCCGCAAAGAATCAGGTACATCTTGGACTCTGTCCATTTGTGGTCGATGATGTGCTGCAGCATCGCTGAAATAGCTGGTTTTGCTTTTGCAAGATAAGGATACTCATCAATGACAAAGACAATCCTCTTTTCCTTTGAAAGTGCTGTCAGCTCATCCAAAGCTGCATCATAGGACCTGAACTCCGGTGCAGACTCCATATCCGGCCGCTCAAAACTCATAATCGACTTTGAGAGAGCTTCCAGATTTTCCTTTCCTGTCGTGTTCAATGCAGAAAAGAAAATGGTAGGCTTATCTTTGCAGAACTCGTTGATCAGTGCCGTTTTACCAACACGCCGTCTGCCGTAGATGACAATGCACTCAAACTTATCACCTGCATACCGTTTATTCAGTTTCCGCAGCTCATCCTCACGGCAATAGAATTGACTCATCTGCTCACCTCCAATAATTATACTCGTGAGTTAGTAACTTGTAAGTTACTTCTTTACGAGTATAATAAATCAGATAATCTGCAAAGTCAAGTAAAATAACGATAAGTACATATGTTGCCTTCCATCCTGACCACGATGTCGGCCCTCTGGTTCTTTTGGGATTTCGGCGCTCACTAGCTATCCCTGTTACCTTGCTGTCTACGCTTAGCCTGCAGCGTTGCCGCGGCAGACTCAACACTCGCTTCAAATGCTGTGGTTAGCAGCTTATTTGATGGGGCTTCCACCCACCGGACTATATACCCTTTGCTGGACGCA
>ERZ827088.5142-NODE-5142-length-10200-cov-2.388369_pt1 | contig 10200 bp, 5 predicted proteins | sample MGYA00519922_ERZ827088 | MGnify/ENA primary metagenome ERZ827088 (study PRJEB31778, sample SAMEA3449254) | human gut metagenome | biome: human gut; feature: human-associated habitat; material: faeces | place: United Kingdom | collected 2010/2012 ... | reverse complement strand
GGAGGACCTGTGCATGCATTTGATGTGCAGCAGGGACAGTTTTTCCGGAAAGGACAACTGATTGCGGTCATTGATGAACGTGATTTTGTCATCCAGAAGCAGCGCACGGAGGCATTGTATCGTCAGGCGGAGGTCGATTATGCTCGTATATCCAGCTTGTATGCCAAAGATAACATCTCCGGCATGAATTATGAGCAGGCAAAGGCAAACTACGAACGCACCAAGGCGGATTATGAAGCGGCAGTCAACGCGTGGGAAGACAGCCGTTTGTATGCGCCTTTCGACGGTTATGTGCAGCAGGTGCATATCGAGCGCTACCAGGATGTGAAACCGTCGGTTCCGGTGGTGACGTTTATCGACCTTTCACGTATTAAGGTAGAGGTCTACGTGCCTGAGGATATGGCGTTGCAGATGCGGCAAAAAGATTCTGTGGCGTGTGTGGTCCGCTTCAATGCACTTCCTGACAGGGAATTTGTGCCCTCTGAATATTTCCTGACGCAGACTGCTACGGAGAACAACATTTCTTATTTGCTGACTGCCATTTTGGATAACAAGGACGGACGTTTGTTGGGAGGTATGTCAGGTACACTTGCTGTGTCGTATGCAGCCGATGGAGAGAAGAATCACCTGACACTCCCTCAGAAAGTAGTTTGCCATGCCCCGGAACATGGGGCATTTGTGTGGTGCGTAGACGGACAGAGCCGGGTGAAACGAGTTGCGGTGACGCTGGGCAAGCTGAAAAAGGAGGACCGGGTAGAGATTCTGTCGGGCATTTCACCGGACGACCGCGTGATAACTACACGTTTGCCGTTTTTGTCGGAACAGGAGCAAGTGACCATCGAAGAATAAAGGAGGAAGACGAATGAAAGGATTAGCGAAATTCTTTTTGCAGAACAGGGCCTTGAGTTGGTTGTTGCTGGTTCTGATATTGGGGGGAGGTATTTTCTCTTACTACAATATGGGGAAACTGGAGGATGCGCCGTTTACGATTAAGCAGGCAGTGGTCACTACCTCTTATCCGGGGGCTTCTCCTATGGAGGTGCAACAACAGGTGACGGATGTGCTGGAGGAAGCCATTCAGTCATTGGGTGAGCTGTATTATCTGAAAACGGATAACCGGGCCGGTCTGTCTAAAATCACGGTATATGTAAAGAAGGAAATCCGTGCCGACGAGATGCAGCAGCTTTGGGATAAGTTGCGGCGGAAAGTGGGAGATGTGCAGTCCAAGTTGCCCGCTGGAGCCGGACCGTCGGTGGTGAACGATGATTTCGGCGATGTGCTGGGCGTATTCTACGGACTGAGCAGCGAAACGCATACCTATCGTGAGCTGGAGGATCAGGCCAAGCGAATCAAGAACGAGTTGCTGAACGTGAAAGATGTGGCTAAAGTGGAATTGTTCGGCGTGCAGAGTCGTACGATTGATATAACGGTCAATCCGGCATTGCTTTCCAGCACCGGTGTAACCATGGCCGATATTGCCTCTGCTTTTGAGCGTCAGAATAAGGTGGTGGATGCCGGAGGACTGGAGACGTCTTCTCATCGTTTGCGGGTGGAAGCTTCCGGCAGTTTCTCCAGTCTGGAAGAACTGGAAAATCTGACAGTCGTTTCCCGGCAGGGAGAATATTTCCGACTGGGAGAGATTGCGGAGATTAGCGAGAGCTATGTGCGTCCGGCCAGAAACCTGATGAAGGTCGGGAATGTGCCTGCGGTGGGTATAGCCATTTCTACGGTGTCCGATGGAAATGTGGTAGAGATGGCGGAACTGGTGGCAAACCGTGTGTCAGACTTGCGTGAGGAAATGCCGGACGGATATAATCTGGATATTATCTATGACCAGGGACACGAATCGGCTGTGGCCAACGAGGGATTTGTGTGGAATCTCATTCTTTCGGTCCTGACTGTGGTGGCCGTACTGCTGTTCTTTATCGGCTTCAAGAATGGAATTCTGATTGGCAGCGGACTGATATTCTCCATTTTCGGTACGTTGATTTACATGCAGTTTTCCGGCATAGCCTTGCAGCGTATGTCGCTGGCAGCCATTATCATTGCTATGGGTATGCTGGTGGACAATGCCATTGTGGTGTATGATGCCGCACTGGTGAACATGCAGCGGGGCATGCGGAAAAGAAAAGCCATACTGGATGCCGTGTCGGGCACTTCCATGCCGCTGTTGGGAGCGACTCTGATTGCGGTACTGACCTTTCTTCCGGTCTACCTGTCGCCGCATATCACTGGTGAAATCCTGTCTTCACTGTTCATCGTCATTGCGGTATCCCTTTTGTTGAGCTGGGTACTGGCCATTACGCAGAATGTATTCTTTGTGCAGGAGTTTGTGCGTCGTCCGCGTCCGGATGAGTTGAAGGGTGAACTGTTCAGTGGCCGTGCATACGACCTGTTCCGGCAGGCATTGAGATGGACTATACAGAGACGCTATGTGGTTTTAGGAGCGATGGTGCTGTTGCTGGTCATTGCCGGATGGGGATTCCGCTTTATTCCGCAGCAGTTTATGCCCTTGCTCAACAAGCAATATTTTTCGGTCGACGTTTGGTTGCCCGAGGGTACACGTATAGAAGAAAGTGACCGTCAGATGACGGAGATGACAGCCTATCTGAATTCGTTGGAAGGAGTGAAAAAGGTGTCGTCGTTTGTCGGACAGACACCGCCCCGTTATTACCTGGCCAATGCGGCTTATGGTCCGCAGCCTAATTATGCGCAATGCCTGGTAGAAGCTGACACGCCAGAGAAGTCACGTGAGCTTCAGGCTATGCTGTACGACCGTCTGCCGGCCATGTTTCCGGACGCGCTGGTCCGTGTGAACAGTTTCGAGATAAACTCCATTCCGCAGGCCTTGATTGGGGCACGCTTCTGCGGAGACGATCCGGAGGTGCTCGATTCTTTGACCAACCTGGCGCTGGAAATCATGCGGAAGAATCCCAAGGTGCTGAATGCCCGCAATGAGTGGGGAAATATGGCACTGATGATTAAGGCCGATTATGATCCCGTGAAAGCCGGAAGGCTGAATGTGGGACGGCATGACATGATGAATGCCGTGAAAGCTGTCAATGACGGTACTGCCGTAGGGGTATATCGTGACCGCGACAAGAAAGTGCCGGTGTTACTGCATACGGATGTCAAAGGTTCCTGGGACATGGAAAGCGTGGAGGACTTGCCGATATGGAACGGGCGTAATTCTGCTCCGCTGAGGCAGGTGGCCAACGGCATCGGACTGGCATGGGAATATCCCCTTGTGCGCACGTACGACCGGAAGCTTTCCATGGCTGCACTGACTAAGTATTTCCCGCTGGCACTTATCATGCTGCTGGTCATTCTGGTCATGCTGTTTGGCAACTTTCGTCAGCCCTTGATTATTTTCCTCATTCTACCCTTGTCTTTGATAGGGATGGTCTTTGGGCTGTGGGTTACCGGATTTCAGTTTGGCTTTTTCTGTATCGCAGGCTGGCTGGGATTGCTGGGAATGATTATCAAGAATGTGATTGTGCTGCTCGACGAGGTAAATATCCAGCAGAAGGCTGGTGTGGAGCCTTATACGGCTGTGATAGAGGCCACGGTTTCCAGAGCCCGTCCGGTATTGATGGCGGCCCTGACCACGGTGTTCGGAAGCATCCCGTTGTTGTTTGATATTGTGTTTGGCGGGATGGCGGCTACCATTGTGTTCGGACTTTCCTTTGCCACCCTTCTGACACTGTTTGTCACTCCGGCTTTGTACACGGTTTTCTATAAAATATCCAAACGGGGTGAATAAAAAGAAGAAATGTGTGGCCCGATAAAAAATGTTTCTCTAATTTTATAACTATATTGAGATGAATAGAAGAATGATGATGTGCTGCATGCTGGGACTGGCGCTGGGAGTCTATGCCCAGGAGAGTGTATTCTTGCAGCAGTATCGTGAAAAGGTGAAGGCCTATAATCAGGATATAAAGTCGGCAGGATATGCCGTTTCCATCCGTCAGGAGGCTGAAAAATCGGCTAAGGCCGATTTTCTTCCTTCGCTGAGCGGAAATGCCAATGCCAGTTACACGGGTAACCCGCTGGAACTTTACAGGGAACTTCCGTCCATAGAAACTCCGCTGTATTTTCAGGGGCGTGACACCAAGTACGGGGCTTCCGTGACTTTGTTGCAGCCTGTCTATTCGGGAGGGGCACTGAAAGCCGGACTGGAGAAATCCCGAAAGGAAAAGGAGAGTGCCTTGTACGAAGAAAAGCGGGTGACGAACGACGTGCTGTATCAGGCAGACCAGTATTACTGGAATAAGGTGGCCTGTGAGGAAATGGTGGAGGTGGCTGCCGGCTTCAAGGAATCGGTGGCAGCTCTGGTGGAAGTGGTCAGGCATCGTGTGGAGGAGGAGTATACCGACCGCAACGACTTGCTGATGGCGGAAGTCAAGCTGAATGATGCCGAGTTCCGGCTGGAGCAGGCCCGCAATGAAGCGGAGGTGGCCCGGCTTTCGATGAACTCTTTTTCGGGAGAGGCTTCTGACAAGGTGATACAGACCGATTCGCTTGTGGTTCCGCTGACTGAAGTCCAGGTGTATGAACAAACGCTGGAAACAGCTATGGCGCATCGTCCGGAATTACGTATTGCGGCCAATCAGGTAGCTATCCAGCAGTCGGCTGCACGGATTGCCAACTCACGGTATCTTCCCAAACTGTCTGTCGGGGTAGACGGAAGTTATTCTTCGCCCGGATATGACTTTAACTCAGATTTGGACCCTAATTACATGGTGTATGCCAAACTGAGCGTACCGATTTTTGAATGGGGAAAGCGGAAGAATACACGGCGCATCGGCAAGCTCGATGTGAACAGGGCGCTGGAGAACCAGAGTAAGGTGGCCGACGGCGTTCGTCTGGAGGTGGAGACTGCTTACTATACTTATACGCAGGCCGTACGTCAGGTGTGCCTGACGGAAAGCTCGCTGGCCAAGGCGGCAACGAGTGAGCAGTTGGCCATGGACAAGTACAAGGAGGGTAGCATTTCTATTGTTGAGGTGCTCAATGCGCAGATGTGTCATCAGGAGGCGGAGTTAAACCATATTCGTTCAAAGCTCCGTGCGCAACTGGCAAAGAGCAGTCTGGAAAGGGCTGCCGGCCGTTTGGGCGAGTACTGATGTGAAGGGATTGTAATAATAAAGTAAACATAAAGCATGAAACAAGGAATGAATTCCGTGAACCGGTATTTGTGGGACGTACTGCTGTATGCCTGCATGGGATGTTTTTCGTACTTCTTTTTGGTGCACTATGCCGATATTCCCGTGCGGTTACAGGACAGGCTGATGACCTTCCATACGTTTCTGGCTGTCATTGTGTCGTTTTGCGGAGTGGGACTGAGCATGCGCTACATTAATGAGCGGTTGCTGACGTATTACCCTTATTTTCTGCGGAACAAACGCATGCTGTCGGCCGGACTGATTGCGGCAGCCGTTATCCTGCTTTTGTCCAATTATCTGCTGTTGGTGTCTGCCAAGGCATTGGCAGGCGTGGCTTCTCCCTTTCATCTTCAGCGCAGCGGACTGACGGTGATTCTGCTGGTCTGGCTGGTGGAACTGGTGATTGTGGGACAGTTTATCCTGAATCGTTTCTATGTGGATGTGGTACGTCTGTACAAGCGTGCCGAAGAACTGGAGGAAAGCACGGCGGAGGCCCGCTACCGCACCTTGCAGAACCAGTTGAATCCGCATTTCCTGTTTAACAGTCTGAATACCCTTGTTTCAGAAATTGAATATAACTCTGTGAATGCCATTGAATTTACCCGTAACCTGGCCGATACGTACCGGTATATCCTGTATTGTCAGGATAAGCATACGGTGGAGCTGAATGAAGAACTTCAGTTCCTGGATACTTATGTGCTGTTGCAGAAGGTGCGTCTGGGAGATTGCTTGCAGGTGGACAACCGGATTGCCGATAAGTTTGGCGAGACACCGGTGCCGCCCTTGTCGCTTCAGCTGCTGGTGGAGAATGTCATCAAGCACAATGTCATCAGCATGAAAAAGCCCATGACGGTGAAGATGTGGACGGAACCGCAGGGAGACGATGTCTGGATTTGTGTGGCCAATGCCGTACGTCCGAAGCAGGGAGGAGTGACTTCTGGAAAGGGACTGGAAAACCTTTCCCAGCGGTATCGCCTGCTCTGTGGAAAAGTGTTTTATAAATCTGTTGGAATGAGTTGAAAAAACGCACTTGCGTTTGATTCAAAACGTCCTTGCGTTTGAAGTAAAACGTAAGGCCGTTTCAGATAGAATGTACTTGTGTTTGGTTTGAAACGCAAGTGCGTTTTTTTAGTGCTTGATTTAAGGCAAAAATATTGCTCGAATTACCTTATTTAACGGGATGATTTTCTTTCGTTTCGTGACTTTCGTGTACTTTTGCACACTTATTAAGATTTTAAGGATAACGAGAGGAAATTATGGCACAGTCTAGAGAGATGACATCAGGGCCAAGTCTGCCGCTGATTCTGAATTTTACTTTTCCATTGTTACTGGGCAACCTGCTCCAGCAGATGTATTCGCTGGTGGATGCGGCTATTGTCGGAAAGTTCTTGGGTATCAATGCGCTGGCTTCTGCAGGTGCCAGTACGTCGGTCGTTTTTTTGATTTTAGGGTTCTGCAACGGGTGTTGTGGAGGTTTCGGCATTCCGGTGGCACAGAAGTTCGGAGCCCGCGATTATGTGACGATGCGGCGCTATGTATCGGTCAGTCTGAAGCTGGCGGCGGTGATGTCGGTAGCGGTGGCCATTGTCACCAGTCTGCTTTGCGGATTTATCCTGCGTTCCATGCGCACACCGGAGAATATCTTTGAAGGGGCTTACCTCTATCTGCTGATTACCTTTATCGGTGTACCGTGTACGTTCTTCTATAATTTGTTGTCCAGCATCATCCGTGCCTTGGGCGACAGTAAGACCCCGTTCTGGTTCCTGCTTTTCTCTACCATACTGAACATTGTGCTCGATTTGTTCTGCATCCTTACGCTGGGGTGGGGAGTGGCTGGAGCAGCCATTGCTACGGTCTTCTCGCAGGGCTTATCGGCCTTGCTGTGCTACATTTATATGTACCGCAAGTTTGACATCCTGAAAACCGAGCCTGCCGACCGTCGTTTCCGTGGCGACCTGGCCCGTCAGTTGCTGTACATCGGGGTACCGATGGGATTGCAGTTTTCTATTACGGCCATCGGCAGTATCATGTTGCAAAGTGCGAACAATGCGCTGGGTACGGCCTGTGTGGCAGCTTTCACGGCAGCCATGCGTATCAAGATGTTTGTGATGTGTCCGCTGGATAGCTTGGGAATGGCCATGGCGACCTATTCCGGACAGAATTACGGGGCCGGAAAGCCGGACCGTATCTGGATGGGTATCAAGTCGGCCACGCTGATGATGACCGTCTATGTTATAGCGATTGGTGCCCTGATGTGGGGACTGGCCGAAAAGTTTGCCCTGCTGTTCATCTCGCCGGATGAGACCGAGATTATCGACGATACGGCTTTGTTCCTGCACATCAACACTTCTTTCTTCTTCCTACTGGGTATGCTCAGTATTCTTCGTTATTCCATTCAGGGAGCGGGCTACACGCGGTTGGCTATGTTCTCCGGTGTGTCGGAAATGGTGGCCCGTGTGCTGGTCAGTCTGATTGCGGTTCCGTTGTGGGGATTCTGGGGCGTATGCTTCGGCGACCCGACAGCCTGGCTGTTTGCCAACCTGTTCCTGGTTCCGGCATTTATCTATGTGTACCGTCGTTTGCAACGGATTGTGGTGAAAGAAGGACGGGTGGTGGCTAATTCCTGACAGTCATCCGCTTCCAGAGGAAAGGGGGTATCAGTCGCCAGAAAGCCACCAGTATGCGATAGCGCCAGTCAATCACGACAATGCGTTTCTTTTTCTCCAGGGCACGTACGATGTGGCGGGCCACTTTCTCCGTATGCATCAGCATGGGATAGTGTTTGCCGTCGTTCAGGAGTCCGGTGGCCACGAATCCCGGACGGATGTCTGTGAAACGGATGGAAAGTTTCTGGATGTGAGCCAGTTGTTCCAGCGCATCGATGTACGTGTTCTGGAAACGTTTGGTGGCAGAATAGGCCGGAGCAGCTCCCAGCCCTTTGGTTCCGGCAATGGAACTGATGACCGCCAGGTGTCCTCCTTTCTGTTGGGTAAAGTAATGGAAAGCGGCTGTCACCATACGCACAAATCCGGTGCCGTTGGTTTCCAGTGTGCGAAGTTCGATTTCCGGTGCCAGCTGGTAGTTCTGATGGCCGATGCCTGAGCAGTGCAGGTAGAGGTCCATGCCTCCCATTTCTTCAATCAGTTCCAGCAGGCAGTCGGTCGCATCCTCCTGACAGATGTCGATGGCCCGGATGTGGATACGCTCCGGAGCCAGTTGCTGCAGTTCTTTCAAGTTCTCTTCACGTCGGCCTGCCAGTCCGAGTATCCATCCCTTCTGGAGCAGTTGCAAGGCCGTTTCTTTTCCGATGCCGGAAGTAGCCCCTACAATGAGGGCACGCTGTATAGGTTTCTTATTCATCAGTTGGTACGTATTTCATAAAGGAATTCCTGTGAAAGAGGAACCCCTTCGGTGGGTTCACAATGGATTTTTCCGAAAAGAGGCATCTGCGGCTGAAGCGGTTTCAGTTCTGCCGACAAGTGGTTGCAGAATGCCGTGTAGGAATGGTTGTGCATGCAGGGTCCCGCATCGTCGCGGTACACCAGTACGTAATGGTTTAGGGGACGGGCATGCACCAATTGGTTGATTTGCAGAGCCAGGTCGCGTGCTTCTCTCGGAGTGATGCGGTCGAACAGGCTGGAGAGGTTGAAAATCACCAGTTCGGTCAGTACTGCATGGGCTTGCCAGAAGGCAGTAGGCACGGCACTCAGGCGGGGATACCAGCTTGCCTGAATGTGCTTGTAGGCTGGTGAACGGAAAAAGGCTTCGGCCGTTTCTCCCATTTCCTGCATGGGATAGATGCCCGTGTAGGTCAGGTCCAGATGGGGAAGAGAACGGCATACATCGGCAAAAGCCAGTCCCGAGGCTCCGGCCTCACACGAGAGATCGCAGAACACCACGCGTCCTGATACCTTACGGATGAGGTCGTGAAGCCAGTTGCCGCTTCCGGTAAAGAGAGCCTGGGCAGCAGCATATTGTTTCCGCATGTACAAATAGTTGTATACCTGGCAGAAGTCAGATGGGGACATCTCTTCGGGCAGGGTGCGGAAGTCACTCCGGCCGTAGGCAGTGGCTTCGCGGTAGTAAGTTTCGTTTTCTTCCAGCTGTGCCGGTGGGGTTATCAATTCCGAGAATACCTGCTTGAAATGCGCTGGCAGGGAATAGGTACCGTCTGTCACTTCCCAGTTCTTCCGGTACGAAGGCAGGGTGAAGTCTCCCTGGCAGAACGAGTGGGCATCCGTTTCCAGGTATCCGTTGTGCAGGCGGATATACTCCGTCAGCTTGTAGAAAGTGATGTTGGCCCCGAGGATGTGCGGATTGCCTGTCAGCAGCAATTGCTTGCGGGCGCGGGTCAGTGCCACATTCAGTTTGCGGTCAATCAGGAAATTGCCTTCCTGAAACGTATTGGCCGTAAGGAAGTTCTGTATGGTAAACGAATAGATGATAATGTCGCGCTGGCTGCCTTGGTAGCGTTCCACCGTGTCGATGGAGATGTCCTGCAAGGCAGGCAGCTGTAGGCGCGCAATCTCTTTTCGTATCATGGCAATCTGGTTGCGGTAGGGCACGATGACACCTACCGTCCGGTTCGGGTCGAAACGGGATTCCGTCAGGCGGTAAATATGGCCTAACAGAGTGGCTACAATCCGGGCTTCGTTCGGGGTGGTCTTGTCCGAGCAGGTCAGGTGGTCTGGAGCTTCTGCGGGAATGAACACCATTCTGCGTTCCAGCAGCAACTGGTCGATGGTGTCCTGCGGAGTCAGACTGGCTTCGTAAGGCGTTTCTTCCAACTGATGAGGAAGAGGCACGCTCTCCAGTTGCTCCCGGTAGTAGAACGTTTGGTTCGGGAACTCGGCAATGGCCGGATGCATGCGTCCTTGCTTGTGAAGGATGCTCCGGCAGGTGTCCGGACTCGATTTGTAAAGGCGTTCGAACAGCGAGTTGCGGCAATCTTCCAGCCCGATGTTCCGCAGCAGGAGGTCGGTCACAGCAGCTTCTTCCGCACTTTGCTGAGCAATGGCCGGCAACTGTTTGTAGT
>ERZ827088.5140-NODE-5140-length-10207-cov-3.907900_pt1 | contig 10207 bp, 10 predicted proteins | sample MGYA00519922_ERZ827088 | MGnify/ENA primary metagenome ERZ827088 (study PRJEB31778, sample SAMEA3449254) | human gut metagenome | biome: human gut; feature: human-associated habitat; material: faeces | place: United Kingdom | collected 2010/2012 ... | reverse complement strand
CGGGTAGAGCTGCATGAGAACCATGCGGAAGTGAAATTCTTGTGAGGTTTGCTAAAACCGTCTGATGAGCCTTTATAATTTTACAATAGTTTTATAGTTCAAGAAAGGGGAGAGAATAAATGAATAATGAAACACAGGTACAGATACAAAATAAGTTTTGTTTAACGATTGATGAAGCAGTAATTTATTTTAATATTGGAGAAAAGAAATTAAGAAAACTTGTTTCAGATAATTTGGACTCCGGTTTTATTATTCAAAATGGAGTGAAGTTTCTTATCAAAAGGAAACGATTTGAAGATTTTCTGAATGACCTGACAGCAATTTAACAAATATAGGATAATCAGTAGCCATATCGGATAGGCTATATAGTCGTTTCCGCTTTGAGTGCTGCTTGATAAAAAGATAGAAAAAGGGCTTTGCTTATGATATAATTTAATATATCGTGGCGAGGCTCTTTTTGTACGAAAGGAGCATAGACATGAGCGGAAAAAGACGAGATAGCAAAAATCGTATTCTTCGCAATGGAGAGAGCCAACGCCGGGACGGACGATATGCGTTCAAATATATTGATACAACAGGTAAACCGCAGTTTGTTTATAGTTGGAAATTAGAAAAGACAGATAAGACACCACAGGGAAAGCGCGACGACCTTTCATTAAGGGAAAAGGAAAAGCAGATAATGAAAGCGATTGATGATGAAATCGTCCCGCGTGGTGGGGAAATGACCGTTTTAGAATTGGTAAAGAAATATCTTTTACAAAAAACGGGAGTACGGCATAACACCGAAGCAAATTATAATTTTGTTCTCAATATTATCAAGAAAGAGGACTTTGGTAAAAAGAGAATAGATAAAGTGAAGCTGTCCGACGCAAAGTGTTGGCTGATAAAGTTACAACAGGACGGGCGTGGGTATAGTTCTATTCATTCTATCAGAGGTGTTGTAAGACCAGCTTTTCAAATGGCGGTAGATGATGATTTGATACGCAAAAATCCGTTTGAATTTCAACTTGCTACGGTTGTTGTAAATGACAGCGTAACAAGAGAAGCAATTACAAGAAAGCAAGAACGGGCATTTCTTGAATTTGTGGCAAATGATAAGCACTTTTGTAGATACTATGAGGGGATTTTTATCTTATTCAAAACAGGGCTTCGTATTTCAGAGTTTGTGGGATTGACATTATCAGATTTGGATATGCAGAATAGAAAAATTAGTGTCAATCATCAGTTACAAAGAAAAAGAAATATGGAGTATGTAATTGAAGATACAAAGACTTCTTGTGGCACAAGAGAAATCCCTATGACAGATGAAGTTTATGAGTGCTTTCAACGTATTATTTCCAGTAGAAAGAAACCGCGAGTTGAACCTATTGTTGGAGGTAAATGTGGCTTCTTATATTTGGATAAAAACGATATGCCTATGGTAGCCTTGCACTGGGAAAAATACTTTCAGCATATTTGCGAGAAGTATAATAGCATTTATAGAGTGCAAATGCCAAAGGTTACGCCACACGTTTGCCGTCACACTTTTTGTTCTAATATGGCTAAAAGCGGTATGAACCCGAAAACCTTACAATACCTCATGGGACATTCTGATATTAGCGTCACGTTAAATACTTATACACATATAGGCTATGACGACGCGAAAGAGGAACTGAAACGGGTAGTAAATGGCGAGTAGTAAAATGAGTATTCAACCTTTAATTTACTACTTTTTGTACTACTTTTGAGGTAAAAGATGTGCTAATTTATGCTACGATATGCCACGAATGAGAGGAAACAGCAAGCGGAAGAAAATGCCGATACATTAAGGAAATACAGTAAATTCAAGGAGTTTTACATAGATGATTAGAGTATTATTTATTTGCCACTTCAACAGCCGCCACATTGATTCTTCGCACCAATAAACTAGAATCCACATACCGATCAAATACATCCAATATATTTTGAATTAGAATTGAATTCGCATTTGTCTTTTGAGGCAAATGAACAATTTTATTTAAGCTTTTCGGCAAGACTCTCCCATAAAAATCAACCATCGTTTCGCCCGTATAATCCTCATTTACTTCATAACCAATAGTAAGAACCACTTTATTTGTCACCAAATGCTTATCCACCAAACTTAAAGCTAAAGATTCCACCATTTCCTTTACTAAAATCTTAGCCTTTTCTTTTTCATACCCACAAGATAAGACTTGTCCCGAACCTATACTATTCTTTTCTGGCTTATATGCCTTGATATCTTCAATCGTACAAGGTTCATATCCCCACGCATGATCAATCAATAGTTCGGCATTTACACCAAATGTCTTAAACAAAACATCCTCATGTTCCAAGCTAAAGGCACAAAGCTTTCCCATTGTATCAATACCTAGTTTATGCAATCTTTTCTCATACCCTTTTCCAACACGCCAAAAATCAGTCAATGGCTTATGATTCCACAACAATTTACGATACCTATATTCATTTAAAGCCGCAACACGAACCCCATTCTCATCTGGATTTTTATGTTTGGCCACAATATCCATCGCCACCTTGGCAAGATATAAATTCGTACCAATACCTGCCGTAGCCGTGATGCCTGTTGTCTCATAAATATCTAAAATCATTTTCATTGCGAACTCTTTGGGTGTTAAATGATACGTATTTAAATATGGCGTCGCATCAATAAACACTTCATCAATGGAATATACATGAATATCTTGGCTTGAAACATATTTCAAATAGATATTATAAATTTGTGTACTGATATCCAAATAGTATTTCATTCTTGGAGGTGCAATTAAAAAATCGACTTCAAATCTAGGATTCTGTTTTAACATTTCATCATCTGCTGATTTACCATCAAAACGCAAAAGCCCCTTTTTCCTTTTTGCATTCACATCTCTTACCTTTTTATTCACCTCAAACAAACGACACCTTCCTCCAATTCCATACTGTTTCAAAGAAGGCGATACAGCCAAACATATTGTCTTTTCTGTTCTAGAAGTATCTGCCACTACAAGATTAGTTTTTAATGGATCCAATTCTCTAGATACACATTCGCAAGAAGCATAGAAAGACTTTAAATCGATAGCCAAATAAATTTTTGACTTCATGAACGCGTAATCTTTTTAAGAAGACCATTTAATTCATCCAAACCAGAAGTCACTTCATTCAATTGACCTCTTAACGTAGGAATCATCTGTTTCAACTCTTCTTTTACGGCTTTTTTTGCTTTTTTCTTCTGATATTTCTTTACCTTTTGAATTATTTTCATCTAAAACTCCAATCGCATTTGATACCAAACTACACCACCATGAACACTTGAGGATACACCCTCATTTTTAAACCCAAACTTACTATAGTAAGGCACCAATCTATCTTTACAAGTTAACACCAATCCTTTTCGGTTCTCTTGTCTAGCCAAATCAATCATTGCACACATGATCTTCGCGGCATAACCATTTTTTTGATAATCTGGTAATGTATTTAATCCAAATATCATTTGCCAGTCACCATCTTCATCATGCATCGAAGCATCACTATACATTTCATCCGTTAAATCTCTTTGGTTTGTACAAAAACCATCGATAAAACTAATCAATTGATTTTTTTCGAACAATAAAAGAAAATGGTTCGCATATACATTTAATCTTTCTTGAATCTCTTTTGAAGTCGCTGCTTCATTGGGTGGAAAACAAGTTGCTTCTACCTTAGTTAATATTTCTGCATCTCCAATCGTTCCTTTTCTAATCATGAAATCACCTCGCAGGTATTATACCAAAAAAGAAGTGATTACTCACTTCTTAATGCCTCTACAGGATCTTTTTTACTCGCAATCTTGGATGGAATCAAACCTGCAAGAATCGTTAATACTAAATCAATGAAAATCAAGAATATAGCTCCATTGACTGGTAATTTGGCAATATGCGCAACACCAGTCATATTCTCAACGACCACACTAATTGGAACATTCAATACAAGTGTAATTAATATGCCTAATACACCACTAATCAATCCAATAATAAATGTTTCTGCATTAAATACACGCGTAATATCTTTTTTACTAGCACCAATTGAGCGTAAGATACCAATCTCTTTTGTACGCTCCAATACCGAAATATACGTAATTATACCAATCATGATGCTTGATACAATCAGAGATACAGATACAAAGGCAATCAAGATATAACTAATGATATTCACAACACTTGTTACTGAACTTAACATTGTCCCGATAAAATCGTTGTATGTGATCACATTACTCTTTGTCTGTTTCTTATTATAAGAAGTAATCAAATCACTCAGCTTTTCTTTTCCATCAAAACTTGACGCATACAAAGAAATCTTTGTCGGAGTTGAATAATCTACAACGCCAAGTTTTGTCAAATTCGAATCATATGTCGCATTGATATTCTCATTATACGTATTCATATAATTCATCAATTCTTCTTGCGACATACTTGAAAGCTGCATCATCTGCTCATTTGTAAGATTTGACATACTAATCTTTTGGCCTGAGGCAAATTCAGTCTGCGTAAAAATATTGATATTTGGACTTGTCTTTTGTTCTATTACAATTTGAGCATTCTCCGTCTTAGAAGTAACATACTCTTCCATAGCCTTTGTATAATACACACCACCCATTGTTGGTTGTGAAACTGTGGATTCACTTGGCTTAATAATTCCAACCACCTTGATTTCAGGACTCTTAGAAACAACATCCTTCACATACGATTCATTTTCACTTTGGTTGATCCATAAACCATTTACCTTTTGATATAAATCGCTATTTAGAACCAATCTAAACTTCAAATTTAAGATATCATCCACACTATACAATTCTAGGTTTGTCTTTGAAATCTTATCCGTCTCTCCATTTAAAATCTTTTGATAATTCTTAACCAATTCATCCTGATCCAATAATCCTAAAGAATAAAGTGCATAATCGGTAATCTCATTATTTTCATCGACCTCTAAAACCACCTCATTATAGTTTGTTGGCCACTTACCTTCGACAAGCTGATATTCATCATCTCGAAGCTTTTTCGATTCGGGTAAAGAAAGCCATACTTGATCATTGGTCATAGCACTTGAATCCATAAATTGAGATTGCAGGGACATCATATCCGACATACCTAATTTATCCAACAAACCATTTGGCGATACTTGCACTAAGCCAGAATCTGTATTCTCATTATAAACTTGTAAATTTAAATTATAATCATACTCAATTGCCTTCGCCGTCTTTCTAAATTCTTTACCCTTACCACTTTCAATATAGGATTTAAAAGCCGATAGATTATTCTTCTTTGAACTCGATAAAGATTCTAATACATCCTCTACATAAGGACGAGGATAGATTTTAGAATCCTTATGTTCCTCTGTCTTTTTCTTCATGCCCATCATAGTTGTCATCAATGTAGACACATCACTCGAACTCGATTGAATCTCAATCGGATAACTGGCCATTGTATCATTTTCCATTTGATCAATATACGACTGCATACCATGCGACAATGACATAATCAAAGCAATTCCAATAATTCCAATGCTTCCGGAAAAAGAGGTTAAAAAAGTACGTGCTTTTTTTGTCATTAAATTATTTAAACTTAATGAGCAAGCCATTTTAAAAGACATGCCAGGTCTTTTTAACACACTCGTATCCACATTTGTTTCTGTTTCATTAAAAGGATTGGAATCCGAAACTAAAGTGCCATCCTTTAAACGAATGATTCGGCTTGAATATTCATCGGCCAATTGCGGATTGTGTGTAACCATAATGACAAGCTTATCTTTAGAGATTTCCTTTAAGATCTCCATAATCTGCACACTTGTGGTACTATCCAAAGCACCAGTTGGCTCATCTGCCAAAATAATATCCGGATTATTGACAATGGCACGGGCAATCGCAACACGCTGCATTTGTCCACCCGACATCTGGGTTGGCTTTTTATGAATTTGATCCGAAAGTCCAACCTTATTTAAAGCCTCTATAGCTCTTTTTCTTCTTTCCTCTTTATTGACTCCCGTTAGTGTTAAAGCCAATTCTACATTACTTAAAACACTCTGATGCATGATTAGATTATAGGATTGAAACACAAAACCAACCTGATGATTACGATACGTATCCCAGTCTTTATCACTATAGTCCTTTGTACTTTTTCCGTTAATAATCAAATCACCCGAAGTATAATGATCCAAACCACCAATAATATTTAGAAACGTAGTCTTGCCACATCCACTCTGTCCAAGTATTGAAACAAATTCATGTTCACGAAAAGAAAGTGATACACCTTTTAATGCATGTACAATTTCATCTCCTGAAACATAATCTTTTATAATATTTTTACATTGAAGCATAAAAAGTCCTCCATATTCTCTTAATTATAGAAAATTATCTCTTGATTTTTCAATCGACTGATTTTAACATATTGTTACGAAAGCAACAAGTGTTGATTATGAACAGAAAAATACAAATGACAAAAAAATTAATTCGTCTAGCTTTATTTGAATGTCTAAAAGAAAAAGACATCAATAAGATTACCATTTCTAGCTTATGTGAAAAGGCCGATATCAATCGTTCCACCTTTTATAAGTATTATGGAAGTCAATATGATGTCATTAAAGAAATGGAGCAAGAAGTCATTCAATTGATCAATGAACAATTAAATGATCAACCAAAAGAAACTTCTTTTATCCAATTACTCCAATTTTTAAAATCTAATAAAGAAACCATCAAAATCTTTTTTGAATGCAATGTCGACAATGAATTTCCTAAACAAGTTCTAGCACTCGATTCCATCAACAATCAGCTTGAACAAGTTTCGCAAAACGATCCATACATCAAAAACTACATTCTTTTTGGATCTTTGGCCACGATTCAACAATGGATCGATGCAGGATGTATTGAATCTTGTGAAGAAATTGCGAATATCATCAACAGTATTGTAGATAAATTAGTACGTTAATCAAGAATTCGCTTATTGTATACACGAATTGAAATCCTCATAGAAATAAAGTATAGAATAAAACTTGTAATCAATAAACCCACACTAAACATTGTAGGATCCATAGTATTCAATACAGTTTCAATAGATTCAAAGAATTTAGGAATAAATTGATTTAAGAAAGCGAATAAGAAGGTACATCCAAACACAACTACAAACAAAACAATTCTTCCTTTTTCATTGCCTTCCTTTAATTAAAAAGGCAAAGATAGAGCTAACAACAACAAAGCTGTTGATAAAATTATAAGTGTTTCCATGAAACCACTTTTACTAACACAACCTAATATTGTGACAAACACAAAACCAATCCCCGTAATAATCAAAGAAAACAAATATTTTTCTTTCACATAATCCGATTTAGAAATAGGTAACGTAAACAAAGTCTTTAAGCCGTGATTGGCTTCATCATACGAAAAAACTATCCTAATTCAAATGTCATCGTTAAACTATAACGTGCATATAGAAACTAAGCCGTGCATTTAGCGAGACAGAACACAAATCTTTAAAGTAAGAACGGATAATACTCACTTGAAACGGTGAAACTAAAAACGGGTAACACAGTCTAGAATTAGACTACAAAGACTCCTTCTCGTGTTTGTTTAGAGTATTCTCTGAGTAAACATAAAAAAACAAAGAAACATATAAAGTCTCTTTGTTCTATGCATTCGAGATGTAATCACAGATGTTCTTAGATACAGGTGCTTTCAATGAAGGTCTTCTCTTTTTACAACTTGGACAAACCATCCTCACAGAAACCTCCAAAACACTCCCCATAGTTAAATAGAAGGCATAAAAAAGTGGGTAAATTGATGAGGTTTACCCGTTACTAGTTTTGTCTATACATCGACAAACTGAAATTTGACTTTCCTATTTTCTTAAAATCTCATGTGGAGCTTCTATTTCATTTGCCAAGGTATGCTCTGTTAATTCTGACATCAATTTCAATTTTTTATTAATCAATGGTCGCATACAATTAGGAACATGTTCCTGATGCGCTCTGTGGATTGCTACACATTCCTTACAGTTTCCGTGATAACGACAGGCTTTCAGGCAAGGACAGTGATCTTTGTCTTTATACTCCTTACGAAATTCCGCTGCAAATTCTTCTTGCAGTCTCAGTCCCTCGACACGGTTTCCCTTATGAAATTCTACCATTGCATCCAGTTCTTTCTGGTTCCCTTCAATCTTCATGTTATTATAGCGCCTCCATTTCAACTATTCCTCATTTTCTGATAAATCCCGATTTATTAATTTATTCTAACACAAAATATAAGTGGTTTGTAGAGAGGAAATATATCGTGTTTAGTTTTCATACAAAAAATTTGTAACACCATCATATTACCAATTTGTAAACGTAATTCTTAGTTTAACCGTTTTAGTGCCAACTCACTGTATGCGTTTTGTAAAAGAAGTTGTTAGTTAAAGGAAAATGTGGTCATTTCACTGAATCACTTTTCTAAAAGAAGCTCTTAGTTTAAGAAAAACGAGCAAACGGACATAAAAAAAGACCAACAATGGAAGTTGTTAGTTTTGGAGAGACAGTGTGCTTAGTTAAAACATTCTTAGACTAGATTTAGACTAAGTTACCCAGTCTTAGTTTAACGATTTTGAGCACTTTTATTGGAATAGATTTCTAAATACATTTTATAGTTTCACATAAAGAAACCATTCAATGCGAAAAGGAGATAAAAGCGCACGCCTAAGTTTCATAAAAGAAACGAAAAAAAGGGAAAGCCGTTAAGCTTTACCCGTTACAAGTTTTGTCTATACATCAAATGTCATCGTTAAACTATAACGTGCATATAGAAACTAAGCCGTGCATTTTGCGAGACAGAACACAAACCGTTAAAGTAAGAACGGGTAATACTCACTTGAAACGGTGAAACTAAAAACGGGTAACGTAGTCTAGTATTAGACTAAAAAAGCCGTTTCAATTTAGTCATTATCTAATTTTTATACACTTTTCCATCCTCAAGATGGCACGATTAACTTAATTCTGTAACTTCCAAGTTATATTCCTCCATGTCTAATCGCACCTTAACTTTATATATTACAAACCATTTGGTTGATAAATTCAATCCTGGCATATTTCCACCATGTAAATTTTCTAAAAATGACAACCCCCCCTGCATTGCTGCAAGGTGCTAATGATTATAAACTATTCTTCAATTTAATAATTCTTTCTTCAATTTCACGAATCACTTTAATAAAATCCACATCATCTTTTCCTGTAGGGTCATCTAGTCCCCAGTTATCATCAAAAGGTCTACCGATAAAAGGACATCCAACATTACATCCCATTGAAATTACGATGTCTACGTCTGGGATATCTGTAATTAACTTGCTGTATTGACCATTTGTTTCCATATCAATTCCATAGAGTTTTTTCATTATACGAACAGCATCCTGATTGATTTGTGGCTTTGTTTCTGTCCCGGCAGAATAGCTTTCAAACACATCCGATGCTAGATGTTTCCCAAGTGCCTCGGCAATCTGACTTCTACAGGAATTGTGAACACAGATAAATGCTACCTTTTTTCTTCCATCTATCATTTCTTAAACCATCCTCTTGTACTATTGGCAACCTTTACAAGCGCAAGCATAACAGGAACTTCTGTTAATACACCTACCGTTGTTGCAAGTGCAGCCGGACTCGTTGTACCAAATAATGCAATAGCTGCGGCTACAGCTAACTCAAAGAAGTTTGATGCCCCTATCATTCCTGCCGGTGCTGCTATATCATGTGACAATCCAAATATCTTTGATGCTGAATAAGCAATAAAGAAAATAAGAACAGTCTGAACCGTGAGCGGTACTGCTATCAACACTATGTGCAAAGGATTTGATAAGATAACCTCTGTTTGTGATGCAAATATTAAAACCAAAGTAAGAAGCAAGCCAACTGTAGTTGCGTTATCAAACTTATGAACAAAAGTGTTTTCAAAATACCCTATTCCTTTATTTTTAACTACAACTATTCTTGTTAATACACCCCCAACAAGTGGAATCACCACAAACAGAATCACACTGATAAACAATGTTCCATAGGGTACTGATACATTTGATACTCCAAGCAAAAATTTTACAATTGGCACAAATGCAATCAGTATGATTAAATCGTTCGTTGCTACCTGTACCACAGTATAAGCAGGATTTCCTTTTGTAAGAGTACTCCATACAAATACCATTGCTGTACATGGTGCTGCTCCAAGAAGCAC
>ERZ827088.5137-NODE-5137-length-10210-cov-4.798227_pt1 | contig 10210 bp, 10 predicted proteins | sample MGYA00519922_ERZ827088 | MGnify/ENA primary metagenome ERZ827088 (study PRJEB31778, sample SAMEA3449254) | human gut metagenome | biome: human gut; feature: human-associated habitat; material: faeces | place: United Kingdom | collected 2010/2012 ... | reverse complement strand
AGAGGATGACCTGCTGTCTGATATCATAGCTGGTTAACTGACAGCTGCTGAACGGCAGAAATTAAATTTGCGAAAAACTATTGACACTATCTGGTTTACTAAATGATGGCTCACAATCATTAACATTGATATAATTCTTAATAATTCGAAATTGGATTCTCTTTTTATCTGTCGCATTATCGGAATCCTTCCATCGCTCTTTTCAATTGGATTAAGTATTTATATGCATGATAATCTGTTTTCGAACATAATTTTTCATGTCGATAAAAATATTCTAAGTTATGCGGATTGTCTGCAAAATAAACATCACCTTTGCCGGCTTTATCAATGTACTCTTGATACGACTTCGTAAAATAATGATTTATAACAATAGGAAATTCTCCACTATCGGCCCTTTCATACCCGTTACATAAGTGTCCAAAACAATTTACTGGTGGTAAATTATGATTTTTCCATGTTCCCCACAAGTTATGGTGAAACGTCTTATTTTTTAGGCAATTTGGTTCAAACCCAAATGCTGTATTATAAAAGCATTTTCCAACTTCGTCTATTTTTCCCCAGCAAACAATAAAACTCTCCACCACCAAGGTGTCTGCCTCTCTGTCCATTAACCCTGATGTTCCAAAAACATTCCAATTAATTTTCACAGATGGACGATTTCTAAATTGATTTAAAAATTCTTCAATACTATCATACTTTATTGGTACAACAAATTCATCAATATCAATAAAACCTAACCAGGTTGTTTCCTTTGCATACTTTTTTATACAATCTGTATACGCCTCCATTTGTGCCTGATTTTTAGGCCACTGAATTAACGTAACAATACCTAATTTTATATAATCTTCTATAACCGTTTCATAATTATCATCTGAGTTATTATTATACAAGTAAAAATGTTCTATTCCTATAATCCTATGAAACTCAATCCATTCTCTCAGATATTTTCCTTCATTTTTAAAAATTGCACATATGGAAACTTTATATTTCTTTTCTCCCAAATTTACAAATATCGTTTTCATATATAAACCATATAAAATATTTTGTATTGTATATATGATTTGCTTAACTATATACTTCACATTTATCTTTTTAGGTTTATCGTATATATAATATTTACTTTCTGTCTTTATCACACTGTTTCTCCTTTATTTTTCTTAATTCATCATATGAAACAATCGGGCCAACAATTGCGCTTATCGCTATCGCTATTACTGAACCTAATATGACACCCTCAACTCCCATACCTAAATTAACAGCAAAAAAAACAGAAACCGGAATGTTTATGAATGCTTGTACTACAGACGCTATTGTTGTCTCTTTTATTCTTCCAATTCCACTTGTCAATGTTGAAAATGTATGAGAAATCATCAGCAAAATACAATATAATGCTGTATATACTATTAACTTATTAGAAAAATACAATTTTTTTTGTAACCAAATTACAGTAAATGGTCTAAATATAATTCCAGCCATCACCGTTCCGACAGAAAATACGGTTAATATCATCATTGCCCGTTTCAAATTTTTGATAATCCACTTAACATTATTATTTGTATACGCCATTGTATATGCAGACTGTAATGGTACAACTATAACCGCAAAAACTGTACTTATCATAGCAAAATATTTATAACAAAAACTATACGGTGTAACCACATCCGCTCCTAAATATCTCAGAATAATGATATTATCGGTAGAATTCAATATTAAAGCCGCTATATTCGAAATGAATGTTTGTAAACCAAAGGATAAAATTCCTTGTGAATATTTCATATCTGGCTTTTCAATTTTGATTCTGCATTCCGGATACTTTACATATGCCCAAATACTTCCAATAATATTTTTTAGGAATTGACTTATTCCTTCTATTGTTGCTATAACAAGTATTGTTCCGCTTCCTGTCTTACTATATAAAAGCAATCCTAAAATATATATTGCCTGGCCTATAATAGTTAAAGCACTAACTGCACTCGCGTTCTGTACTGCATAAAAGATATTATTCACTAATGAAAAAACAAAATTTATGCATACAAATAATATGGCGATTGCGAATATTAAATTAATATTTTCATTAATATCACCATGAATATTTAATACACTTTTTAAATCTATTATTTTCAAAAAAAATGCAACTACAATAAATGCCACAAATGAAATTGTGCTTAATATTGCATATGAAACACTGATATATTTTTGCGCCTTTTCTTTCTTTTTTTCTGCTAAGCTTTCACTAAGACGAATACGAAGGCCGTTACCAATTCCCAAATCCAAATAATAAATCCAGGATACGATAGATAACAGCGATACCCACACTCCGTATTTTTCTTCTCCCAGACAATTAAGGATCAGTGGAGCCGATATAAGTGATAGCACCATTCCGATACCTTTATATAAAACCGATAATGCTGAGTTTTTAAAGACCTTCTTACTACTATATGTTATCTCCATCTATATTCTCCATATCTGTTATACTATCATCCCTGTATTTTTCATAAATTCAGCCGTTTTCTTTATTCCCTCTTGTAAACATATTGGTTTCAATTTTCCGTAAGCTTTCTCATACCTTCTTATATCTAAATAATTTTCTGGTACATCTGTTGGCCTTGCCGCAATATAATTAACTTTAAGATCTTTTCTCACTGAATTTTTTATGGCTTCTATAACTTCATTTACACTGGTTCCTTTTCCGGAGCCTAAATTAAATACACGAAGTTCACTTTCACCCTCTACTATATTTTTTATTCCTCGGACTGCATCTTCAATATAAATAAAATCTCGGACTACCGTTCCATCTCCATACACTTCCAATATTCCATCTGTCAACGCCTTATATACAAACGTAGTTACTACTCCAAGTTTTCCATTTGGACGTTGGTATGGTCCATACGGATTTGCCAATCGTATGATTCTATAATCCAGCCTTTCCTGATATCTATACAAATATAATAATTTCTCGATTGTAATTTTTTGTATACCATATGATGAAATTGGGTAGGTCACCATATCTTCTTCAACTGGACACTTTCCCTTTTTTCCATATACAGCTCCGCCCGAAGAAATAAATACGATTTTTTTTACCTTTTGTCGAACGCATGCATCTAATAATTTACATGTAACCACAACATTTGCTTCTAACTCTTCCCCTATATTTCGATTTGAATTTCCTGGAATCACTGTAGAGGCTAAATGATAAACAATATCTTGTCCCGCTACTTGAGCATCAAAATCTGCGTCTAATGAAAAATTTCCCACTTTAAAATTAAGCGGCACTTTTAATGCCTTTAATGTTAAAAAGAATTTTTCATCTCTATCAATAACTGTTACTTCATCTGTCAATGACAACTGCAATGCTAAATTTGTTCCGATAAATCCAGCTCCACCTATTAATGCTATTTTCATATTCCCAATCCTTTATTTATGTGCGATTTTATTTTTCACGCGTTTTACCCACCATTTCACGAGTCCCATATCTAATTCACTTTTATTGTAATAGACCTCTATAGCTTCTTTATATCCTGACAAATCATAGGAACATGCTTTTTTTCGTATAATATATCGCCAATACAATCCACTAATGAATTCCAAATTATCCTTCTTAACATTCAAAAATGTTCCAATACTTATACTCTTTTCTCTGTAAAGCTGCAGTATTATACTTACATATTCAACTGCAAATGCGTAAAATAAATTATATTTTCCTTTTTTTGTTTCATCTGTAAGTAGATCTTTCATGATAATTTGATTATCAATAACATACAGCTCTGATTTTCTATTACTGAAAATCAGAGCTGTATGTGGAAATAACGAATTGCACCTTATCGATAAATCAATATTTTCAAAGTCCTCCTTCCATACCGCCGTTCCAGCTGACCATGAGGACCAATACGACATCGCTCGAATATACTCATCAAATGAACTATACATATTATATTGCTTCAACTTTTTGTTTTCACCGTTCATAAAATACGTAATCGGTTTTTTCTCCCGATTTTTTTCTGCGTATTCAACTAAATACTTTAATCCCCCCGGAACAAATTGCATGCGATGATTTACAAATTTAATCAATTGCCCTTTTGCTATCTTAAATGCTTCAATTTGATTTTCAAAACCAATTGCTGTTGTTTTCTTATATATTAAATTTTGATGCAAATCAGAATATTCCTTCATTTTCCAGAAAAATTCTTTATTCTCTCCATTATCTGTTACAACAACTTCAAATAACTCCTCTGCTATTTGTTCTCTGTAAATGCTATCAAGAACAGGAACCACCCATTCAGTTACTCCATTCGTAGGAATACAAAGTGATAAGAATATCGTCGACGTCATCCTATTTCTCCTTTTTTGGCAACCAGTTCAATTGATCTGTATCATTTAATTCGGTATACAAATCATCTACCTGTTTCTTTATCATTTCATTTGTTAATTTACCATAATTTATTTTCACTAATTCCTTTATCATCTTTTCAGGAAATCTATATTTAATAACTTTCGCAGGAACTCCACCCACTATCGCATACGGCGGAACATCTTTAGTGACGACCGAGCCAGCTGCAATAACTGCTCCCTGTCCAATAGTGACGCCTGATAAAATTGTTGCTCCAAATCCTATCCACACATCGTCCTCTATTGTAATATCTCCCTTTGAAATACTTTCCATTTCCGCTGTTTCTAACACCTTCACCTTAAATGGAAATGTCGAAATATGATTTGTATAATGGTCTGCGCTAAGAATAAATGCTACCTGAGGTGCAATAGAACAGAAATTTCCTATACTTAATTTCCCTTGCTCGCCATATTTTAAGACATACAATTCCCCATACGTCATATTCCCAACATTCACAGCATTTTCATCAAACAGCGTTATGGGATATGTTCCATTATGCTTATTATGCTTTCTCCATTTTATCTTATATAAACTAATTTGAATTTCCGAAAGTATACCCATTCTTGTCCCTCATTTCTTGTTTTTGTTCTAATTCTTCAGAACGATATAATGAATATAACGAACAATACAAACATATCTGATATAACGGATATGTCAAATTATTATCTACAGTAAACATTGCAAACATCGATACTATACTAATAATTGTAAAATTGCAGGCATTCTTCCCATACTTTTTCATTGCAATATGTGGTATTAAAATAAAATAATTTCCTGTCCAAATAAAAAACCCCCAAAAGCCTGTCTCAATGTATAATTGCAGAATACTATTGTGCAAATACTCATAATGATTAACCATCCAGTCACCTAATCCTGCCGTCATGTATCTATGCACAAAGCTAAAGCCTTTTCCAAAATACAAAGGTGATATTTCATACATACCATCAAAATATTTCCAAACATATAATCTATCTGATAAGGTACCTTTTCCGGCTAACACCTGATCGAACGCACCCACATGAATACCAACAACATACAAAAAGCTAAATACTATTGTCAAAACTGAAATTATTTTCAATAGTGTAGTTGCATTCTTATTTGTGTACTTTGTCATCAGAATCATCACTATTCCAACTGCAAGGGACAAGATTGCACTTCTCTTTGCGCAGAGCACCATTACGACAAATAATAATCCCGTAAAAAATAAATTCGATTTATTCTTATTCTTTTTAACTAGAAAAATATAAAGATAATACAATATCAGTGGTACTACCGCCACTCCAATGTCGTTTCTTTCAAGTTCTTTCCCTAATAATTGTCTGACTGCACTACCCACGCCCACTTTCTGGATTTTAAAAAGAATGATATATGCATATGCTCCTAATACGGAAAATGTCATTACTTTTATTACACTTTTGTCAAACAATATTATCAATGCAATACTTACAAAAAAGTCAACCACAAGAAACATTGACGTTGTAATTGCCTGTCCTGCCGTTCCTATCTGATCTCCATTTATACTGCATATTAATATTGTATAAAACGAAGTTAAAACAAACGGAATGCAGAACCATACCAAGACCATCCAATATTTGTTCTTTACATGGTTTATATTCTTATATACCCAACCTAAAATTCCTAATAAAGCGACCACGATAAATATCTTTTTTTGCAATTGCAAGCGTCCAGGTATAAATTCTTCTGAAGCATAAGAAATAGCGAGAATAAAGAGAATCGCTCCTATAATTTGCTTTATATATTTTTGTTTTACTTTCCAATCTATATTTTTAACTTTCATTAACGACCTCTGTTTTCTATATATCGGTATATGATACGCAAGTATTTCTGCTTTATTGTGAACCTATCATTCCAATAAGCTGTTTCAAGCTATTTAAACTCCATTTGTAGAAGAACCGCCGCTTTAACCTGCCTTTTTCATATACAGTTTCCGTAGAAGAGCCTTCCTTATGCTTCACTTCAATCTCGTCCAAATAAACCATTTTCAAATGGTTCACTTCTACTTGATATCTTAATATATCTTCCTCAACATACATAAAGGTGCCCGGATACAAACCGTTAAATTTTTTTATATATTCTGTTCCAAAAATTAAACATGCACCGTACAGTTGAAAATCTTTCGAACTATCATATTGAAATTCCTGTATCGGTTTTGCAAAAATCTTTTTAAAAAACAAATCCAGACTAAAAGTATTTAAAGCATATAAAATAAGCGTTTTTAAATATCTTTTTAACACATCTCGCTTACTATAGAACATTCTTGCCACTGGATTCTGATTCATTCCATCAACTAACGATATAATTCTGGGACCAGCAACATCATATCCTTCTTCTATATATGCCTTCTGAACTTTTGTTATGAAATCTGGTTGACTAAAAATCAGATCATTATTTGCTAACACAATAATGTCTGAATGTAATTCTTCTTTTGCATAACAAAACCCTAAATTATTACCTTTTGCAAAGCCTAAATTGGTTTTCGAATATAAAAAGTGTATCCGCTCATTGTCTGAAAACAAATGCTCCACAGATTCTGTTTTCCCGTTTTTTGAACCATTATCCACCACTACAATATCAAAGTTTTTTTCGTCTTGCGTATTCAGTGAGTTTATGCACTCAAGGGTATCTTGTAAATTTTCATAATGTAAAATAATCACTGCAATCCTACACATTTATCTTTCTCCTACATGCTGTTCAATTCCGACACTTACTCTTTATATAAGCTATCGTTTTCCTCCAGAAACTGCTTCCAGGTTTTTATCTGAAGCTCTTCTCTGATATTTTTACGCAGCTTTTCCAAGCCTTCCGCATTCAATGCTCCGATTGCTTTCTTCAGCGCTTCCTTATCTCCCGCTTTTACAACAATCCCGCCATCTCCAACAATATCCTTCGCCCCCACATGCTCGCTCACAATCACCGGCACTCCATAGCTCAATGCCTCCAGCACCGTAAACCCAAAGGTTTCATACCATACACTCGGCGCAACCAACACATCTGTATCTGCCATAATTTCGCCGAGCTGACTGTATGCAAAGCCTTTTTCCTGAACAACCATGTACGGCTTTTTCACCGGAACCGGGCTAAATATTTTCAATTCGAAATCGTGTTTTCCACTCTGCCAGAGTTCGTCTAGGGCCTGGCACAGAATATTGTAGCCTTTAAACGGTTTGGCCGGCGCCAGGCTGGTAATGCGGAGTTTTCCGGTGTAGTTCCAGGTGTTTTTCTCTCTGTTATCCGCAATATCTTTATGTGTGATACTGATAACTCTGCTGCTTGCCGGTGTAAAATATCTTTTATAGATTTTTTCTGTGACTGTCGAGTTGAAATGAATGCAGTCTATCATGGAAAGCATTCCTATATAATACTGTCTCAATTCTCTGTATTTTTTTGCGTCCTTCTCATCAACCAGAATGTCCTGTGCCTGTGTGTCGTCCGTAAAAAACTCATTTCTGTGTCTTTTACGAAGGAGCTTTACCACGCTTGCATTTTTCAGCTTTCTATATAAGGGCGACTGCATAAGCCATATCTTTTTTAAGGACAACGCGCTCTGATTACAGGAAACGCAGTCTCTACAATCGTAATCTTTATCACAGGCTTCATTTTCCTTATATAACGTGACCTTCGGACATAAGCCAAAATAATCGTGCGATGTAAACAACATCCTTATCTTCAATGCTTTTGCTGCCCGAATGAATTCTCTGTGCAGTCCCATTAAGGTATGAATATGAATCACTTCCGGATTTATTTTCTCCAGGAATTCTATATATACTTTTATATCGCAGGCTTCTGTAAATGCGTCTGTTTCCCGGATTCCTTCGTCAAGGGGAACCGGTAACGGATTCACCAGTTCATAATTATGGATTCCATGAATGGCTTCTTGTTTCGCGATTTTCGGATCATGCTTTACTATTTCCATCTTTCCGGGCCATAAGGCGGATACTTCATCGCCTTTGTCGACCTGCGCGCACATCAAATCATATGCATATTTTGTAAGCCCGCCCGTTCTATATGGCGGAAATCCCAGAAAATAATGTAGAATTCGCACTTATATTCTCCCTGTTTATTTTGTAAACACAGCCTCATACTCCCCACAAATCTTCCCCCAAGTATAGGCCTCCGCCACTCTCTTCTTCGCTCTTCGGCCCATCTCCCGGATCTCATCTGCAGGCATTTCATCCGCCCGGTCTATCAGCTCCGCCAGCTCGCCAGGCTCTCTGCCCCAGTACAGCGCGCTCTCCTCCGCCACTTCCCGGTTAAAGCCCACGTCCACCAGCAGATTCAGGTCTGTGCTGCCCAGGGCCTCGATAAGCGACGGGTTCGTGCCGCCGACGGTGTGTCCATGGAAATAGGCGTATGCATTTTCCCGAATCTTCTTTAAAAGCTCCTGGTCATATACGGTACCCACGAATTTGATGCGCTTGTCCTGCTTGAAATGGAGCTTTTCTTCCAACTCGTTCAGGAATTTATCATTAACATTTGTAATCAGGGCAAAATCCCGTTTGGAATGGGACTTCATGAATTCCCTTATCATAATTTCAAAGGAGTTCTCCGGAACGAAGCGGCCGACTACCAGATAGTAATTTTTCTTCGTCAGTCCTTTCTCCTGATACCAGTTCGCGAGCTTTGCGTCGTCATCGGTCAGCTTGCTGGGCGTCAGGTCCGCGCCGTAGGCGATGAAGGTGGTCTTCGGATTTCTTCCGCCGATGCCTTTGCCGTCGTATTGCTCGTGGATGTATTTCTCGATGTTGATGGAATCGCAGATGACCAGGTCGCTGTATTTCACCATCATCTGTTCGGAGATTTTCCAATATTTCCGGATGGGCTTGCTCCATTTGGCGCGCATCCATTCGTGGCCGTCGGGGTTTAGGTAGACCTGACCGCCCAGGCGGTGGATTTCCTTATAATAATGCCTTGCAAAGGGACCGATGCGGCAGGCCATGATGTAGATGATGGGATGCGGAATCCGGTGCTTGCGGATATAGCTGCAGCATTCCCGGAGGGCGGCCACGTCGTAGTAGATAGCCTGGGCCGGGCCGATCTGGGGGATGTGGATTTTGAAGCAGCGGGCGTTGTGGAACTCGAATTCCCGGTCGGAGATTCGGGTGACGCCCTCTACTTTGGTCTCATCCATGCAGCCGTCGCCGTTGGCTTTGCAGGCTACGTGATATCGGATATGCGGGTTGTTCTGATGGTACTCGGTCAGCTTGTATACAAAGGTTTCATAGCCGCCGTATGCTCCCAGGCTTTTGGCGCCCACCAGAAATACATGCTGTACCTGATTTTCCTGTTTCATAATGCTCCTCGTTTTTCCCACGACAAAAGCCTGCATACAGCTTTTCTCGCTGTATACAGGCTTCTTTTGTCTCTTTGTTTTTTATTCTTTTCGAATGATTTCCAGGCCCACCGCGATTTCGCGGGATTCGCCCAGGACGTCGATGGTCAGCCAGGCCAGGCGCTTGTGGCGGTCGATGCGGCGGATGTGGCTCTCCATTCCCTGCAGGGGGCCTTCGGTAACGATGATTTTGTCGCCCTGAAGATAACCCTCGGAGAAGTCCATAAGCCATTTCCCATGTTGGGCCTGTGTATGAGGCGCCGCCAGGCGGCGGACGGTTTCGATATCATTCGCGGTCATGGCGGTCCATTTTTCGCCGGTGCCGAGGATTCGGGTCATGCGGGGAATCCGTTTCAGGGCCTGATAGAGCTCCTCCGGAATCTCCCTGCCCAGCTCCATCTGGGACAGAATGGTCGCCAGGGAATTGTCCTCATAGACGGGAACGCCGCTGTCCACCGCCACTTCTACAATCC
>ERZ827088.5136-NODE-5136-length-10212-cov-3.395195_pt1 | contig 10212 bp, 4 predicted proteins | sample MGYA00519922_ERZ827088 | MGnify/ENA primary metagenome ERZ827088 (study PRJEB31778, sample SAMEA3449254) | human gut metagenome | biome: human gut; feature: human-associated habitat; material: faeces | place: United Kingdom | collected 2010/2012 ... | reverse complement strand
GCTTGATAGTCCTGTGTAGATGAGAGGGAGCACGCCGAGCTGCTCCGCTTCGTTCAGGTAACGCTGGAGCTGGCCCAGGCGCAAAGGGGCTGTTTTGTATTCCTCTGCATTGGGCTCCTGGCAGAGCCGCACCGGGTTGTAGGGAATAAGCTGGTCCTGTGCCGCTTCGTCCATACACCGGCGCAGGAGCAGATGGACGCACCAGACACTTCTGGCGCTGAGTCCCTGGCTTTGCAGGCTGTCATAGAAGCTGGTGACGGTGTCTTCGGTCAGCTCCGCCAGCGGGACGCCCTCGATTCCAGGGAGGATGTGGCGGTAGATCAGGTTGCGGTATCCGCCCACGGTGCTGCCGCTCCATCTGCCCTGGTTCTCGCAGAACCAGCGGTCGCACCACTGGCCTATTGTGTAGTTGTTCCCTTTCTGCATATCGTCGCCTCCTTTTGGCAACCGAACAATACCACAGAAAGAGAGAAATAGCCACTACTTTATCGCCTTGCGTAAGCCTCTGTTGTCTTTTGTACGGCGGCATGGTAGAATGAAATAACTTTGGGGAGACAGCCGTTGATTTGCGTGGAGACGAGCTGCACTCAGACTGCCGGTGGGACGGGCCTTATTCTTTGTTTATGCGGCACAGTTTCTGCGCCTCTGTTTTGAGGTGATTGGCCTGTCATCACCCCCATTAAACCGGGCGGAACATCTTTTAATACACAGAATCCAATCCCACACAAATCCCAAAAGACGAAAGGGTTTCTTGAAACAAGCAGGGCAAAAGAGTGTTAAAGAGGAACTGCCCAAGCAGAGGAAAGGGCCAAAGAGGGCGGTAGAGTGCTGGTTGAAGGTTGCGACACACATTTGGGAGCAAGATGCCGGGAGTTCGAGTCTCCCCACTCGGGCCAAACAATGATAATCTGAACTACATTGTCCAAGCGGGTAATGTGATCGGATTTATCATTTCTATCGAAATGTTAGTTAAAACATACAAGGGCAGGGAGGGCCCTGTCCTTGTATGTTTTATTCCCCATGCTATAATAACATTTAACATCTCTCTACAAGACCATTTTATTGGGAGGATTGTGAAACCAGAATGAATTATAAGTTTTCAACACCAAAGACAATTTCCGTAATTATTGTATATTTTTTGCTGTTTTTGGCCGGTGATTTATTGGGAAGTCTAATTTTTGATTTCCTATTTTCTATCATAAATCTTCCAGTCCGTGAGTTGTATCCTATTATCAGAATGCCGGGCTATCTGTTACTGACACTAATCTTCTTTTGGCTCTATACAACAAAAGTTCTCCATCTAAAAATGGAAGACTTCGGGATTTCATTTTCCGTTAAATGGTGGGGAGTTAGTTTATCTGTTTTGTTACCTGCTTTTGTAGTTACTATCTTTCTAATCATTGGACGGGCACAAGTAAATGTTTTTTCCACTGGTGACATCTTCTTAATTATTATTTCATCTATTCTTATTGCTTTGAAAGCGGGGATATTGGAAGAAATACTATTCCGTGGTTTCATTATGAGACTGCTCGAAAGTAAATGGAATAAGTACATCGCTGTGCTTGTCCCATCCGTTTTGTTCAGTTTTGCACATCTCCCATCAATGGAAACTTTTACAATCGGAGGTGTCTTTCTTTTAATCATCAGCGGTACTTTGGTAGGCACTATGTTTTCGCTTGCCTCCTATGCAGGAAATTCCATTGGTAACAATATTCTTATGCATACAGTATGGAACTTTGCGATAGTAACGGACATTCTGCACATTACAACATCGGAGGGTGCTTATGGCGAACCTATTTTTCAACTCATTATACCATCAGACAACATCTTGTTAACTGGAGCAGGATTTGGTATAGAGGCATCTTTAATTGCCATCATTGGATATACTCTCGCTTGTTTAACACTGGCTTTTATTTACAGAAGAAATCACGTTGGTATTTTAGAGGGATAAAGGAGGCGGGAGTGTATAAAACACTCCCGCCTCCTTTATCCCTTAGACTTTCCCTGTTGTGCTTTCCACTCAGCAAATTCCCTTTGCCCCTCCTCGCTCTCGAAAAAGGCTTGTATCTCCGGGAACAGGAATGGGCCAGGGCAGTGAGGAACTTCCTTTGCGGGCAGTCTGCGCTGCTTTGGTTGATCTGGTAAGCCTCGGCATACTTGCTCATGGACAGTCCGCAGTCCGTTGCCCAAGCAGCTTCATAGAGTTCTTCTTTTGTAACTACTTCACCTGTGAGCTTGCCGACCATACATGGGGTTCAATGCCTCTTTTTTTGAATGTGACGCAGCACACAGAATACGGCAGCCAGAAGCAACAGGCAACCTGTTCCGGCCGCGAGCCAGACAAGAAGGCTGCTGGACCGCTCTGTAATACAGAAAGTGATCTCCTCCGTCTGACTGGTGAGCAGCAGATACTGTCCGTCGATCTCAAAATCCGCTTCTGACCAGCCGCTTTCCTCCTGTACCCATAGCGTATAGCGTTTTCCAGAATCCGGCAGGCGGCAGTGAACCGTATAGGACACCTGCTCTAAATCCGGGTCGTCCACTGTGACGGTATAGGCAGTGCCGGTGTGCGTCTTTCCCTGGCGATCGCTCCAGGTCACATTCTCAATCGTGTGTGAAACTTCTGCCCGGCTACTGAAACTACCGTCCACAAGGATCTCCGGCAGTTCCCCACCGTCCGAAAGGGCGGAGGTATAGGGAGTATATTCCGCTTCCAAGGTTTGACTGGCATTCAGATGGGTATAGTCCAGATCCGGCCAGGCGGCGGAGTACCCCTTTTTCGCCGGAATCTCCGGCAGGGATTCGATCCCTTCCCCATACTGGAAGGGGACCACGGCTACGGTGATGCCATCGGCCACGAAGGTCAGCTCCAGCTGAGAAAACAGCTCCGGCACGCCCTCCGTGCTGCACAGAGAATCGAAATCCACTGGCTCCGCCTTCCCGGCATAGCTGATACCGTCCAGAGCGCCCAGGTTCTCGCTGGTAAAGGTGTTGCCGGATACGGTGCCGTCGCTGTCCACATCTCCCGCTACCGCCCCCAGATAAGCAGAGCCCTCATCGATGGTCACCAGGGTATGACAATTTATCAGGGTAGCCCCTAATCCAGCCGCACCGCCCACATAGTCCCTGCCAGACAGGCGGCACTTGCTCCAGCTGTCCCGGACGCTGCCCCAGGAGGCGCCGGCAATACCTCCCACATAGTCGCCGTTGCTGCTGGATACAGCGCCGTAATTCTCGCAGTTTCTAACCCGTCCCAGGTCCATCAGACCGACAATACCGCCGGCGTAGTCCTGCTTTCCGGTGATTGCTCCTGTATTGATACAGGATGCGACAACTGCCTTGGTCTGATATCGGAAGTCCAGGGAGCGGTCGCCTTCCCGGATCAAATCGTCCTCCGGGTCAAAGTCGTATTCAATAGCCATAGAGCCCACGATCCCGGCCACATTAACATCGCCCTCCACCATTCCGTCATTCCTGGCGTCAGAGAGATAGCCCGTATCTGTAGTTTCAGGCGCTTCGTCCGACACATCCTCAAACCGATCCTCAAATTTCTCATCAGAACCATCCAGAATATCCCGCATCAGGTCGGTAATGACACCGAACTGCCGGTTGATGGCGTCCAGATCGTCCAGCACCTGCATAGAGCGGCGCAGCGCGCCTACGGACAGCTTGGCTGTGTCCCGCATGGCGTTGTTCAGCACAAAGTCCCGCCCTTTGTAGTTATAATACCGGGCTATATCGTCCGCTCTGCGACCGTCGATCTTGGCGCACTTCACTCGGTACATATCCACATAATGATTAATAAGCACTGCCGCAATCGGTATAGGTTCCTCGCCCAGTTCAAACAGGGTATGCAGTACCTTACAGGCGCCGCCGGTGTCGCCTTTCAAAATGAATTTGGACAGGTCGTATACACGCGCTTGCAGGCACTTGGTGGCCATATCGTCAATAACCGCCGCTGTGATCTCGCCGTCCTTGCAAAAGGCAGACAGCTTGTCCAGTTCGTGCAGCAGGGTCTGCATATCCGTACCCACCACAGAGATCAAATATCGCGCCTGGTCCGTTTGCAGCGCAGCGCCCCGCTTTTTGGCGCCGCTGACCAGCATTTTTACCAGGTCGCTCTGGGTGCGGGTGTTCAGCTCCACCGCGTCCCCGGCCTTAGCAAAAGCTTTAATAATGCTGTTCCAGCGCTTTTCCTTTTTTGTGTCCACCGGCAAAGACTGGTAGGTAAATACCAGAACCGTGGTGTCCGGCACATCCTTAAGATATGCCTTAATATCCTCCACATCCGCCTTTTTGTCAAAGGGAAAGTCATAGACCAGCACCAGATTACTGCCGCCCATCATAGGAAAAGTATCTGCGTCGTGGAGCACATCGGACAGCTGCGTGCCGTCCTTTTCATAAATATGTATATTAAAATCCGCAAAGGCCGGGTCCACCGCCTTTTTCTTAATTTGGGCAATATAGTGGTCCTTTAAGTACCCCTCGTCGCCATAGATAAAATAGGCGTGGGACAGCGTGCCGCTTTTCAACTGGGCGCGCAGCTCCTTTTCGCCGATCACAGCCATGGATCGTTCCTCCTTATCCGCAAAGTTCTGTCCTGCCGCAGCGTAACTGTCAGCAGTTCGTCCTCCGCCAGTACCCTGGCGCATACCAGTGTACCGACAGCGGTGCTTTGCTTACCAAACGCTACCGTTAAGTCGCCGCCGTTCAGGTCGGTGCCGTTGCCCAGCACGAGCCGCTTGCCCTTGCAGGTAATGGAGACGGTGTAGCGCTTTTTATTATATCTGTATTGCACCTGCACCCCTTGCCAAGGCGTGGTATCCATTGCCGTGGCAGTGAGCAAATGCTCGCACTCTGGCTGCACAGCCAAAGCGGTATTACCGCCGGGCAGCAGTACATTCACCGGGTGCACCGCAGCGGTCAATGCGCGGGTATAATACCCCACCCGATCATCGGGCAGGTACACGGCCACCAGTTGCAGCCGCCGATTTTGCAGAATGCGCGTGTAGGCGTAGTAGGCGCTTTGATCCGGCGTGCCTACCAGCAAAGCATAATGCGCGTCATACAGCAGCGCCGAGCTGCTGCCGATACAAAGGTAAGCGTTGCCCTGCTCCACTGCCAACCCAGCAAAGGAAGTCAACAAATAAAAAGCGCAGGCCACTGCCGCCGTAACACCCAACCGCTGCCGTTGCAACAGGAAGTGCACGCCGAAAAGCAACAGCACACCGGCAATAGCAACACAGGTCAACGGCCCGGTCAAATCTATAATCGGTGCACCCAGTGCGCTAAACTTTTCCACCAGCCACAGCATACCGCCGGTGGTGCCGGACACCACCACCGCACAGGCATACACCAGATACGGCAGCGGCGTAAAGAGCAACATGAGCAGTGCAGCGATCATGGCCACTTGTGCCAGCGGAATCAGCACCAAATTACTAAGCAGAGATAACAACGCCGTCTGCCCAAAGGACAGCCACATAAACGGCAGCGTATAAAGCAGCACGCTCACGGTGGCACTAAAGCTTTGGCGCAAAAATTTGGGAATATGCAGCCGGGCAAGGCTTTTGTTCAGCACCGGGGATAAAGTCAGCAGCGACAGAACGGAAGTCACCGACAGCTGCAAGCTCACATCCGTTACCGCAAAGGGATCGGTACACAGCAGGAATACCGCCAGACCCAGTGAATTCAGTCCGTCCGCCTTGCGGCCAAACAGCCGTGCCGCCAGCAAAACAGCCATCATCAAAGAAGCACGCACCACGGAGGCGGAAAATCCGGCTACGCCATCATACACCAAAAGCACCGCACCTGTCAAAACCGTAGTCAGCCAAGCAGGCAACCGCAGCTTGCGCAGCAGCCAGTAAAGAGAGCCCACGATCACAGACAAATGCAGTCCGGACACCGCCATCAAATGGGTAGCACCGCAGGTGCGAAAGTGACTGACCGCACCCACGGACAAATTTGTCTTGCTACCGGTAATCAGCGCCGTTGCCAACGCACCACGATCCCCGGGCAACACGGCAGCAAAGCGACTGCTTATGGCGTGGCGCATTTGGATAAGCGCCACCGCGCTGCCGGGTGCAGACTGGTTGGTCTTACGCACCCGGGCAGCCTTGCCGCTAAGGAATTCGCCGTCGCTGAACTTGCCCCAGGCGGCGTAACCGTTCTCACCGGTAGAAGCAAAAGTCACCTTGCCGGTATAGATACCGTCCGGCACATCGCCAAGATCCGCATGGGCAGAAAAGGTGCTGCGGATATTCTGAGGCACACCGGGCAAATCAATAGCCGTGGTCTTGACCGTATAGTCGTTTTTCTCCGCACCCCGGCGCACATCGGTCACATAGAACTGCACCTGCGCCGTTTGGCCGACTAACTTTTGCTGTGGCAGATAGGCAGCGTGAACACCTACAATAAAGGTCACACAAGCCACCACCGCTCCAACCAGGCACAGCCACACGCTCACCCCTTGGCGCAATCGCGGTATGGAAAGCACCAAGCAGAGCGCTGCCAGCACCACGCCCAACGCAATGTACGCAAAGGTGACGGAAAAGAAGTTTAAGATCAGCAGCATGACCGCCGCCGAAAATCCCAAATGGGCAAATACGCGTTTCATTTCTTTTTATGCATCGGCTCCAAGATAAAGGCATAGCTGCACTTCTCCCCTGCCGTTACCCGGTATGGGGCACGCACCGCGCCTTGGCCCGGCAAATCGCCGCCAACACCGCACTGGGCGCCGTCAATATTCAATGTGGTCAAGGACGGATCATAGGGAATCTCGTGGATATGCGCAGCCTTGTCCAGCCCCGTAGTGGTGTAGTGATAAGCGCTAAAGGCAAAGGGTGTTTCATAGTACGCCTGCACCCGGAAGCCCTCGCCGTGACTATCACACAAATACAGGTCGTAAGTATCCGTGCGGTTGCTGCTCTCCTGGGGACGCATATAGCGGTGCTCCAGCGCAGTCACCGTAGATTGATAACGACCCAGCGCAGCCCCGGTTTTTCGGTCCCGATAGCTGGGGTGCGGCCCTCTGCCGTACCAGTTTACATACTCGTAGCTGCCCGGCAAGGTTATCTGGAAGCCAAAGCGCAGCATATCCTGCTTGGGCACGGCACTGTGGTACACATACAGCCGCCCATTGGGATATATTTTATATGTGATCAAGTCCTCTCGCAAGCGTGGCGTGGACATGGCAATGTGCACCTCCACCGTATTGTCTGCCCCGGCCTGCACCACGGTACGCAGCGCGTGGGTGCGGCGCTGGGCACGGCGCCAGCCGTACAGAGGGTGGAATTTGATCAGCGGCGGCACAAAGTTGAGAAAATCAATATCATTATCTGTCAGCGCCCGGAAATAAGCAGGCTCCAAGGGCGCTACCAACCGCTGGCTGCCGTCGATCACCCAGCTGACCACGCGCCCGTTTTGAATGGTCAGGTCAAAGTCGGCGCCCTGCACCTCTACCCGGTTGCCCCGGTGGTCGTAGTGCAAATCGCCGCCATCTTTCTCCGCCACAGGCTGAGGCATAGGCCGCAGCACAAATTGGTCCCAAGCAAAGGTAAAGCCCGCTGCCAGTCCCGGCAATTCCCGGGTGGCGGCAAAGGACACCGTCAGCACCGCCATACCGTCCCCGGTGACCTGATCCATAGTATAAGGCAAAGACACCGTCACTTCTGACAAAGGCGGGCAATCGATCGGCTCCAACTTGCCGTGCATCAGCAGCCGGCCGCCCACTTCGATCTGCCAGCGGCACTCCAGCGCATTTATATTGGTAAAGAGCATTTTATTCTTTACGGTAAAGGAGCCGCTGTCCGGGTTCACAGCCAGGGTCTGCACCGGGGCATATACCTTTTGCACCTCGTAATACTGAGGATGCACCGTGCGGTCCGCACCGATAATCCCGTTGGCGCAAAAATAGGTATTGGACCCGGTAATGGCCGTGGTGTTTGGCAGCGAATACCAGTGCCGCGGCTCTTCCTTTTCAAAATCCGAGCCGTAAAGCCACAAGTCCGTGCCGTCCTGGGCCTTGCGGTGCAACGCCTGGTCCACAAAGTCCCAGATAAAGCCGCCGCACATATTGTCATACTTTTCAAAATCCGCCATATAGTCGGCAAAGTTGCCCAGGGAATTCTCCATAGAATGGGCATACTCGCACAGCAGCACCGGCTTGCCTTCATACATCTCGGCAGTAATGGGCTTGCTGTCCGCTGCCAGCTGATTGGCGATATTGTCATAGAGGGAAATGGTAATGGGCTCTTTTTTGCCCAACTTTTCCATCACATCGGCGGTGGGATACATACGGGAGATCACATCGCTTTTGGTCAGGTCAAAATCCCCCTCGTAGTGGAATTGGCGCGTGTCGTCCAGTGCCAGTGCCGCCTGCTTCATTGCAGAAAAGGCGGTACCGTCCCCGGCTTCATTGCCCAGACTCCACATAAACACACATGGATGATTCCGGTCCCGCAGTACCATACGCTCCATACGATCCACACAGGCCGCCGTCCACACCGGGCTGTCCCCAGGCACACCTTTGCGGCGCACGCCATGGCTCTCCACCTCGCACTCGTCCATTACATAAAAGCCGTAGCGATTGCAGTAGTCATAAAACCGGGGGTCATCCGGGTAATGGGAGGTGCGCACCGCGTTAATGTTGGCCTGTTTCATCAGGTCCATGTCCTGCCGATACCGTTCCTCCGGCACAGCCCAGCCATTGTCCGGGTCAAAATCGTGGCGATTCACCCCGCGCACAAACAGGGGCATGCCGTTAAAATAGATTTTTTCGCCCCGAATTTCCACTTTCTTAAAGCCCACGGTGTAGCGCTTGGCGCAAAGCACGCGTTTTCCGCACAGCAACTCCATCACCAGCGTATAGGTGTTTGGCTGCTCTGCGGACCACAGCAGCGGTGCCTTAGCCGCAGCTTCCAACTGCAAGGTCTGACGGGGCTGGTCCCCCTTGCAGGCAGCGCTGCCCAGATCATAGACCTTTTGGCCGTCCCGATACAAAGCGGCACGCAGGGTCAAGTCTTCTTTTGTGGGGGCGTACAGGTGCAAATAGCCGTCTAGGCGCACCGTCCAGTCCTGAAAATCCGCGTCCGGCTCCGTACGGAAATAAAAATCCCGCAGGCAAGCCTTTGGCTCAGCAAACAAATACACCTCTCGGTAAATGCCGCACAGCCACCACATATCTTGATCTTCCAGATAGCTGCCGTCACTGTACCGGTATACCTTGGCGCACACCAGATTTTCGCCATTCAAAAGATACCGGGTCACATCGAATTCGTGGGGTGTCATAGAGCCCTGGGAATAGCCTACGAATTGGCCGTTCACATACACCTCCAGCGCCGCCTTGGCTGCACCAAAGTGCAAGAACACCTGACGCCCCTTCCACTCCGGATCAATGGTAAAGGTGCGGCGATAGTAGCCCACCTCCTGCATAGCAGGGTCAATTTTTGGAATCTTGCCCTTGCTGCGGCTGAACGCTCTGGGAAATGTGCTGGCATAATAGTAAGGCACGGAATAGCCCTGGGTCTGCCACACGGAGGGCACGGGAATTTCCCGCCAGGTGCCGTCATCATAATCCGGTGCCTCAAAGCCCTCCAGTTCGTTTTTAACGCCTCGGCACCAGCTGAACTTCCAAAGCCCGTTCAGGCTCTGTTTGTATGGGCTGTTCTCCCCTGCCAGCGCCTGCGCCGCCGTATCATACGGCATGGCGATGGCGTGGCCGTCTTCTTTATTCACCGCGATCACACTGGGATCGGCATATCTTGGTTTTTGCATAGGTCTGCCCCCGATTCATACTATATAGATAATAATAAAGGAACGCCCGCCGCTTGTCAACCTGGCAAAATGCAGAAAACCGCCGGAGTGGGTGGACAAGCGGGCAGAATGTTGGTATAATAAAAGGCAGAAATATAAAGGAGTCTGTTATGATCGAGCGTGTAACAAAAGAGAATTTAGACCAATATGAAGCGTTTATCAAAAAGCACCCCAAGGGCCTGTTCCAGCACTCCTCCAAGTGGGCTAAGGTCAAGTCCGCCTGGAAGTGGGAAGCCGTGATGTTGAGGGACGAGGACGGCAACATTAAGGGCAGCGCCGATGTGCTGATTCGTACCGTGCCGGTGATCAAAGCCTCCCTGCTTTACTGCTGCCGCGGCTTTGTGGCGGACGAAGATGATTTTGCCACCTTTGACGCGCTCTTTGCCGCACTTTTGGATATTG
>ERZ827088.5127-NODE-5127-length-10228-cov-2.591369_pt1 | contig 10228 bp, 10 predicted proteins | sample MGYA00519922_ERZ827088 | MGnify/ENA primary metagenome ERZ827088 (study PRJEB31778, sample SAMEA3449254) | human gut metagenome | biome: human gut; feature: human-associated habitat; material: faeces | place: United Kingdom | collected 2010/2012 ... | reverse complement strand
CTATATGGTACATAACGGTGAGATCAATACTATCCGCGGCAATGTGGATAAGATGTTAGCCCGTGAGGAAAAAATGGAGTCAGAAGAACTTAAAAACGAAATTTCAAAAGTTCTTCCTGTTGTCGATGATTCAGGCTCAGATTCCGCAATGATGGATAATGTATTGGAATTTTTAATTATGAGCGGCATGCCAATGGCACTTGCTGTCATGATTCTAATTCCAGAGCCATGGATCAATGATAAGTCCATGTCACAGAAGAAGAAGGATTTCTATCAATATTATGCAACTATGATGGAGCCGTGGGACGGTCCTGCCTCCATTGTATTTTCTGACGGTGATCTGGTCGGTGCGGTTCTTGACCGTAACGGTCTGCGTCCATCCCGTTACTATGTATTAAAGAGCGGGGATGTGATCCTGGCTTCCGAGGTCGGCGTTCTGGAAGTACCGGAAGAAGAGATCGTGTTAAAAGAGCGTTTGCACCCTGGAAAGATGCTGTTAGTCGATACTGTAAAAGGAAAAATCTATCAGGATGAAGAACTGAAAGAAATCTATGCGACCAAACAGCCGTACGGTGAATGGCTCGACAGCAATCTGGTAGAATTGAAAGAACTGAAGATCCCGAACAAACATGTGGAAGAATACGGTAAAGAGCAGAGAAAACAGCTGACGGATTATCTTCTATGTGATAACCGAAAGCACAGCGTGAAAAAATGCAAGGAATCGCTTGAAAACTGGATGAGTAATCACAGAAGCAAGTTTTTGGTACAAAACCGCACGGTAATAACCGAACCGGGTAAAAAGCCGAGAATCGCAAGTCCCGGCTGGCACGGATTTCGTCATAGCTACTATCAAGTCACTAAGACAAGATTAATCAGAGAAAACAGAATGTCGATTTCTGAAATCGAGCGTGAAATGAGTGAGCGGTTAGGTCATCATCGGAACGAAGTAAACGGATACTACGACTGCAATCTTCCGCAGAAGTGATTTCTAAAGCTTATGCTTTGAAATATTTTAATTTATGAAGGAGAGATTCAAATGAAAACAGTAACTTAAAAAATTATGAGAGGAGGATTTTTCTTGAAAAAGACGGCAATGAAGGAGATGATGAAGCAGGCAGAAACAAAGCCGACAAGCAAAAGAATAGTCACGCTGAATGGTACGGACTATACAGTGATCAGCCATTACACAGGCAATAAGGACGTGGATGTTGTGATCAGTGAATTGGCATTGAAAAAGGCTTATGCGGAAATGTTATGCGAGGCATAAAAGGGGCAACGCGGCTTGATTACAGCAGCAATTTATGTTAAAATCAAATCACATACAATCAGGCTGCTTTGACAAGGAAGGAGTATTGAATTTTAATGTCAAAGCAACAACAGAATACAAAAGCAGGATTATATTACAGACTGTCCAAAGATGACGAACGTGCCGGAGAGTCCCTGTCCATCGAGAATCAAAAACGGATGCTGGAAAAGTATGCAACGGAGAACGGATTTGAGATCGTAGACGAATATATTGACGACGGATGGAGCGGAACGAATTTTCAGCGTCCCGGCGTACAAAGACTTCTTGAAGACGCAAAGAACGGCAAAATCAATGTTATTATCGTGAAAGATTTATCCCGCTTCGGCAGGAACTATATCGAGGTCGGTCAATACACAGATTATATCTTTCCGATGTACAACATACGTTTTATCGCTCTCGGTGACAATGTGGATTCTGCAATGCAGACGGGCGGTATGGATATGATGCCGATCATGAATGTCTTTAACGAGTGGCACGCCGCAAACACAAGTAAGAAGATTCGGGCTGTCATTGAAAGCAACGCCAAAGCCGGTAAGTATCGGACAACCTATGCTCCTTACGGCTATGTCAAAGGAAGGGATGAAAAGAAATTGCCCGTAATCGATGAGCCTGCAGCAAGCAATGTTCGCAGAATGTTTGAAATGCGGGCAAGCGGTATCAGTCCTAACAAAATTGCTCAGACCTTTAATGATGAGGGAATTCTCACAGCCGCCGATTACAAAGAACAGAAATTCGGGATACCTAACACACGAAAATCTCATCATCTGTGGTCTTGCGGTACGGTCAAGCAGGTATTGCAGAATCCGATCTATCTCGGTCATTTAGTGCAAATGAGAACGACAAACATATCTTATAAAAACAAAAAGACGATCAAGCGAGAGCCGGAGGATATGGTTTGGGTATACAACACCCATGAAGCCATTGTCAGCCAAGAGCTTTGGGATAAGTGCAGGGAGATGGAGGCATCGGTAAGTCAGGGAAAGAAGAACAGGACAGGCTTTGTGAATCCGCTGTCGGGTCTTGTGTACTGTGCAGACTGCGGAACGAAAATGCACATCAAGTACAATAATCCCCGCCATAGCCGGAAAGGTCCGAGGATATATTATCGTGAAAACTTTTCCTGCGGAGCTTATTCAAAATTCGGAAAACGCGCTTGCAGCAGTCACTATATCCAACTGAAAATTCTGACGCAAATTGTACTGGAAGATATCCGTTCGAAAATGCAGATGGTATCTGTGGACGAAAAACAGGCGCGAGAGGAATTTCTCAAACGTAGCGAACAAATTTCGTCACGGGAACGCAAGACGGATCAGAACCGGATGAATCAGGCAAAGCGAAGACTTTCGGAGCTTGACAAACTGATTGCTTCCGTGTACGAGGATAAGGTGATCGGACGGATTCCCGAAGATGTGTGTTTAAGCCTTCTTGACAAGTATCAGGCGGAAAAGAAGAACCTTTCCGCAGAAGTAACCGAGCTTGAACACAAGATGTCAGTAGTGAAGAAAGATGAATCCGATGTAGATGAATTTATCCACAGACTGAAAGAGTATATGGAAGTACCCGAGCTGACGCGGGAAATGTGCATGGAGCTGATTGAATTCATCACCGTGGACGAATGCCCGGGCAAGTACAGCAAACAGCCGAGAGAGATTCACATCTACTATAAGCTGATCGACAAATCCGCAAGCAATGAACAATTTAGGTCGTGGGAAAACAACATGTGACGATTGTTGATATAAACTACGGCGAATATCTATGCCCATCTGGATAAGTCCAAGAAGCAGGAAAGCGCCGATGTGATCAGCAGTATCTTTAATAAAGCAAAAGAATGATGCGCCCACGGCGGGCGCATTAATGCTAACGGAAAGGATGATTTTATATATGACCCAAAAAGAATTTATGAGCGGGAGCGAGCTTCGCCAATACCTGCATATCTCCACACGAAAAATGAAATATCTGATGGACAACAACTATATTCCGCACGAAAACACGGGACACGCAACTCATAAATATCGGGTGCGGACAGAGGATGCGGTGCGGTTCAAGACCCGTATGGATACCGAGCCGGGATTTTTATCGGAGCTGAGCGGCATGTTCTCCAACCGCACCGAATGGCATCCGCTCCCGATGTTTGAAGCTACGCCGGAAAACTGCGAGGCCTTTCGGCGGTGGCTGAGTTCACAGTGGGCAGAGCTGCCGGAGGCTCTGCCCACGCAGACGGCGGCGGAACTTGTCGGTCACAGCCCGCAGCGCATACACGAATGGATACGGGAAGAAACCTTAAGCGGCATCAAGCTCGGCACCATACAGTACTGCGCCAAAGCGGAATTCGTGAACTTTATGGCATCACCGCAAAGGCTGGCGCACCCGCGCACGGAAAAATACAAAGAACTCATTCGGGAATTCAAATACAACCGGCGCCGTGAGCGTGAAAACGAACAGCGGCGGCAGAAAAGAAAAATGATGAAAGAGAGTACATAACCTATGCCTCACCGGAAACGGTGGGGCAGTATTTTTTTGTTTCTGACGGGTCGAACTATGAGAACAGCAAAATAAGATTCCCTTATTTTGCACCGTGTTTTAGGGGAAACGGAATGGAAATAAGGGAAAGCCTTTATTGGGGTCGGTTTTCGCAGTGTCAAAACCGTAGCTCCGCACATTTTAAATAAAGTGGTTAGTATTTTAAGTTCAATTTACGCCGCGCAAGCTCCGTCTGAACTTTGTCGAACTCTTCCGGCGTAATTATCGGCTCATGGCTGTGTTCCACATAATACTGCGGCACCTCGCCCTTATTGACCTTCCTCTTTTTTGTGAGGAAATCGACCGTGAAGCATTTCTGAAGGAGTGCAGCGCCCTTGTATTTCTCGTTTTGAAGGATGCTTTCCACTGTACTGGTCTGCCAGCGTTGTTTTCTCGATGGAGTCGGAATCCCATCTGCTGTCAGTTCCTTTGCAACGGCTCCCGGCGTCAGCCCTCCCATGAAACGAGTATAGATCCGGTGGACAACGATTGCCTCCTCCGGAACGACTTCTGGAAAACCATCCGCTCCTTTGCGATAGCCGAGGAACTGCTTGTATGGGAGGTTGACCTTTCCATCGGCAAACCGTTTTCTCTGTCCCCAGGTAACATTCTCGGATATGGAGCGGCTTTCTTCCTGTGCCAAGCTCGACATGATGGTAACTGACTTTGTCAGAACAAGAGGTACAATATGAAATCGATAGAATTATTCAGCGGAACGGGCGGGCTTAATTACATGTAAAAGCAAAAATCCGACTGCCACAAACAGTCCCATCACCGCCAGATAGTCCAGCAGGAAAGCGATGAGCGGCTCGGAATAATCAAAGAACACGAAATGGCTTTTCAGCAGCAGGTAAAGCCCCACATCCCGGCGAACGAAGGTCACGACTCCGTAGGCAGCGAAAGAATATCCGGCAATTCGGAGCGCCCATGTGCGTATTTTGCTCGGCTGCAAGTGCTTCCGTGCCATGGTCAGAAGCATATTCCAGTGCATTCCCAAATGCAGGCTCATCAGCACAAAGCCCCAAAAGGCGCAGAGAATATGCAGCTTTCCAGCCAATTCATAACCGCCGTGCCTGGGGAGAAACGCAAACACATGGCGGGACAGCACAATGCCGCTGATCATAGAGCCGACCATGCACAGGAAAATCAGCCCTGCCAGTGCCGTCTGCACGATGCGCAGGGGCGTGTAGCGCCCCCGCGGCACTGCGTTGATCCACCTGCGGTTCAAAACATGATGTGCCACAAACAGGGCGAACATTCCCATACCGATCCACTCGTGGGCTGCCTCACCCACAAGGCCATAGGCCATCAGAAGCAGCATGGACACCGACATGGCCGCATCTACGGCGATTTTTATTTTGAGAATTGGTTTCATGTTCTCATCCTTTGCTGTGAGAGATCACCCAGTTCAGGTTATCTGGATCGTCAAAGACCACATTAGCGCCGCCGTGGTAGTTATAAATGCCCTTTTCGTTGAAGAAGGCGTTGTCGGGTGTTTCGATACGCAGAACTTTGTCGATGTCGGTATCGCTCCAACCGGCGTTTTCATAGGCTTCGTGGAGATTTTCGTAGGCCGAGCGGGCCTTGGCGCTGCCGTAATACTCGTCGCCCTCGGCCATGTAGATATAGACCGCCACGCCGTTCTCCGCAATGGGCGCATAGTCGCCATCCCACTGAGAAGCACCGTGGAGATAGGCGGCGTACAGGTCGGGCCGCATGGCCACCGCACGGGACATGGTCTCGCCGCCTGCGGAATACCCGGCGGCATAGACCCGGCTGGTATCCACGGCAAAACTATTGATAAAGTATTCCGTTAGTTCAATGGCCTGCCGGGCGGATTTTTCACCCCAGTCAGTGAGCTGTGCAGAAACCACGACCATCTCGGCGTCCAGCCTTGTCCATGCGGTAAAGCCACTCCAATTCAGATTGCTGCCGGAAGAATCTTCACCGAACCACATCATGTTATAGCCTGGCATAACGACCATCATCGGAAACTTGCGGCTGCCGTCGTAGCTCTCCGGCAGATAGTAGCTGTAATGGATGTCACCGTCCGCGCCGGAGAAGATTTGCTCTGCAAACAGGCCAGTCTGAACCGGCTCCGATGTGACAGCCGATGCTGTGCTTTCCAACGGTTCTTCCGTCAGTTCGGCACTCGGTGCAGGCGTTATCTCCAGCTGGGTCGGCGCTGCTGTACCGGCTCCGCACCCCGCGAGAGTCAGTATCAACACAAAAGTCACCGAAAGCGAAAGAAATCGATTCACTTCTGCTCGTCCACCGGCGGAACCATTTCCGCATACTTTTTGAGCATTTCCGGGGTGCTGGTGTAGTAGCGCACATTGCGGTTCAAGGCGGTGATCTGCGCCATTTCATCATCGGTCAAGGCAAAATCAAAGAGGTCAAAGTTAGACTTGATATGGTCGGGATTCTTGGAGCCGGGGATCACGATGTTGCCGCTCTGAATGTGCCAGCGGAGAATGACCTGCGGTGCGGACTTGCCGTACTTCTCGCCAAGCTGGGCAAGCAGCGGCTCCTCCAGCAGCGCCTTGTCGCCGTGACCCAGCGGATACCATGCCTGCGGCACGATGCCGTTCTCCTTCAGGAAGGCTTTCAGTTCAGGCTCCTGATGATAGGGGTGCAGCTCGGTCTGCAAAATCGTGGGTTTTACTTCACAGAGGGAAAGAATCTCCTCGATCTGCTCCTTCTTGAAGTTGGACAGGCCAATGGCACGCACCTTGCCCTCCTTGTACGCCTTCTCCATCTGACGGTAGCCCGCCACATAGTTGCCTGCGGGCTGGTGGATCAGCAGCAGGTCGATGTAGGGAGTGTCCAGACGGGCAAGGGTCTTGTCCACTGCGTCGGGCTGCTCATAGAAGCTGGGCCACAGCTTGGTTTCGAGAAAAATTTCCTCCCGCTGCAAGCCGGACTTCTTCATGGCGCGGCCAACGGCCTTTTCGTTTACATAGGCGTTGGCGGTGTCGATCAAGCGGTAGCCGTTCTGCAAGGCGCTGACGCAGGAGGCCTCCGCCTCGTCCGGGGTCAGAAGAAATGTGCCGATACCGGCCATGGGCATTTTCACGCCGTTATTGAGAGTTGCGTATTCCATAAAAGATTCCTCCTTAAATGTTCTTTCCAAGTTTAGCGGCGTCGGCCTTGTTGGTCGCCATGCCGCCGTAGGTCATGCCATAGAGGGCGGCAAAGCGCTTCATGGTGTACTCGCCCGCATCCAGCATCCATTTCTCCGGAGCTGCGCCCTGAAACACAAAATACAGTTTGCGCCCGGACAGTTCGCCGCTCTCCACCTTGCCGTAGAAACGATCCAGCACGTTGCGCACGCTGCCGCAGATGTTGTGCCAGTACAGGGGTGAGCCGATGACGATGGTGTCCGCCTGTTTCATCGCGCCGATGACGGTATCCAGCCCGTCGCCGGGGAGGTTCTGGCCGTATGCACCGATGGTGTAGTCTGTAAGGTTCAAAGTCTCATATTCGTGACCTTTCAGCAGCTCCGCCGCCAGTGCGGCGGTGTTCCCGTTTTTGTTGGGACTGCCGTTGATAAATAAAATGCTCATAGTGATGCTCCTTATTTCAGCTTTTGATAATCTTCTTCACTCACCGGCTCACACCACTGACTGCGGCAGTTTTCTCCAGGTACTTCCACAGCCAGATGGGAAAACCAGCTGTCCGGCGCAGCGCCGTGCCAGTGCTTTACACCGGGCATAATGTTGATCACATCGCCGGGGTGCAGCTCCTGCGGCTCTTTGCCCCATTCCTGATAGTAACCGCGCCCGGCCACGCAGATAAGGATCTGCCCGCCGCCTTTGTCCGCCTCGTGGATGTGCCAGTTGTTGCGGCAGCCGGGTTCAAAGGTCACATTGAAGATTTTGACCTGCTCCGTGGAGACTGGCGCAAGATAGCTCTGCCCGCTGAAATACTGTGCGAAACCGTCATTGGGCGCGCCGATGGGGAAGACCATACTGTTCTGGTGCAGCTGCTTTTCATCAGTGTTTTCCGCATCTGCCCAGATGTCCTTTGCCATGCGGAATGCTGCCCAAGCCTTGGGCCAACCCGCATAAAACGCGGCGTGCGTCAGGATCTCCGCAATTTCACTGCGGGTGATCCCGTTTTCTTTCGCCATTGCCAGATGATGCCCGAAGGAGGTATCCGTCAGCCCCTGCGCCATCAGCGCTGTGACGGTGATGAGGGAGCGGTCACGGACGGAAAGCTCGCTTTCCCGGCTCCAAACCTCACCGAAAAGGACATCATCATTAAGCTGTGCGAACTTCGGCGCAAATTCACCTAAAATATCCCTGCCTGCTGTTATTTTCTTCATGTCGGTCACTCCATTTCACTGGAAATTGTTTCCAGCCATGCGGCGTAGTCCTTAACCCAACCACCATCGGAGCCGAAGCCGTGAGGCCAGCCGTTCAGCACGATGCGCCCGGTGGAAATGCCCATTCCGGAGATCACATCATATTGCTGCTGGAACTGACGATAGAAGGGATCCTCGGTGCCGTAGACATAGAAGGTCGGCGGCAAATCGCCCTCGGTCAACCAGCTTGCATCCATATTTCCCACGCTGAGGCGGCCATAGAAGGAATAGATCATGCCTGCGGCGGAGGCATAGGCGAGAACGGCGTCCAGCTCGTCCGGCACATAGGTGCTGTCCAGCGCCGTGCCGGTCACATCTTCGTCATAGTGCATCAGAAATTCACCGGCCTGAATGCCGCCCGCCGAAAAGCCCATAACGGCAATATCATCTGGGTCAATACCATAGATCTCCGCATTTTTGCGGACAAAACGGACGGCTCTCGCCACATCCAGCGCACCTTCCTCCTGCGTATAAGGAGACAGGCGATAGTCCACGATGAAAGTCTGAAAACCCAGTTCCCGAAGTGCTGCGGCGGTGGGCAGCGAATCGGTGTAGTTGCCCCGGAACTGATAAGCGCCGCCCGCCATCAGCACCACCGCGCCTTTTGGCTTCACGCCCTCCCGGACGGGGATAGCGGTGACATAGGGGCGGAAGTTCCAGGCATCGAAATATCCGGTCATGTCCTGCGTAAATTTCGTCCTGGCGGGGACATTGCCCTCCTCCCAGAGATAGTGCACTTGAATGTTTGCGGGGTCTGCTGCCGTGTTCAGAACAGTCTTATTACCTGCCGGTTCCGGCATCTTTTGCAGCATGGCTGTGCGGGAATAATCGGAAATCTTGCCGCTGCCGAAGTTGTATGCATCAGGAAAATCGCCCGGCGTGGCTACGGTGTCCGTCGAAGATCCGTTACGCAGATCATCGATGGGGGTGGTAGAAGCAGAACTGCTTTCGTTTGGTTTCGTTGTCATAGCATCCTCAATAGCCGCAACGCCGTTTTCCAGCTCACCGCCGGGAGTCCCGACGGACTCCCGGCCACAGGCGGTCAGCGACACGACCATGAGAATTGCAAGCATTGCGGCGAAAACTCTGTTCATACGCATTACAGACCCAGTCCATTGACCCAGGACTGCACATCATCACCGGAAACGCCGGAGGCGAACCGCTGGCCTTCCTGCCAGTCGCCGGTACCGGCCATGTCGGCCAGCAAACTGCCACTCTGACCCATGCCGGAGGAGGAAGAAGTGGCAAAGGGGATGACGGTCTTGCCGGTGAAATCATTGTTTTTTACAAAGGTATCCACGGGCCACGCTGCGATACCCCACCAGATGGGATAACCGATGAACACGGTGTCATAGGAATCCCAATCGGGAACTTCAGTGGTGGTCAGGGGCACATCCCGCAGAGACTCGTCGTCATGCTCCCGGCTGTCGCGGCTGTCGGAGTTTGTCCAGTTCAGGTCCTCGCTGGTGTAGACTTCGGTGGGAACGATCTCAAAGAGGTCGGCACCGGCGGCCTCTGCAATATCCTTGGCCACCCGCTCGGTGTTGCCGGAAGCGGAGTAGTAGACCACCAGTGTCTTGCCGGTCTCGGGCTGGGTCTCCGGCTCGGATTCTGCGGGAGCGGTCGAGGAGCTTTCGGGCTGCGTGGTGGAAGATGCAGGCTTGATGGCGGAGCCGCAGGCGGCAAGGCTAAGTATGAGCACGACGCTCAGCAGTAGTGCAGTCAGTTTTTTCATGATAAAATCATCCTTTCAATTCAATTTTAGTTTTATTTACATTCGCAGAGAATGTCATATATTTCATCGTGGGTCAACTTCTTGCAGCAGCCGGGGGTGAGAACGGTGGAATCCGCAATGGCACGGAAGTCGGTGTCGGCGGGAATGCCCAGCTCTGCAAAGGTGGTGGGCAGTCCAATTTCCTTGATGAACGCAGCCAGCGCGTCGATACCGGCAAGAGCGGTTTCCTCGTCGCAGCCCTTGGATGCGATGCCCCAGACATTCTGCGCCCAGCGGGCGAAGCGGGCTGTACCGGACTTGC
>ERZ827088.5126-NODE-5126-length-10231-cov-3.251965_pt1 | contig 10231 bp, 10 predicted proteins | sample MGYA00519922_ERZ827088 | MGnify/ENA primary metagenome ERZ827088 (study PRJEB31778, sample SAMEA3449254) | human gut metagenome | biome: human gut; feature: human-associated habitat; material: faeces | place: United Kingdom | collected 2010/2012 ... | reverse complement strand
GGGGGAGGAAGGGGCAGTTTTTACCAAAAAACGCCCCTTCCTCCCCCGTCAAAAACTGCATCCCTCCCTGCCTAAGCTTCCGGCAGCGCATGCTCCAGCCCGGCGCCCGCAATGGCGCGCCGCACGGCGTCCATGTCCACCACAGCCTTGTGGTCGTAGATGCGGTAGGCAGCCCGGCGCGCCGCCGGGGTGAAGGAAGGCATGAGCACGTTGCCGCCTGCGGCAAGGCCCTGCCGCTGACCGTCTTCGGGGCGCAGGCTGGCCAGCGCCGTGGTGGCGGGCAGGTTGGCCCAGGGCAGGGCCAGACGCAGCACGGCCATGACCCGCAGGCACAGCTCCGTGGAGCCGCGCGGTTGCCGCCCCAGGGGCGTGTCGGCCTGGGGCACGAAGGGCCCGGCCCCGCACATGGCCACGCGCATGTCCCGCACCAGCAGGATGTCGTCCACCAGGCTTTCGGGGCGCTGGCCGGGCACACCGACCATGAAGCCGGAGCCCACCTCATAGCCCAGCTCCGCCAGCCAGGAGAGGGCCCGCAGCCGGTCGGCCAGACGATAGCCGGGATGCAGGGCGGCATAGAGACGGGCATCGGCGGTCTCGTGCTTGAGCAGGAAGCGGTCGGCCCCGGCCTCCCGCCACAGGGCGTACCATTCGCGCGGCTGCTCGCCCACGCTCAGGGTCACGGGCAGGCCGAAGCGCTCCTTGAGGCCGCGCACTATCTGCGCCAGCCAGAGAGGGTTGCGGGCCATCTCGCCCGATTGCAGCACCAGCGTGTCCACCCCGGCGGCCACGGCCTGTGACGCGGCCCGCAGCAGCTCCGCCGCCGACAGGCTGTAGCGGGACAGACGCCTGTTCTCGTGGCGCAGGCCGCAATAGCGGCAGTTGCGGCGGCAGACATTGGAAAATTCCAGCAGGCCGCGCACATGCACATGCCGCCCCTTGTGCCGCAGGCGACACTGGTGCGCCAGGGCCTGCAACTCCGGCCAGGGCAGGTCGAAAAGCAGCTCGCGAACTTCGGCCCGGGAAAGGGCGGGGACGGACGCGGGGGCCGCGGACGGAGAGACAGACTCGGGACAGGCCGTCACGGGGGAAGACGGTGCGGATTCCGGCATGGCGGGATCTCCTGGAAAGACTGGCGGGGCAGGAAGGGCCCTGCCCGGCGGGATGGAGGAAGGAAAAAGGCGGCAAGCGCCACGGGGAAAGCCCGGGGCCGCTCCCGGCAGACAGGAGCAGCCCCGGAAAAGGCTGTTGGCCTAGAAGCGGAAGTCCCGCTGCCCGGCCTCGATGGCGTCCAGGCACCGGATGGTGCGGGCGCGCACCTTGTCGCTGGGGATCTTGTCCAGTTCCTTCCGGATCATGTCCAGGCCCACGGCCCGGGTGGCGGGCGAGGCGTAGTCCTGCAGATATTCCTTGAGGGTCAGCAGGGCATTGGGATGACAGCAGTTGAGGATCTGGCGGCTCTTGCACAGGCTCATGAAGCGGTCGCCGGTGCGGCCCTCGCGGTAACAGGCCGTGCAGAAGCTGGGGATGTGGCCCTGATCCATGAGCCAGCGGACCACCTCGTCCAGGGTGCGGCGGTCGCTGACATCGAACTGGGCGGAGTTCTCGTCCTCGGGCTCGGGCTCGCAATAGCCGCCCACGCTGGTGCGGGAGGCACCGCTGATCTGCGAGACGCCCAGGGGCAGCACCTTTTCGCGCACGGCCTGACTCTCGCGGGTGGAGATGATCATGCCGGTATAGGGCACGGCCACGCGGATACAGGCACAGATGCGGGCAAAGGTCTCGTCGTCGATGCCGTTGTCGAAAACGTCGGGATCGATGTCGTCGGCCTTCTTGATGCGCGGCACGCTGATGGTGTGCGGGCCCACGCCGTGCACGGCCTCCAGATGCTCGGCATGCATGAGCAGGGCCGCAAATTCGTAACGATAGCCTTCCAGACCGAAGAGCACGCCCAGGCCCACGTCGTCGATGCCGCCCTGCATGGCGCGGTCCATGGCTTCGGTATGCCAGGCATAATCATGCTTGGGGCCCGCGGGGTGGAGCTTTTCGTAGCTCTGCTTGTGGTAGGTCTCCTGGAACAGGATGTAGGTGCCGATGCCCGCATCCTTGAGCATCCGGTATTCTTCCACGGTGGTGGCCGCGATGTTCACGTTGACGCGGCGGATGGCCCCGTTCTTGTGGCGGATGCCGTAGATGGTGCGGATGCAGTCGAGGATGTAGCCGATGGGGTTCATGGTGGGGTGCTCGCCCGCTTCCAGGGCCAGACGCTTGTGGCCCATGTCCTGCAGGGCGATGACCTCGCGGGCCACTTCCTCCTGGGTCAGCTTTTTGCGGATGATGTGCTTGTTGCGGGCGTGGTAGGGGCAGTAGACGCAGCTGTTGACGCAGTAATTGGACAGGTACAGCGGCGCGAACATGACGATGCGGTTGCCGTAGAACTCGTGCTTGATGCGGTTGGCCAGCCGGTACAGGGCCTCTACCCTGTCCGGCAGCTCACAGGCCAGCAGGACGGAGGCTTCCCGGTGGCTCAGGCCTTTGCAGAGCGCGGCTTTGGCAAGGATGCTGTCGATGAGCCCGGCATCGCGGGCGTGTTCCGCCGCCCAAGCAAGGGTCTCCTGCACCTCTTCGTGATCTATGAATTCTTCGGCATGCAGGGAATGGGGATCATACATGACAAACCTCTCTGGCGTGCGCCGTTTTCGGACAGGACACAGGGCTCGACAGAGAGGAACGGAAACCGTCCCAGGGTCAGGTGGCCCCCTTTCCGCAGACGGCAGGATGGCTAGAATTTCTGTTCGTAAGGATAGGGAGAAGCGGCGAACATCTCTACATCACGGGGATTGGGGAACGTCCCCGCCTCCACCAGACGGCGATACCCGGCGGACTGGTCTGCCCAGCGGGTATGCAGCAGTTTTTCGGAAAGCGGGCCCAGCGGCCGCTTCAGATAGGCGGCATACAGTTCCCTGACCTGGGCGTTGTCCTGCGAGGCCCGCACGGGAAAGGCGGCATCCGCGCCGTAGACACCGTAGATGCGGTCCAGCATGTAGTCCCTGATGTCCCGGAACCTGGCCACAGCCACACCGGCCATGCGCAGGCTGATCATGGCACCGCCCGCGACCACGCAGGCCGCACGCAAGAAACCGCGACGGGTCAGATGCATCATCTTCATGGTGTATCCTCCTAAACTTCCGCGCGGTCAAGGCGTTGCCGCAGCGAGGCATACAGGCTGGTGGCCCGACGACGGGCCTGCTCCAGCAACGTGGGCATGATAGGCTGCCCGCCGCCGCAGACGCAACCTCCGGGACAGGCCATGAATTCGATGAAGTGATACGGAGACCTGCCCGCGCGCACCTCGTCACACACTTTTTTGAAACGCTTGGCCCCGTGGACCACAGCCACACGCAGCTCCGTGCCTTTGATGGTCAGCGTGGCTTCCTTGAGGCCGTCCAGACCGCGCACGGTCTTGAAATCCCAGCTTTGGGGCTTGCTGCCCGTGATGGCTTCATAGGCGTAGCGCAGGGCGGCCTCCATGACACCGCCGCTGACGCCGAAGATGGTGGCCCCGCCCGACGATTCGCCCATCAGGCTGTCGCGGCCGCCATCGGGCAGCGAGGCAAAGTCGATACCGGCTTTCTTGATGAGCCAGGCCAGCTCACGGGTCGTGATGATGGCGTCGATGTCGCGCCGGCCGCTGGCCGCCAGCTCAGGCCGCAAGCCTTCGTATTTTTTGGCGATACAGGGCATGATGGAGACGGTGTAGACCGTGTCGGGATCATAGCCCATACGCTCCGCGCCGTAGGTCTTGGCCAGGGCCCCGTTCATGCCGATGGGCGACTTGCAGGACGAGAAGTGCGGCAGCAGGTCGGGATAAAAGGTCTCGGCATATTTCTGCCAGCCCGGACAGCAGGACGTGAACTGGGGCAGGTCGCGACGCGCGGCCAGACGTTCCACGAACTCCGAAGCCTCTTCCCAGATGGTCACGTCCGCGGCAAATTCCGTGTCCCAGCAATGGGCAAAGCCCAGGGCCTTGAGTGCGGAAAGCATCTTGCCCGTGCTGACCGAGCCCACCGGCAGGCCGAAGCAGTCGCCCAGAGCGTAACGCACGGCAGGCGCGGGCATGGCGATGCAGCGGACATCCTTGCGGGCAAGCTTCGCTTCCAGCTCGGGGATCCAGCTCTGTTCCTCATAGATGGCCAGCTCTGGGCAATGGGTCAGGCACTGGCCGCAGTTGATGCAGGCTTCGGGATGCGGGATGGCGTGCTCCCGCCCCACCTCGCCAAAGATGGCCCCTGTGGGACAGTACTCCTGACAGGTATCACAGCCGACGCAACGCTCGGCATCTATCTGCACGAACGGCAGGGTACCGGGATGCGGCCCCGGCTTCGGCACATGCGGCACATAACCGATATGCTCCATCTCGATGCGCTTCATGAATCCTCCTTGGGGGAAAGCTCCTGTCCGGCGGCAGTAAGCAGGACGCTGCGTACTTTCACACCGGGAATGTTCCCCAGTTTTCCGGTCATCGCCCCGAGGGCATCCGTACTGCCGTCCACCAGCAGAGCGATGATGCTCAGGCCCCGCTCACGGTACGGCACGCCCATACGTCCCACCACCAGATCGGCATACTGGCTGATGACGTTGTTGACGGAAGCCGCCCGGGCCTGCCTGTCGTGGATGGCGAGGGCCACCACACCTATCCGTTTTTCCTGACTGACCATGTCGTATCCGTGTCCCCAGGACGGTGACGCGCGGCGGCACGGCCCCGGCGCCCGGTGCGCCGGTCATGGCCGGCTTGCGGCCCGCCCCTGCGGGCCCGCCGCACGATATATGCCTGCACGCTGCCCCTGCCTGCGCCGGATGCCAGGGCCCTGAAAGCAATCAGGGGATACCGGTGGCAAGTCGGCATCCCCTGAGCGGTCTCCCCGACTGCCAAGAAGAGGAAGACAGGAGGCGTATGCAATCGTGTTATTTTTTATAAAAACGTGTTACCAGTTTTGTAGCCTCCCCTCCGGCCTGTGTCAAGGGAGGCAGAAAAAAACCGGGAAGATGATCATGGATCATCCTCCCGGCACAGAGCGTCATCATCTGCCTGCTGCCGGTCCGGGCGGGCGTCCCCTCAGCGACGGCAGCAGGCGGTCACAGGCAACGGGGACCTGGCCCCCGGTTACACCTTGCCCTTGGTGGCAAAGTTCTCCACGGCCTTGGCGCCCTTGGCGGCGGGCATCACCACACCGGCGCCGCCCACGCAGCCGCCCACGCAGGTCATGACCTCCACCAGGTTGCCGGGGCAGCCGCCCTTGACGAAGGACTGCAGCTTCTTGAGGCCCTGGGGAGAAAGGCCGTTGATGGCCACGGGACGCACCTCGAAGCGGTCGCCCACCAGCTTTTCCACAGCGGCGGACACGCCGCCCGCGATGGCATAGCCGCGCGCCTCGTTGCTGGGGTGCTCCAGCTCGTGCTCTTCGCACTCTTCCACCACGATGCCGCGGGCATTGAACAGGGCGCCCACTTCTTCGAAGGTGAGCACGTAGTCCACCATCTCGTCGTGCAGGCCTTCCTGACGCTTGGCCACGCAGGGGCCGATGAAGACCGTCACGGTGTCGGGATGGCGCTCGCGGGCGATCTCGGCCGTATAATGCATGGGCGTGGCGGTCTCGGACACATGGGGCAGGAGCTCGGGCGCGTGGCGGCGCACGGCTTCCACATAGGCCGGGCAGCAGGAGGTGGTCATGAAGGTGTCGCCGCGTTCCATGCGTTCCACGAATTCCGCGGCCTCACGCTGCGAGGTGACGTCGGCGCCCAGGGCCACTTCCATGACGTCGCTAAAGCCCAGACGGCGCAGGGCCGTGACGATGCGGGCCGGGCCGCCGGGGAACTGGCCCACGATGGCCGGGGCCATGAGGGCCGTCACATGGCGGCCGCTGGCCAGGGCACGGAGCACGGGCAGCACTTCGCTGCGCTCCATGACCGCACCGAAGGGGCAGGCGCGCATGCAGCGGCCGCAGCTGGTGCACTTTTCAAAGTCGATCTCGGCGCGGCCCTTGTTGCCCTTGTGGATGGCGCGCACCGGGCAGGCCGCCTCACAGGGGACATTGAGGCGCACGATGGCATGGTAGGGGCAGGCGTCCATGCACATGCCGCAGTTGCGGCACTTTTCGGGGTCGATGGTGGAGCGGCCGCGAGAGAAAGAGATGGCCCCAAAGCGGCAGCTGCCGATACAGGAACGCGCCACGCAGCCCTGGCAGGCGTCAGTCACATAGTAACGGGCACGCATGCAGCCCTGGCAGGCGATGTCACAGACCGTCAGGATGGGCCAGTTGGGCTCCTTGCGCTCCAGGGCCTCTTCGGCATAGGTGCGCAGGGGGATGGAGTCGTCCGTCTCGTCTTCGAGGCGGAAGCCCATGGCGGCACGCAGGCGTTCGCGCAAGATGGCGCGGTCCTTGTAGATGCAGCAGCGGCTCATGATCTCGCTGCCGCGCGGGCGCATCAGCAGGGGGATGCGGTCCACGTCTTCCGGCAGGGTCCCGGCCCAGAACGAAAGGGCCAGACGTTCGATGACGCCGAGGCGCAGCGAACTCAACATGTTGTCAGTCTTGGTAGCGGGCATGGTCTCTCCTTGCGGTGGAACGTCCGATAGGATGTTCGTCCGACGACAGGCAAATGGCGATGGCCGGGACATCCGGCACCAGGGACAGGCGCCTCGAACAGGCGCGGCAGGACAGGAGCGGCTCCCCGGACGCACGGGGCCGGGAGGCTGGCCGCCGCGCACGGGAAGAAGGATGCACGGCAGGGTGCCGTCCCGGGATGACTGTTTAATTAAACAAACAAGATTTGCAATAATAGCGAATATTTTCACATATTACAAGAAGGAGCCCAACGCCCCTCGAGCCGGGAAAAATGCCCGCATCCGCCGCTAGCGGCGACCGGGGACGGGCTTGCGGCTGCGCATGAGCGGTTTGCCCAGGTGCATGTCCTGGGCGATGGCTTCCACCTCGCGGGCACGGTCGTCCGTACCGCGCATGACCACCATCACCAGATAGAGCTTGCCGCTGCGCTCCATGCGGGTGCGCAGGCCGCGCCCTTCCAGACGCTGGCGCAAATCGTCCACGATGCCGGGATCGCGGAAGGCCCCCAGCTGGAAGACGAAATCATATATGTCGGTGGGCGTTGGCGGCGGCGCCTTTTCCCCCGCGGGCACGGCAGGCTGCATGCCCGGAGGCATGGGCGGATAGGCGGGGGCCCCTGCCGCTGCAGGTTTGGGGGCCTGGGCAGCCGGCAACGGCGGCGAAACAGGCTCCAGACGCGCGCCGGGCTCGGCACGCAGGGCACGGGAAAAACGCAGCTCCGAGGCCGCCAGCACCGAGGCTTCGACCAGGGCATCCTCTGTGTTCCCGGCATCAGCGGCCGTCTGGGCTTCGCCCGCGGCGGCGCTCTCTTCCTTTTCCCCATCCGTGGCGGCCGCCGCGGCCAGGGCCGCACGGGATTCCTCAAGGCTGCTGGCCCACTGGGCACGGCCTGTCATCACACCGCCAAGATACGCCAGCACGAGGGCCGCCAAAAAAAGCACGCTGGCCGTCACCAGGACCGGCAGGGTCACTTTCAGCCCTGCGGCGGGCGTCTGCTGGGAAGTATCCTGCGCACGGCGGGACGAAGACATGGCGGCTCCTTGGAAAACGGCGTGTTGGGAAAAAGGCGGACAGTCCCGCCCGACTGATTCCTATACCAGCCGGGACGGGCAGCGTAAAGGCCCCTCCTCTCCCGCTCCTCCGCCCTTCCGCCTGTAATGCCTTGCGGCCCCGGCGGGCCTTTGCTACACCTACAGCATGCCGCACGCTGCTGTGCGGTCCGATCCTGCCAACTACGGCCGACGTGCCGTCCCAGCCCTTCGGGACTGCAACCTGACGAGGTCCGACATGTTCCATCCCTGCCGTCTGCTTGTTTTTCTGACCCTTGTGTTCGTCTCCCTGCTCGCGTCCTCCCCGGCCTTCGCGACCAGGGACACCCCGGAAGACGAAAAAAGCCTGACCATCCGCAACGAAAGCGCCGAAGAGCTGCTGAGCATCCGCTTCACTGTGGGCAACCAGGCCAACTATGCCCGTCTCGACCTCCTGCCCGGCGGTGAAGACCAGCTGCTCAATCCCGGCGGCACCGCCGACCTGCGCATGGATATGGGCCTGTATCTGTGGGACTTCAACAAGGTCCGCCTGGCCAGCGTCCAGAGCCTGACCCTGTGCGGCGAACACCATCCCTGCCTGCTGGTCCGCGGCCTTGACGGCAAGATCAGCCACGTCAACGGCACGGAAAAATCCCTGCTGCCCGCAGAAGATGCCCGGCCCGTCTGCGCCCTGAGCAAATTCCGGCCCGGCATGCTGATGAAGGACGCCTGCGCCCTGCTGGAAAAGGACCCCCTGCGCGATGACGGCGGCGCCGTGCTGACCAGCCTGGGCTTTGCCGACATGGTCTGGGCCGCCCGCCTGACGCCCTACACCCCCGGCGATGACAATGTGGAAGCCTTCCCGGTCAAGGCCGGCGGCGAGGTGCTGGAGCATGGTGACTTCTTGGTGGATGCGTGGCAGCCGGAGGGTCAGCCAAAGTACACCCGCCAGTGGCTCCAGCAGGAGTTTGCCGCCGGGCGGAAGCGGGAGCTGTGCCTGTTCTGGGGCCATCAGCCTTCCCAGGACGGCCAGCTGACAAAAAGCTGCCTCAGCCAGTGGTGGATGGAGGACTTCTATACGACGGCTGACTCCTACCTCTGCATGGAGCAGTATATGATGGCTGCCAAGGCCGAGCTGTTCGGCGACAAAGAGATCCGGGACCAGATTTTGAAATGCAGCGACCAAAAGCAGATCAAGGCCCTGGGCCGTAAGGTAAGAGGCTTTGACCAGAAGGTATGGGACAAGTTCAAATACGCCATTGTGCTGCTTGGCAACTGGCACAAATTCAGCCAGAACCGCGAACTGCGGGAGTTTCTCCTTTCCACCGGGGACAGCGTGCTGGTGGAGGCCAGCCCCTATGATGCCATCTGGGGTATCCGCCTCGCGGCCAGCTCCCCGGAGGCCCAGGACCCCATGAAGTGGCGTGGACAAAACCTGCTGGGCTTTGCGCTGATGGAGGTGCGGGACGAGCTGCGCAGAGTGACACAGAATGAAATGCTTTGCGATTGGAGTATGGTATGGCAACAATGAAACTCTATGAACTGGTCAACCACTACCACATCGGCACGGAACTGACCTGCGCCGAGGCGATGTTCATGGCCTGCAATGAATATTACCATCTGAATTTGTCCGAGGAGACCCGGAAAATGTTCTCCGTCATGGGCCTTGGGATGCAGACCGAGCAGTCCTGCTGCGGCGCCTTTACCGTGGCGGTGGGGATCATCGGTCTGATGACCGCCAAAGAGGGCCAGACCGATGTGGACAACATGGAAGGCTACCAGATGATTGCTGAATTGACGGACTTCATGCTGGGCTTCTATGGAACGCTCCACTGTGTCGAGCTGCAAAAGCTGGAGATCGTGGGGGGTGAGAATCCCTGCCACGCCATTGTGGAGGCGCTGGCCAAAAAGCTGGAGGAGCTGCTGGCGGGCCGCAGGATCTTCCGCCCGGCAAATATGGAACAAATCGGTTCATGATATGCCGGAAAGAGGTAAGTCCATGTCTAAACTATCACAGGAAGAAGTACAATCACTTCGCAGCAGGATCTGCCACAGAGACCAGGAACTGATTTCCACTCTGACACCGGAGCAATTCTTTGCCCTGCTGTCTCACGACTATGATACCGGTTTTTCTGCTGGCAAGGCCTCCGCACAGAAGGAGATTCTCTGTATGCTGGCGGCGGACGGGATGCCCGTTGAGAAGATCGCGCTTCTGTTGCAGATGAAGACAGAGATGGTGCGGGAGATCATGGCCGCCAAGCAGGCCCACATTGAGAAATGCAGAAAGAAACTGGAACAGGTGGTGAAGCAATGAAAGACCTCTCCCAATACGGAAACCGGCGGGAGGGCGAATGGGAGATCCTTCCATGGTTACCCGATCCGCGCCCGCCATTCAAAATCTGGGTGGAGCCGGAGCAGATCGCGCCATTTTTTCTCATTCCCCACCACCCCTATGCGATCTCCCTTCTGCTGAAGATCAGCGACGGATTCCGGACAGAGGAATTCCGACGGCTGGGACTGACCGGCAGCAGCGGAGACTGGGAACGGCTGGTCCAGGGCGTGATCCGGGAGTTTGAGGAA
>ERZ827088.5121-NODE-5121-length-10238-cov-2.633801_pt1 | contig 10238 bp, 10 predicted proteins | sample MGYA00519922_ERZ827088 | MGnify/ENA primary metagenome ERZ827088 (study PRJEB31778, sample SAMEA3449254) | human gut metagenome | biome: human gut; feature: human-associated habitat; material: faeces | place: United Kingdom | collected 2010/2012 ... | reverse complement strand
TTGTCTACCAGTCGGTGCGCAACAGCCAGACGGACTTCCCGGTGCTGACCTGCGCCGCCGCAAAATTGGCGGACGGCAGCATCCGCGAAAAAGTCCAGCCCAAGTATAACTGCTTTCAGCGCGGTCAGCGGAACAAAGGCGGAAGAGACTGCGATGGACAGGCATTATATCTTGCGGAGAAGGTAGATGCTATCGTTCTGCAGGCAGTATCAAAGATATTTGAGCAGATTAGAGATACACCGTACTCAAGGATGGCAGAAAACCGAATAAGGCAGGAATCAAATCTACAAAAATCTAAACGCGCTTCAGTAGAAAAGAAAATTAAAACTGCACAGCATGCTTTGGAACGCTTTGAAGGTGAGATTCTGAAATGCCTTGATGGTACAAGCAATTTTACCGAAGATATGATTGCCAAGCAAATCCGGCGATACCAACAAGAACTGGATGATGCGAAAGCAGAGTATGCTGCACTTCAAAATGCACGGCTGAACGAAGCTGCAGAGATTCGAAAACTGCGTACCTACTATGATGAATTTAGAGGGTGGGCAGAAGAATTCGATGCGGCACCATTAGAAATCAAACGCATGATACTGAGCCAACTGATAGAAAGAGTGGAGGTCGGAAGAAAGTATCAGGTTACGATAAAGCTAAATATGGAATATCAGCAATTCTTGGAAATCACAGAGGAACAGAAACTTATACCGCTGATTAGTGCGTAAAAGAAAATTGACCAGCGCCACACAAAAACGGTGCTGGTCAATGACTTTGTATAGGACATATTTAGTGATTTTGATCGTTAGAAAAGTGCTTTTTATTACAACAGCATACACCATGAGTGTGAGCAACTAAGGAGAGCAACTGACTCTTAATCAGTGGGTCCTGGGTTCGAGTCCCCGATGGTGCACCACAAAATACCTCGCACGAAGCTGCGGGGTATTTTTATTTTATGTTGATATACCGTTGAAAATAAACGAACATAGCCTTTGAAACAAGATAAGCCTTGAAAAATAAGTCGAATCATAAGACTGGTTACGATAGGCTAAAAACTGCCGAAAATGGCTCTAATTGCCATGCGTGTAACAGTTTACCGATATACATTTTATTAGTCAGTATGCGGCGCATTAAGAACAACATGAACATTCGCATTTGTGGCCGCGCAGACACTACGCTGTCTACCATCATCATCGGGGACGGACGTGCGGCCGAGCAGATTCCACACGATGCGCAGGGGCGCTTTTTGATGGAAGACGGTACGGTGTTTCAAGCGTATTATTTTAACGATGATACAATTTCAACGTGGTAAAAACAATGGGTGGGTACAAGTGGTGCCCACCCTCTTTTTGTGTTGCTCGTATCAATTAACAGAAATATAATTGAATTGGAATGATGCGTGTGATAGAATGACATCGAGGTGATAAGATATGAAGAATACGAGGACAAAAATCCAGTTGCTCATTCTTGCAGTGACAGTGATTCTTAGCATTGTTGCCTTTATGTATTTGCCAGATGTAGCAGCTGTGCAATGGAACAGTGCGGGGGCAACAAACTATTTGCCGAAGATATGGGCGGTGGTAATCCCGCCTGTTAGCAGCCTTATAGCGATTATATTTTGGAATGGATATTCTGATTTTTACAATGCAAATCCGTCTAAAAGTGGAGATAATGTAGCATTAACATTTATTAAAAAGGCGGTAATTTACTTTTTCGCGGCTTTTTCATGTGTCGGAATTGGTGCGAATATCGCTATGATGCTATTGAACTAAGCAAGTTCCATGTTTGCTTTTGGATTCTGTTATCCCACCGGGATAAGGAGATGTGGGTTGTTCCGCGATTAGCCTAAAAAAGAGGGATGGGGAAATGTCAAGGGGACTGTGGAATACCGCAGCCCAGTTTGCAAAGCGAGGATATGCCGCAAAAACCCCTTGATGTTTTAACACCCCTCTTTTATCCTCGCGCGGAGGAACAACAGGCATCACTTCCGGGTGAGCAGTCGTATGATGCCGATGCCGCTCGGATACACAAAAGTGTTCGGGTTTGCTCCTACATGGTGCACCACAAAATACCTCGCACGAAGCTGCGGGGTATTTTTTTATTGCTTGTTTTTGAGGGAACTGCTGTTTGTGCACCATTGGGGACGAGAATGGCTTGCTGTGGAGGCGCCCGCCGCCTGCGGCGGAAACAGAGAGCCAGAGCAGGCGTAGCGGTCGCAGAGGACAAGCCCCGCCCAAGGGGCGCAGGCCGATGTGGTAACCGCAAGTCGTAGGCCGGCGGTACGTCCCGCCGGACAAAAACAGTCCAGTGGACGTTTTTTAGAGCGCGGGAGAGTCCCAGATGCATAAAAAGAGCCCGCTGTTAAGTGCGAGCTTTTTTGATTGCCTAAGGTTTGATTGCCTAGGGAAGGCTACAGTTTTCTGCGTGCATAAATTAAAAGAAAAAATGAGGCCCCCTCCCTAGAGGATAGAGGAACCGCTTACGCCGCCGGTCCCCTTTGTCGCTGTGCGACATCTCCCCGCCAGGGGAGGCGTTTGGGCGGGCGGATATAGAATCTAGCCCTACGGAAATGCGGCAAATTGGAGTACAGGGGGATTTTATGCCTCACCTAGAATCTGCTTGATCTCTGCCAAATCAGCGGCAAAGTAGATGCCCTCCTGGCGGGCGGGGGTGGAGAGGCCGGTTTCGATCATGTGGTCCAACAGGGCTTTTAGGCTGTCGTAATAGTTGTTGAGGTTGTAGAGGATGCAGGGGGCATCCAGGTGCTTGAGGGACACTTTCGACATGACCTCAGTGATCTCCTCCAGCGTGCCGGTGCCGCCTGGGAACGCGATAAAAGCATCGCCCAGCTCGATCATTTTGGCTTTGCGCTCGGTCATGTCCTGTGTGACGATCAACTGCGTCAGGCCGTCCAGCTCGTAGCCTTCATCGATGAAAAACTGTGGTTCTACGCCGATCACGGGACCGCCGGCGGCCATTACGCTGCGGGCCAGCACCCCCATCAGGCCGCTGGCGGAGCCGCCGTAGACCAGCGTGTGGCCGCTTTTGCCGATCCATTGCCCCAGCTCGGCCACGGTAGTTTGCAGGGCGGGGTCTGTGCCATAATTGGCGCTTAAATATACAGTAATATTCATAGCAGGTGCTCCCTTTTACTTTGTTATATAGCCAGCATAACGCGAACCACGCCATTTTGCAAGAGCGAATCGTCCAAAGCGGGGCGGCAGCAGCCGTAAAACACTGCGCAATCATGTCGAAAATTGTCTTGTAATCTAACAATAAACTCTCTATAATAAAAACATCGACAATTTTAACAAAATGCTGCGGTATGACGATGCGCATTTTGTGCGGGAGTTGAGCGCGTGTGAAGAAAATACGGATCGAACGGGTCAGCATTGGGAGCATTGCGGTGACCATTCTGCTGGGCATCCTGCTTGTGTTTGTTTCGTCTGAGTGCACGCAGCAGTTTGCAGCGTTGCAGACCGCCACGGATGAATATATTGAGTGCGAAAAACAGGCAAGTGAGCTGCAGGCGGCATCGGATTATCTGGCCGAGCAGGTGCGGCTGTTTGTGGTGACCGGGCAGCGAGAGTACATGGACCTTTACTTTGAGGAAAAGGACGTGACCCAGCGCCAGAAGAAGGCGTTCGCCTATTTGGAACAGGAATTTGACGGAACAACGTCGTTGGAATTACTGAAAACTGCGCTGAGCAGCACCAAAAATCTGAGCTATACCGACCGTTATGCCATGCGGCTGGCGGCCGAGGCCTACATTGCGGACGAGGAAAGCTGGCCGGAGGCCATCCGGGTGGTGGTGCTGCACGAGAGCGACCAGCGGATGACCGACAGCGAGAAGATCCGCAAGGCACAGCAGCTGGTTTGCAGCGACCAGTACCAGACGCTGCGGGAGAACCTCAACGACAATGTTGCGGCCTGCACCCAAAGCCTGATCGACCAGACGAGGAACCGTCAAAACAATGCAGCAACGGTGTTCAGTAACATTTATTTGAAGTTTGAGATCAGCGTAGTGGCGTTGATTTTGATGGTACTGATGATGTGCGCCATCATGCAGCATTTAATCGTAAAGCCGCTGCTGCTGTACGGAAAAAGCATCCAGAACGGGGAGATCTTTCCGGTGGTGGGCGCGGCGGAGTTGCAAAACCTGGCCGTGACCTACAACAAAGTCTACCTGGAAAACCAGGAGACGCAGAAGCTCATCCGTCATGAGGCCGAGCATGACGCACTGACCGATGCGCTGAATCGCGGGTCATTTGAAAAGATTTTGTCCATTTACGAGAAGGGGCAGTCCGACTTTGCCATGATCATCTGCGATGTGGACAGCTTCAAGACCGTCAACGACACCTACGGCCATGCGGTGGGCGATGAAATTTTGAAAAAGGTGGCATCCCTGCTGCAGAAAGCGTTCCGCAGCATCGACTATGTCTGCCGCATCGGCGGCGACGAGTTCGCGGTCATTATGGTGGATATGACCACCGACCTGACCTACACTATTAAAGAAAAAATCGACATGGCCAACGATCTGCTAAGCAACCCGGCCGACGGGCTGCCGCCTGTCTCGCTGAGCGTGGGCGTGGCGTTCTCTGACCGGCAGGACCCGGGGGAGAGCGTCTTTAAGGATGCCGACCACGCGCTGTACTACGTAAAGCAGCACGGCAGGCATGGCTGCGGCTTTTATGGCGCAGAGCAGGAGCCTTGTGCGGAGCCGGATGCCGCAGTACCCGTGAGCGAAACCGAATAACGTTAAAGGGAAGGACTGAGGCCTTTCCCCTTTTTTTGTGGCGCTTGCGCGGCGCGGCAAATTGTGGTAGTATGGCAGGAGAAATGAGGAGGGATGAAAGTATGTCGATCAGTATCCTGCTGGCGGAAAAAATCGCGCAGCTGTTTCTGATTTTGTTGATGGGGTATCTGGTGGTCCGGGTCGGGCTGTTGAAGCCTGAGGACAGCCGGGTGCTGTCGGTCATCATGGTGTATCTGGTCATGCCGTGCATGATCCTGAACGCGTTCCAGATCGACAACACGCCGGAGGTGCGCACCGGCATTGCGTATTCGTTTGTGGTGGCAGGCATCATGCACCTGCTGTTTTTGGCGCTGACGGCGCTGCTGAAAAAGCCGCTGAAACTGGATGTGATTGAGCGGTGTGCTGTGATTTATTCCAACGCGTCGGCGTTGGTCATCCCGCTGCTGCAGGCTACGCTGGGCAGCGAGTATGTGGTGTATTCCTGCGGGTTCATCATTGTGCAGCTGGTGCTGCTGTGGACCCATTGCTGCACGGTGCTGCGGGGCGACAAGGGCATTGACCTGAAAAAAATCGTGACGAACCTGAACCTGATCACCATTGTGGCGGCGGCGCTGCTGTTTGCGCTGCACATCACGCTGCCGGCGGGGCTGGTGACGACCATCTCCAGCGTGGGCAATATGATTGGCCCGCTGGGCATGCTGCTGGCGGGTATGGCAATCGCGTCCAGCCCGCTGAAAAAGCTGGTGCTTACGCCGCGGTATTATTTGACCGTGTTTTTGCGTTTGATTTTGTACCCGATGGTGACGCTGGGGCTGTTATGGCTGCTGAAAGCGCAGACCTGGATCCCAGACGGCAAGGCGATTTTGATGACAGTGTTTTTGTCCGGCATTACGCCGGTATGTTCGGCGCTGAACTCGATGGTGCAGTTGTATGACCGCGATATGGAGGAATCGGGGGCATTGTATGTGTTGACGACGTTGTTGTCGATCGTAACGATGCCGATGGTGATTGCGGTGTTTGAACGAGTTATTTGATTATATTTGTGCGGTTATCCGGTCCTGCCTACCTTGCGGCAGGGCCTTTTTTAGTGGGTGGCACCTCTTAGGAACAAATCAAGAAGTTTCCACAGGTTTATATTGCAAAACCTTCTCAGAGAACGCGCCGTTGAAGAACTGGATGAAAGGTCCAAGACCGAAGGCGCAGACCAGGGTGCCGATGCCGACCAGGCCGCCCAACAGGAAGGTGATGACCGCACAGAGTGCATCGGTAAAGACGCGGCAGCCGAAGTAAGGCTTGTGCAGGTGGTCCTGCAGGGCCAGAGCCAGCGAATCGTAAGGTGCAACGCCCAGGTCGGCCGTCTGGTACAGCGAGCAGCCAAACGCTGTGACAGGCACGGCGATCACGACCCACAGCAGCTGGATGGGCAGCTGCTCGGCCGGGCCGAACCAGCCCGCAATGATGTCGTAGAAAAAAGTGATGATGAACCCACAGCCCAGGCCGTTGACCAGGGTGCCCAGGCCAATGTACTTGCGGCCCCAGATGAATTCCACCACCAAGAACACCAGATTGGTGCAGATGTTCTGCACACCCAGCGAGATGCCCAGCAGCTCGGACAGGCGGATGTTCAGGGCCGTGATGGAATCATTGCCCAGGTGGGATTGCTTGAAGATGGCAATGCCCAGCGAGATGATGACGATGCCGATCACCATACCCAGGACACGGCGCGCAGTAGGACGTTCCGTTTTCATGGTTTTCTCCAGCTTTCCTTATTGAACTATAAATGCAGAGGGTTGTATCCAGTGTAACACGTCGTGCAGCGCGGGTCAACCGTTGCGGCAGCTGCAGGCGCGCATGCCATTGACGCCCGCGCCCAGGAACATCACGTTGATGCTGACATTCAGCCACAGGATGACCAGGATGATCGAGGTCAGGGAGCCGTAAATGTAGGACAGCTTCCAGGACGTGCGAATATAATAGGTGAAGATCAAGGAGAAAACGAACCAGACAACAGCCGTAAACAGCGCCCCGGGCAGCTGGTCCCGCATACGGCGGCGGCCGCCCGGCACGAAGGTGTAGATCAGCACAAAAGTCAGGATAGACAGCCCGAAGGCCGCCAGCGCACTGAAGCTGACCAAACTGTGCAGTCTGAGAAACAGATGGCTCTGGGACAGCCAGGGCAGCAGGCTCAACGCCCAATGCAGCAGGGGGCTGAGGTTCTGGCAGAACAGCACGATCAGCAGCAGCCACAAAAACGCGAAGGTGTACACCACCGCCCACAGCCGGTCAAGCATCGTGCAGCGGGAGCCGGGGGTCAACTTTTGCAGGCCCTTCTGGATGGCTGCCATGCCGCTGGACGCCGACACCAGTGTGGTAATAACGGCCAGCGATGCCACAAAGGTGTTGGAGTTCTCGTTCATGCTGGTGATAAGGCTGGCGATGGTATCACGAATGACCGGAATATCCGGCAGAAAACGGAAAAACAGCTCGACTACGCTGTCCACCGTAAAGCCCGGCAGGGTGTTGACCACCACCAGCAGCCACATCAGCAGCGGAAAAAACGCCGTGAGCAGGAAAAGCGTGGCGTGCCCGGCGTAGACCGTCATGTCCTGGGCCATGTACTGCTGCAGCAGGGTGATGGCGGGCTGCAGTTTTTTCTTCATGCTTCCACCCCCGGGCACAGGCCGCGCATGGCGTTGTGGATCAGCCGATAGGTGCGCTGGGCCATCACATCGGGCGGGGCGGGTTCCTCGGCCTGGAGCCAGTTTTTGATAAGCCCCACGCAGCCAGACAGGCAAAAGGAATACCCGCTGTCCAGATCGGCCCGGCGATCCGGGTAGGCATCGGCCAGCACCTGCAGGCTGTAGCGGGAGAGGATGGCTTCGATCTGCAGCAAAAACGCCATGTCGCCGTGGGGACCCAGCAGCGCGGCGCAGATCTCGCGGTTTTCGGCCATCAGGGCAAACAGATCCCCCACCAGCGGGAAGATCTGTGCCTGGTGCGGGTCGATGGGGTGTGCCTGCACGGACGCCTCAATGCGTTCCAGCAGTTCTGCCTCGACGGAAGCCAGCATCTGGTCAATGTCGGTGTAGTGCAGGTAAAAGGTGGAACGGTTCACGTTGGCGTGGGCGACCAGCTCTTTTACGGTGATGTCGCCTGCGTTTTTCTCCTGCATCAGCTCAGCCAGGCCCTGGCGCAGCAGGGCACGGGTACGCAGGATGCGGCGGTCGGTTTTGGGTGCCGTCATAGGGGAAAAGTCCTTTCCTGATATAATGTAGATATTATACGGCAAACTGAACAGAAAAGCAACATGGTGTTGCATACTGGACGCTCTGTTTGAAAATGAGGTCTGGCAGATTGACAAACAGATAACGTTTGCCTTGCCCCCAAAAACGGCGTATAGTAGGTATGTGATTTATGTATGGAGGATGAGGAAATGGAAATGAAGGATAAAATTGTGGTGCGGGGCGAGCTGGCGCTGGTGCTGGCCGTGCTTATCAACAGCTTTGCAGTGGCCGTGACGGTGTATGCGGGGCTGGGCATTTCGCCGGTGTCCAGCTTCCCGTATGCGGTGTCGCTGGTGTTCCCGTTTTTGACGCTGGGCACCTGGACGTACCTGTTCCAGGGCGTGCTGGTCATTACGTTGATGGTGCTGCGCAAGCGGTTTGTGCCGTCGTACCTGTTCAGCTTTGTGGCGGGCTTTTTCTTCGGCAAGCTGCTGGATGTGTTTGGTGCGTGGCTGCCCTGCCTGCCCTACAGCTGGGGCTGGCGCATCTTCTACTTTGTGGCCAGCTGCCCGGTCATCGCGCTGGGCATTGCGCTGTCCAACCGGTGCAAGCTGCCGATCATCCCGACGGATCTGTTTGCCCGCGATCTGGCGGAGATCATTAAAAAGCCTTACCCGAAGGTGAAGACCACCATGGATCTGACCTGTGTTACGGTAGCGGCGGTTCTTACGGTGGTGGGTACCGGCACGCTGAAAGGTGTTGGTGTTGGCACCATTGTGGCGGCGCTGACCTATGGACGGACCGCTGGTTTGATTGGCAATTTGATTGATAAGAAGTTTTATTTTGTATCGGTACTGGAGAAATAAACGAATTGCCTCCGCAGGGTGGCGCGGAACGGAAGCCACTCCATAAGACAAAAGGAGTCAGCCAAGATAAAAACCATTTATCTGATGAGCCACGGCGAGACATTATTTAATACATGGTAACTTCGTGATAGAAAAAATTATCAACCCAGATGGGCAAAAATCACCCCAGCGCCACGTCCAGCACCATCATCACGCTGAATCCCAGCGCAAAGCAGATGGTGCCGATGTTGGAGTGCTCGCCCTGGGACATTTCGGGGATCAGCTCCTCGACCACGACGTAGATCATGGCCCCGGCGGCAAAGCTGAGCAGGTAGGGCAGGGCAGGCACCACCAGCCCGGCGGCCCAGATGGTAAATAGTGCGCCCACCGGCTCCACGGCACCGGACAGCGTACCCGCCCAGAACGCCCGGCCGCGGCTCATGCCCTCGGCTTTCAGAGGCATCGAAATGATAGCGCCCTCGGGGAAGTTCTGGATGGCAATGCCCAGGGACAGCGCCAGCGCACCCATCGCCGTGATAGACGCACTGCCCGTTAAGTAACCCGCATACACCACGCCGACGGCCATGCCCTCGGGGATGTTGTGCAGCGTGACGGCCAGCACCAGCATCGTGGTGCGGGAAAAGCCGCTGTGGGGGCCTTCGGGCGTGTCGGCACCCTGGTGCAGATGAGGCACCGCCATATCCAGCAACAACAAAAAGCCGATGCCCAGCCAGAAGCCCACGGCGGCAGGGATGAACGCCAGCCGCCCCAGGCCCTCGGACTGCTCCATGGCGGGGATGAGCAAACTCCAGATCGATGCCGCTACCATGACCCCGGCGGCAAAGCCGGTTAAAGCGCGCTGCACACCTTCGTGCAGCGTTTTTTTCATGAAAAATACGCAGGCGGACCCCAGCGTAGTACCGGCAAAGGGGATAAGGATGCCGGGTAAACATTGCGTTAGCATAAACTAACCCTCCCTGTAAAAAATTGACCCGCCCGGCCCAAAACGGCAGTAACAGCGGGGAAAAGTTGACGAAAAACGAAAACACGATATTTGCCCTTATCCTACCACACCCGGCCCGTGCCGTCAATAGCCGGGAAGATGTGAACCATTGGTTAAAAATATATCAAAAACACTTGCGCAAATTCCTTTTTATGCGTATAATATGGGTATTGGGCGCAAAACGTCCCCATAACTAATGTGTAATACCGAGAGGAGCTTTTACTATGGGTTTGGGTAAAAAGACCATTGACGATGAAAACTACGCTGGTAAGCGCGTGCTGGTTCGCTGCGACTTCAACGTCCCGATGAAGGACGGCGTGATCACCAATGACAACCGTATCAACGCGGCTCTGCCGACCATCAAAAAGCTGATCAATGATGGCGCCAAGGTCATTCTGTGCAGCCACCTGGGCAAGCCG
>ERZ827088.5117-NODE-5117-length-10247-cov-18.319761_pt1 | contig 10247 bp, 10 predicted proteins | sample MGYA00519922_ERZ827088 | MGnify/ENA primary metagenome ERZ827088 (study PRJEB31778, sample SAMEA3449254) | human gut metagenome | biome: human gut; feature: human-associated habitat; material: faeces | place: United Kingdom | collected 2010/2012 ... | reverse complement strand
GAGTGGGAATAAAAGTTAAGAACAAGCCTTGACACAGTTTAAATTACACCCCCTTATCAATTGCTTCTTACTTTTATTTTTCTCTTTCACACTATCATCTGTATTGAAGAAATACCCTGATAACATTAAGAATACAGGTACTGGCATTTCTAATACATTTTGGAAATAATGACCTAATATGCAAGAATGATTAATCACAACACAAAGTGCCATTAACAATCTTAACACATCAACACCACCATTTCTTTGCCCCCCATTTCTATTGAGGACCTCGTTTTCAAATCCACTTTCATTTGATTTTACATGATTTCACTCAAATATTGACCAGCAGATAAAGCATCTTTACAAAACCTCTTTTGTTGATTTTTTAAATACTCTCTAATTATTGTCCGATTATCAAGCATTTTGTTTAACTTTAATAAGAACGTTTCACCAATAAGCTCTTTTATTTCGACCTCATAGGCATGATGACCATATGCATAATATGACATACCTCTTCCCTTATTAGAATATACTACAAATAAAGTCGGAGTAGAAACAGATATGGCACCAACACAACAATGCATTCTTGCAGCTACCACTAAATCCATTTTTTCTAAAATAGCTTTTGTTTTTCTTGCTCCTAAACGAGCTGGTAAAATTTCTATTCTATCTTGATAAATAGAATGTTCCAAATATTGATTCATAAAAACAATATCATTTTGAACAGCTTCTTCACAAACTACGTGTGGTATGCAAATAAATCGCACATTATTATTATGAGTCAAAACAGAATCTAAAGATTCAAACAAATTCAAAAGGAATTTTTCAGAATCTTCTTCATCTAAAGCATGATTCACTGCCAGAGAACTAAGATTCAACCCTACATATATAAAATCATTGTCTTTTCTGAAATTGACAGTTCTATCAGGTTTCATACAAAAAGCCGGATCAGCTACTAATTTTGTCGTCAAGGACAATTGCATTTTTTGACTAACATAATTATAAGCTAATTCTTCTCTAACAGTTATCAATTTACAAAGTGCCAAATTTTCTCTTACCCTATTAAATATATCTTTATTACGAAAAGGTCCCACAGATGCTCCCCACAGAACATAATAGCAGCTATTTTTTGCTGCATAAGCACCAACTCGCATCAAATCTTCTAATAAAATATAAATACCACCATCAGGTGTTTCACAATAGTTATCACCGCCACAAGATAATACAATATCGTATTTTTTTCCTATCTTAGTATTCATTCGTATTGGTGATCCATTACCTATATGAAAGAAACGCCTAAGTATCCCTTTAAATATTCTGTACAATGAATATCTATTTTCATACTTTACCAAATTAACATCTGACGGAAGTACAGTTCTATCATACTCTATATCTTTGGAAGCAACAGTAATATTACAATCAGGCATGATTGTCTTTAAAATCTGATAAGAACCTTGCACAATAGCTTCACAACCATAATTTAGAAGTGAGCCAGTTCCTATGATCAAAACCGATTTATTTTTTGTTTTTAACATAAGTCTTAATTCTTTGATTGATACTCCACATAATTTTATCCAACATTGAAGGCTTTGGAAAGCAAGAATCTATTATTTCATTAAATGACACATTTTTCTTCATCAAATTATAAAATCTGTTTGTTCTTCTATTCCTATCGGGACATAAATATGCAGCTTCATTATGTCTATCTATAATTTCCTTATTCACTTTCCGAATTTCAATACCTGAAAGATATCCAAGAATTTTTTCAGCCTTTTTATTATGGATTATACAAAGTGAAATTCCTTTATCATCATTCCATTCAGGAATATAATTTCCTATCCCCCAAGCATCTGCCAATGTAAAATCACTATTACTTCTAAATCCCTTCATTGGACAAGAATAACAGGATGGTCGAAGATATAAACTCCCTATAAACCCTTTCATATAAGGATGATTCCAAGCAATCATAGAATGTGAAACTGTCTTTTGCCCACCATCAGCAGAAACATTAGAAAGCGTAAGAGAAAAGCTGTAATTTTGCCAACCAGTCTTTTTATTTCTAAAATTTATGCTTTGAATGATTGGTCTATCATATATTGTTCCACCAATAATTGAACACCCATCATTACGATTTAATTCTAATTCCTTATTATACGACAACCCACATTCATCATTTAAATATTTCTTCCACACTTTTCGAGAGGGAACACCATGACAAATAAAATCTAACAATATTAAATTATCATAATCTCGATGTAAGAAGCTTCTGATACCAGCAACTTGACATGGAGTACCCGAAAAAAGCACCAATCGTTTTTCTTTCAAAAAGTTCTTTAAAACAGGATATATATGTGATACTTCACTCTGAACATATTTACTTCCTTTAAACTTGACAACATCTTCTTTGGTTTCTGCATATTCATGCCTTACATTCCAGTCTTTATCAAAACAAGCCCCAATTACGACACCTCCTCTATCTATGACATAATTAGCTATTGCTGTAAAAAGTCCACCTGAGGTACTGGAAAGACGAACTTTTTCATCTAAATTTTTACAAGCATACGTTTGATGAATTTCCCTTTTGGGAGAAGTATTTATAACAGGGCAAACATGAATGCAAGCTTTACAATTTACACATATACTTTTATCTATGATCGGATAGTAAAAACCTTTCTCGTCTTCAATCATTGTTATACAATTATGTCGGCATACATTTTTACATGCGCCACATCCAGTACAATTATGTGAAGGAATTTTCGGTTTATCAAACATTGATATTAAGCTTTGCATTTTTATTTTTATTTTTTTTATGTCTAACAGAGATACTACTAGCCAGGCGATGAAGAAGTCGTCTAGAACTTTTTGATAAAGACAGATATAAAATTATGGTAATTATCAAATAGACTGCCATTGTGAATATAAAACTCACAACAATACTACTGAACGAAGAATTATTTATAGGAAATAACTGTCGCATGATATAAGTAGGTAACAATATTGTGATAATATTGATTACATTCATACCTATGCTATATGTCACATACGGAAGTAAAGATTCCAGAAAACCTTTTTTAAATAAATAATAGGGTTTCCAAAGACTTTGTATAACAAAATAACTTATAATACTAGCAACAATAATACCAGAAAGACCATAATAATATCCACCCAAAATGGCAACTACTAGGAATATTGCCGATTGCACAATAGCTGCCCAAACATCAGCAAAGAGACCATAGCCATAAATAAATGCATAAGTTTTACCAGCCATAACTTGTACATACATCTTTAAGCATAACAATACTAAAACAACATGCCCTAAAAGATACTCGCCCCCAAGCCAAACTGTTATAAAGGGTTCTAAAAATAAGTAAATAACAAAAGTAATAAACGATGCATACAAATAACGGAGTGAACAATTCTCATAAAAGACATCCATAATTTTCTGTTTATTACCTTCAGCAATCAAATTACCCACACTGGCATTAATGCTACTTAAGAAAGTATTCATTAATTGTATAATTTTATCCACCAGCAAGGTATAGTTACCATAATATGCCACTATCTTCAATGATACAAATGCATAGGTAAGAAATGGAGTTGTCTGGAACTGCACGAAGCCACTAATTTGATGAATAAATAGCTGCTTCGTTTTCTGCATCACCTCAGGATACTTCTTAAAGAGTTTCTTGCCTAATTTTACATCTGCTTTGAGCCATGGATAGGTTTGGTCTATCTTCCAGTTCAAAATGAAAGAATAACCAATACCAAATACTAATTCTATTACCATCCATAGATAATAAGACCCAGTATAATAGGCTGATACCATCTGAAGGGTTGTCTTGACAACTGTTGCTGTTTGAAAGTAAGCTGTTACTACATAATTACGCTGATCAGCACCCAACAAATTCTGACGATAGTTGATGAAATAGCCAATCAGCGTACTTGCCAAGAATGTAAAATAGGCAAACACTATGATTCCCATACCAAAATCGGTATTAGGATAAATCAGAGGAAGGAAACAAGCTAAAATACAACCGGCAACAAGTATCACCAATCCGATGATTCGATAAAGATATCCCATAACAGAGATAATCTCATTTATCTTATCTTGATCATGATCATATAAAGGTTTGTATAACAAATAACCTATTGCTGATCCAACTCCTAGTTCTGCCAAATTGAGAAATCCCAAAAGGTTTTGCAAAGTGCCTGTTAAACCAACAAAGTCAGCTCCCAGGCAATCCAAGAATACCTTACGAGAAAAGAAGCTTAATATAAGGGTAATAAAATAATATATAAAATTAACCCTTGCGTTTAGTAATGTTTTCTTTATTCTAGATTCTCTTTCTGCCATAAATATGTATTTACCAAATTCTTATCAGTCATCTAATAATTGCAGTTGCCAATGTGGAACAACAACAAAAGGAAAGCGTGCTTTCGACCTGCAATTTAGATATATATCAGGATGCTGTCCATTATGAGTTTTGCTCGCCACTATCTGCAATCACTAAACAGCGACTTCTAGCAACTGCTCCGAGCAAATCATCAAGATTTTATTGAAAATCCTGACGAACCTCAAAGTTAATTTGATGATTTTGATCTGTAAATCCATGACCACAGAATACTATTAAATAGAAATCTATCGGTTTCTTATTTATCCTTGCAGTAAGGTCATTTATCTTAATGATGTCTAAATCAAAATCATTATTTTCAAAAACCAGAATTTCGTCATCCTTCCAGGCTCCACCTTCTGGAGACTTGAAGAAATTCAGAAAATTTTCTTTATCTATGTGAACACCACGAAGAGGAGCATTTCCTCCACCATCACTTATAATTAAGTATAGTTTGGTCTCATAATCATTACTTTTTTTCTTCTGTTACGTTTGACGTAAATGACTCTATAATAGAAGGTACAAATCGCTCATTAAAACCAGCAATAAAACCTACTATACAATGATATGCCCACGGGTTTGAAACTGTAATATCTTTTAAAACTAATCCTGTATCAATAAACAATATGGCTACAAAAGCAAAGATTCCTCCACAAAGCAAACGGGCAAAAGCCTCTAAATAATGAATATCCTTAGAAGCTAGACCCGTCATGTTCATTTTACCAAACCTTGACCAAATGGAAACATAAGAACCAAGAACACCCAGTTCTAAGCCGATTATTTTTTCATCAGAAAACACATCACAAAAGTAACCTACTATCAGGGACATAACAACAATGAACGTTGATACGAGCAAAATAAGGTATCTACTCTGTTCTTTGTTTCTTGCTTTTAGAAAAAGCAAAGCTTGATCTATGCAGGACTGAACAGAATCGAAATTTCCATATAAGGCACTTTCATAACCAGCTCCTAGCATTATCTTGAACTTCATGATGTTTTTCTCAGTCAAATTCAAACATGGTGAAGCTTGTGCTATGTTTAGTTTGGCTAGCCATTTGTTTCTCTCCTTAGTTAATTCTTCATTCCCATTTAAAGGATCTTGCTTCATGATCCAATCTATATCATTTTCTGGATCTATGTAAATTAGTATTTTGGCATTCTCATCATCACAATGATGAATGAGATACTTATCTACAACGCCTTCAAATGCTTGGCGATATTTTCTCTGATATTCATCTTTTGGAGGATAAAACTCGTCAGAATCTTGTTTATTAAACCACATTCTCAATTAAGTTCTTATATTATAGCATCCTGAGCCTCTATCGGTAACCGTCTTCCGATAGAAAGCTGCAGGATGCGTTGTGGGTGATTATGTAGCGCCCACACTACTAAGCTACTTCTCGTTATATATATTTTTTTGTTATTTCTAACAATATAATTGTTTCGTATCGGAAATGAAGGACATAGAGTCCTTACCAGATAAGAATCGTTTTTAGGGTATTCTTACCTGGATATTGATTGAGTAAAACTAATTTGAATTTGATATTATAAGAGTTTTTTCTACCTCTCCGTCTCTCCTGCAAAGAGATTTGTTCTAAAATCATCCCGTCCTTCTTTACCATTAAAGAAGGCTCCACCTCTCATCTCGGTCTTCTTCAATGGTCTTTACACCCCCTTCGGTTCCCCCGTTTGCGGGGGACAGAAACCTTAGGGAAGAAGAGGAAAACCGCCCTACTCGGTGCTCGAACCGCTACGCTATAAGGTTGGCGGACCAAAGCGGTCTCGCCAGGTTATGCGGGATGGGACCGCCAGGGATGGAAAGGCGATTTGCAAATATTTAAACTTCCTCATCTGGATTGAAGTGCTCAAAGAAACTGGTTCTTCGCTCTTGTAATGTACTTGTTTCCTGACACAAAAAGCGACAGGCAAAATCATACATCGGCGTAGCAGCACTATGCTCACTGGCATCAATAAACTCTAAATTATCAACATAATAGTTTACCAGGTCGGCATCCTCAGATAAGTCAGCTGCAAATAAAAACAGATACTCACAACCTACAATTTCCATTAAATCAAGAATCTTAGGTACTATGAATTGCCAAAACACAACTGTTCCTAACTTCTGATGTATCCCTGTTTGATACCAAAAATCACGATATGCTTCATTTGCACAGAAATGCACAATCTCTACTCCTGCAAAAGTGGTACCTACATTCTTGTTATTCTCACCAAAGATTTTAAGAAGTTCCTCTGAATCCAAAGAAAGATGAAGAGCTCTTGCTACCTCCAGTTTTTTCAATCCCTTCTTGGTTCTTGCTTTTTCAAGTATCGCATTGATTGCATCTTTATCTGTTCCTTGCAATGAAGGATCTTTGCTCAACTGAAAAATATGCTCATAGAAGGCTTTCATATCTAACAGGCGATCACCTTCCAGAAATTCATCATACAACAAGCCACACTTCAATGAGAAATAAAACAAAATTTCACCTGAATTATTCTTAACTACATAATAAGCTACTCGATGATTTGCATCATCCTCATAGGCCTCATTTTGCAGCGTATTGACAATACTGGGATTCCTTCCATTATAAAAGTCATCCACCAATCTGAAATTATCAACATTAGAGGACAATCTTTCACAATGTAAGGATCCTAATATCCGTTCTTGTTCTTCAGTTATTCTCATGCTCTTGACATTTGAAAATCCTTATACTGGGCTAATAAGAATCTACGGATATTGATTCTTTCTGCATCCTTGCGAATATCCGACAAATCTATATCAACATCACATGTATCGTAGGGTGAATAGCCCTCACGCGCCTTCTTCCAAGAATATTCGCCATGACTCAAAGTACTGAGACTCCATGACTGCTTGGGAGCATACTGCTCAAAGACCTTATCAAAAACACCTTGATATTTTTGGAGACTTTCTCGGGATAGAGAAAAACTCAATGAGTTATCTTTATAGTGCTGACGAATTTCAAGTATAACAGGACCATATTTCCATGCCTTGAATTTTGCTCCGAACATGGGTTCTCCTAACTGAACCAAGCATTCACGCTGAGTGAAATAAAGCAACTTATGTAGCTTCATCTCATCAATGCGAGTACCATATTGATGCTCATAGCGCTGGCAGATATAGGATGCTATTTTCACGACATCTTCCATAATTCTGTTCCTTTCTTTATTGTTTACATGGTGCAAATATAAGGGAAATATATGATATTGCCAAAGAATTTCTGATTTTTAACATTGTCCCACAGATTGCACAGATGAACGCAGATTTTTCGACTCCCCTGTCCCCCTCTGCGAAGAGGGGGGGGGTCCTTATCCCACTCCCAAGCCCTTCAATAGTCTTTACGACCCCTTCGGTTCCCCTTGTAGGGGACAGAAACCCTTAGCATAAGGGCAAGGGATGTAGCTGGCGACGCTATAGCTCTGCCAGAGTTTTTGGTCAGCCAGCGGAGCCTGTGCCCTAAAGGGCTGGCTGAGAGTGCTTACGCAATAAAATTGCGATTATTAGACGCAACAGAGTTGCGAGTGTTTGTCGCCTAGAGGAAGACTTTATTTCGTATGATGCTCGATGAAACGATTAATCATTCTTGTAACAGTGACAGTTGACTGCTTATAATGAGCTATCACCATTATATTAATGATTTCACCATCCTCTTTGCTTTTTAATCTTTTCCATTGCCTGAGAATGAGATAGGCCTCTTCCCGAACGACTTTCCTTAATGGCGTACTCTGAAGCCATTTCTAAAACTTCATGAGGCATTTCATTATAATTGAACGTTCTCATAATTCTAATATTTAGTACCTTACATGGTGCAAATATAAGGGAAATATCTGAAATAGCCAAGGTATTTCCGGTTTTTAACACATCGATGTCCCACAGATTTCACAGATGAACACAGATTTCTTTGCGGCCTGGGCGGCGGGGGATTTAAGAGGGTCACGCAGATTTGGCTTTCCCTTCGGCCGCCGATTTTCAATTCGCAGATGACGCAGATTTTTCCTTTATATCTTATCCGCAGATGAGACCTATTCGGTCAGATTACGCAGATTTTTCGACTCCCCTATCCCCCTCTTGCGAAGAGGGGTCCTTATCCCACTCCCAAGCCCTCGCCCTTAGCATAAGGGCAAGGGATGTAGCTGGCGGCGCTATAGCTCTGCCAGAGTTTTGGTCAGCCAGCGGAGCCTGTGCCGCAAGGGGCTGGCTGAGAGTGCTTACGCAATAAAATTGCGATTGTCTGTCGCCTGACGGAAAACTTTATTCTGGTTGTTCTTGCAGATATTTCTCTATCCAAGGCTTTAACTCTGGAATATCACATTCTATTGTATCCCAAAGACTTTCCGGATCTACAGTATAATAGCCATGAATAATACTTTAACTTTTTCTCTCATAAATCAAGAACTTGTCGTTATTTACTGAGTCTAACGCAAAAGGTAAGAGGCGACTGGCTTCTACCATATCTACCTTACGATGAAGTAAATCTTCTAAATTGAGCATCATGGCAGCAATCTTCATCAATGAAACTCTGGAGTTCTGGCGATCATACTCTACAAGAATATCGATATCACTATCCATACTCTCTTCGCCTCTTGAGCATGAACCAAAGAGCCAAGCCTTCTTGATGGGTTGGCTTCCAAAGAATTGCTGAATCTTTGGAATCATATTTTCAACATTCTTACTAATCATAATCGAGTACATTTTTATTGTTTACATGCTGCAAATATAAGGGAAATATCTGAAATAGGCAAGAAAATTCCGGATTTTAACAAATCGGAGGATTATCGATGTCCCACAGATTTGGCTTTCCCTTCGGCCGCCGATTTTCAATTCACAGATGAACACAGATTTTTTGACCTATTCGGTCAGATTTTCACAGACTTTTACAATCACTTCTTCTTGTTTGTATGTTTGGGTGTGAAGGGGGTGTATAAGAACTTTTGTATATACATCGTGCGCAAAAGATAAAGAGAAAGGGTATCAGATAGTTATGCCTTCTTTTTAACACACTTTTCACGCTAAAGTTCATTTACCCCCTTCACACTTCACGCTTTGTTTGCTAATCTAAAAATCGCTCATTTCGGCGACAATGGTTCCAGCAACCCGTCAATCAGACGAAGCAGCTCGTCTCTGTGAGCCTCGCCAACCAACGACTCCATCCAACGTATCGCGCCCCAGTAATCGTCGATGGAAACATCACGGTCCATCGCCTCCAGACTCTTGGTGTACGCATCAGACAGCCGGAACTCCTTGCGGATGGCTGACTTGGTGGAAGCCCAATGCTTCTCCTCCTCAGTAAGACCACCCTCAAAACGGTCTTCCTTCAGTTCTTCACGCATAGCCCAGAACACGTTGTGGACTAAAAGATTAAAACACTTGTGGACAGAAATCATGCCCGTCTGTAGTCGTAGGAATCCTTGATCCCCATGACTTCACTTTTGATTTTTTTGAAAAACATTTTAAATAAATTTATGTTATGTTCCAAAATCGGAACTTTTTGATTTCAATGCCAAATTTTATGCTTAGCTTTGCAGCGGAATCTATATGATTCAATTTTAAAACAACTTATAATTATTTGCTTAAAAATGACAACAACAGAACAAAAACAAAAACAAGAAATGGTATTACCATCTTTCTTCTATGCTATCGCCTCCAGCGAAAGCAGACAACTCATCAGTCTTGATGAACTGCAGCGAATCATCACCCTCGACGCCATGACCCAGGCTCGTACCGAAGACTACCGCAAGAACATGCGCATCAGCAGCGAGCTCGCTCATCAAACCAAGGTGATGATGCCAGGCATCACTACGTATATCACCATTACAGCGTCCCCACTATTTTACAAGTAGTTACACGTATCTGTT
>ERZ827088.5114-NODE-5114-length-10253-cov-4.462934_pt1 | contig 10253 bp, 7 predicted proteins | sample MGYA00519922_ERZ827088 | MGnify/ENA primary metagenome ERZ827088 (study PRJEB31778, sample SAMEA3449254) | human gut metagenome | biome: human gut; feature: human-associated habitat; material: faeces | place: United Kingdom | collected 2010/2012 ... | reverse complement strand
CAGCGTCAGCACCACGGCGCCCACGCCGTAGATGGGCGAGAAGGGGCCGAACAGCATGCCGGCGCGATCCTGGTACACGCCGGGGTCGACGACGACCATATGGTAGACCGTCTCGATGACCAGGCCCAGGAAGCAGCACACCACGCTGAAGCACTGGCAAAAATGGCCGCAGAAGAAACTGGCTTCGGCAACTGGCAGGATAAAGTCCTGAAAAACCGTTTCGCCTCGCTGCGTGTTTACGATGCCATCAAAGATATGAAGACCGTCGGCATCATTCATGACGATCAACAGCAAAAAGTGATGGACGTGGGCGTGCCGCTGGGTGTGATTTGCGCCCTAGTGCCGTCAACCAACCCGACTTCCACCATCTTCTACAAAACGCTGATCGCCCTGAAAGCCGGTAATGCGATTATTTTCTCTCCGCATCCCGGCGCACGTCAGTGTAGCTGGAAGGCGATAGAAGTCGTTAAGCGTGCCGCAGAAGCTGCTGGTGCACCTGCGGGTATTGTCGATGGTGTAACCGAGCTCACGCTGGAAGCAACCCAGGAACTGATGCATAGCAAAGATGTTTCGCTGATTCTGGCTACCGGTGGTGAAGGAATGGTACGAGCAGCATATGCTTCTGGCACACCGACCATCAGCGGTGGTCCTGGTAACGGTCCGGCATTTATTGAACGCAGTGCGGATATCCACCATGCGGTGAAAGATATCATCACCAGCAAAACCTTCGATAATGGTGTGATCTGCGCTTCTGAACAGTCGATTATTGTTGAACGCTGCATTTACAACGAAGTACACCGCGAACTGGAAGCTCAGGGTGCTTACTTTATGAACGAAGATGAAGCGGCAAAAATGGCAGCTCTGCTGCTGCGCCCGAACGGCACGATTAACCCGAAAGCGGTGGGAAAAACCGCACTGTATTTAAGCCAGATGGCCGGTTTTTGTGTGCCCGCCAGTACCAGAGTACTGATTGCCGAACAAACTACCGTTTCTCACAAAAACCCCTACTCACGTGAAAAGCTGTGCCCGGTTCTTGGTCTGTATATCGAAGAGGACTGGAAAGCTGCCTGCCACCGCGTGGTGGAGTTGCTGACTAACGAAGGTCTGGGCCACACACTGGTGATCCATACCCGCAACCAGGATGTGATCCGTCAATTCTGCCTTGAAAAACCGGTTAACCGCATTCTGATCAATACCCCTGCGGCGCTTGGCGGTATTGGCGCTACCACTAACATTACCCCCGCCCTGACGCTTGGATGCGGTGCGGTAGGTGGTGGTTCCTCTTCCGATAACGTCGGGCCAATGAATCTGCTCAACATTCGTAAAGTGGGCTATGGCGTGCGTTCCATCGATGAGTTGCGTTCTCCGGGTAGCCGTGCAGAACCGCAGCCAGCCATCGCCGCGCCGATAGTGGATCCGCATCGCAGCATTCTTGACGATGCCCGCTTCACCTCCCCTGCCCCGGCAACCACATCTGCTGATGATCGTTTTACTGTGGCAACGACTGATCCCGAAGGCGAGATCAACGAGCAGAACGTTGAGCGAGTCATCCGCCAGGTGCTTGAGCGCTTAGGCAAGTAATTCATTGAGATAAGGCGATAAAAACGATGATTCTCGCAAAGGTAACCGGACATGTCGTCGCCACGCAAAAGTGCGATGAGCTGCGCGGCAGCAACCTGTTGTTGATCACCCAACTGGATGATAACCAACAGCTGATGAAGGACCGCTCCTGGGTCGCTGTCGATAGCGTCGGTGCAGGCGTTCATGACGTTGTGCTGGCGGAGGAGTACTTCGCACTCAATAAAGATCGTTACAAAGCGATGTCAGTGGTCGCCATTGTCGAGAAGGTTTTTCGGGACGCTTAAGGAGTGAAAAAACCAATGAGTGAGTTTTTGCTGAAACCCCGGATCTGCTTCGGTCAAGACGCGCTGTCAGTCCTGGACGAGCTAACCGCCTGTCATGTTTTGCTGGTTACCGATCAGGCGATGGTCAAATTCGGTCTTGCTGAACGTGTCACGCAGCGTCTCTGTGCGCGCGGCATTGACTGGCAGGTGTGGGATGACGTTGTCGCCGATCCGGATATCGCTACCGTGGTCCGAGGAATGAAGTTGATGGACAGCTGCTACCCGGATCTGGTTATCGCACTCGGCGGTGGTTCGGTCATTGACGCAGCCAAAGCGGTTATTTTCGCCCTGGCGCAAACCCGTCCGGAAGCAGGACGTGAACGCCCCTGCTTTGTGGCTATTCCAACCACCAGCGGTACGGGCTCAGAAGTGACCAGTTTCTCGGTGGTGAAAGCCCATGCCGAAAAACTGGTGCTGGTTGACTCGTCGCTGCTACCGGATATCGCCATTCTTGATCCGTCACTGGTGGCATCCGTGCCACCTGCTATCACCGCTGACACCGGAATGGATGTGTTGTGCCACGCTCTGGAGGCTTATGTCTCCCTTGCCGCCAGCGACTTTTCCGATGCACTTGCTGAAAAAGTGGTGCAACAGGTGTTCAGCTACCTGCCGGGCTGCTGGCGTAACGGCCAGGATTTGCAGGCTCGGGCGAAAATGCACAACGCCTCATGTATGGCAGGAATGGCGTTTACCAATGCCTCTCTTGGCATCACCCATAGCCTGGCTCATGCCCTTGGTGGTGTTTTCCGTGTCCCTCATGGGCGCGCAAATGCCCTGCTAATGGCACACGTTGTGGCATGGAATGCTGACTACCACGGTCAATGCGACACCCTTGCTGCGCGGAAATATGCACGTCTGGCACATCTGTTGGATCTGCCTGCCAGCACGCCTCGTGAAGGAGTAACAAGCCTGCTGGTCGCAATCCAAACGCTGAAAGATGAAATGAATATGCCCAGGGGGATTAACGACACCGGCGTGAATGCCGCTGATTTCGATCAGCGCCTGGCGGAGATGGTTGCCCAGGCACTGCGTGACAGTTGCACCCCAACCAACCCGCGCGAACCGGATGCCCGCGCCCTGACTGAACTTTATCGCCAGGCCTGGAGCGGCAATATCGCTCAATGCCACTGATAACAAGAACTGGAGACCCTTACCTTATGGCAAACTACAATTTAACACCGCGCGTAAAAGTGCTGGCTGAACGTTTACTGGCTCACCCCAGTACCCTGTGCGTTGAACATGCCGGGATCCTGAGTGGGCTGGATGGTGATATCGCGGGCATTCCCGCCGCAGTAAAACCCGCTCGCCGTTTCTATGAACTGATGCGCCAGCTACCGCTCGCTGTTAGCCCCGATGAACTGATTGTTGGCAATCAGACTCATCGTCCGCATGGTGCGATTTTCCACGACGAAAGTACGGCCCACCGCCCGTCTGTTTTTCAGTTTCTTAATCTAAATAGCGACCTTGATGCCCCGGATTATAAACTGGTGATCGAAAAAGGCGTGCTGGCAATCAAACAGCAATTGGAAGAGAAAACCCGCTCACTGGGCAGCGCCGTTAGCCGCAGTGGTATGGATGAAGTCAACGCTTGCCGCGCCGCGATTTATGCCTGTGATGCCCTGATGCAGTTAGCGCAAAATCTGGCCACCAGCGCCGAAAAACTGGCTGCAACTGAGACAAATGCGTATCGCAAAGCTGAGTTATCTGAAAGTGCCGCCATTTTGCACCATATCCCAGCGCGTCCTGCTCGTAGTTTTAAAGAGGCTTGCCAGGCATTTTATCTGTTCCAGTTAGCACTCCAGTTAGATAATGGTAGCTATGCTGTTAACCCGGAAGGCGCAGATAAAGCGCTGCTGGCGTATTATCAGCATGATATTGCCAACGGTCTGCTGACCGAGGCGCAGGCTTACGAAATTGTCGAATGTTTGTGGTTTAAACTGGCAGAACTGAGTGAAGTCCGCGCAGCTTGTACTATCGATGGCTACCCGATGTTCGATGCTCTGTTGCACGGTGCAAGCCTTGAGAACGCAGTGATTAACCCTCTTTCAGAGATGTTCCTCAATGCACAACGTAACCTGAGCGCGCTAAATCTGCCCATACGTCTGTTCCATGGCGCCCACAAAACCGTTACCACACTATGTGCCGCCTGTAACGAAACGCCAGTGCTGGAAGGCCTGACACCACGTATCCAACGTCTGCGTAACCACTACCTGACTGTCCGCCCGAGTGTTTCTATTTACCGTGCACTGGCTTTTACCGAAGTAGTGAAAGCGAATCCAGGAATGCCAACCATCCTGCTGCGTGCTAAAGCGTTCCGTCACGCCTGTGAAACTGCGCCGATTTTGATTCAGGACGATGAGCTGATCGTCGGTCATCCTTGCGGTAAACCGCGTGCTGGCGCATTTTCACCTGATATTGCCTGGCGCTGGGTGCGTGACGAACTCGATACCATGAGTACTCGCCCGCAGGATCCGTTTGAAATCAGCGAAGAAGATAAAAAAACCATTCGCGAAGAGATTGTACCGTTCTGGGAGGGGCGCTCGCTGGATGAAATTTGTGAAGCACAATACCGCGAAGCTGGCGTTTGGTCGTTCAGTGGCGAAACATTCGTCAGCGACCTCTCCTATCATCAGGTTAACGGTGGGGGTGATACCTGTCCGGGCTACGATGTGCTGCTGTTTACCAAAGGGATGAATGGCATCAAAGCCGATGCCGAGGCGCATCTTGCCGAACTGAGCATGGAAAACCCGGAAGATATCGATCGCATTTACTACTACAAAGCAGCGATCGACACCTGTGAAGGGGTGATCAACTATGCGCATCGTATTGCCGCCCGTGCCCGTGAACTGGCTGCCGTTGAACAGAACGCCCAGCGTCGAGCAGAGCTACTGACTATCGCAGAAGTTAACCAGAACGTTCCGGCGAATCCGCCGAAAACCTTGCAGGAAGCGCTGCAAAGCATCTGGACGGTAGAGTCACTGTTTGAGATTGAAGAGAACCAGACAGGCCTGTCACTTGGGCGTGTTGACCAGTACTGCTACCCGATGTTTGAAGCAGATATCCGTGAAGGTCGCCTGACTCATGAAGGTGCACTGGAGCTGATGCAGGCATTTATCATCAAATGTGCCGAGCTGATGTGGATGTCCAGCGAACTGGGAGCGAAATATTTTGCGGGTTATCAGCCATTTATCAACCTGACTGTCGGTGGTCAAAAACGTAGCGGTGGCGATGCCTGCAACGATCTCACCTATCTGATTATGGATGCAGTCCGTTTTGTGAAAGTGTATCAGCCATCACTGGCTTGCCGTATCCATAACCAGTCGCCGCAAAAATATATGGAAAAAATTGTCGATGTGGTGAAAGCGGGGATGGGCTTCCCAGCCTGTCACTTCGATGACTCCCATATCAAAATGATGCTGCGCAAAGGCTTTGACTTTGAAGATGCCCGTGATTACTGCCTGATGGGCTGCGTGGAACCACAAAAATCAGGTCGTATTTACCAGTGGACTTCCACCGGCTACACCCAATGGCCAATTGCCATCGAGTTTGTCCTCAACCGTGGTCGTATGGTGCTGTTTGATAGCTATCAGGGGCTGGACACGGGCGATCTGAAAGATCTGCGCACATTCGAAGATTTTGATGCCGCGGTGAAAAAACAAGTTGCTCATATCATACGCTTGTCCGCCATCGGTACGGTCATCAGCCAGCGTGTGCACCGGGACGTGGCACCAAAACCGCTGATGTCGCTACTGGTTGAAGGCTGCATGGAAAAAGGCAAAGACGTCTCTGCCGGTGGCGCAATGGTAAACCACGGACCTGGGCTGATTTTCTCTGGTCTGGCTACCTACGTCGATTCAATGGCGGCCATCCGCAAACTGGTTTACGAAGATAAGAAATATACCCTTGAACAGATACGGGACGCTCTGCTGGCAAACTTTGAAGGTTATGAAGGCTTGCGTCGCGACTGTCTGAACGCACCGAAATACGGCAACGACGATAACTACGTTGACCAGTACGCTCTGGATATCACCGAGTGGACTGAACGTGAATGCCGCAAGTACAAGATGCTCTACTCCACCCTCAGCCACGGTACGTTGTCGATCTCCAACAATACGCCGATTGGTGAGCTGACCAATGCCACACCAAATGGTCGTCTGGCGTGGATGCCGCTTTCTGACGGGATCAGCCCGACTCAAGGGGCGGATAAGCATGGCCCAACGGCGATTATCAAGTCTGTGAGCAAAATGAACGTTGAAACCATGAATATCGGCATGGTGCATAACTTCAAATTCCTCAAAGGGTTACTTGATACACCTGAAGGACGCCACGGCCTGATAACTCTACTGCGTACAGCATCAATTCTCGGCAACGGTCAGATGCAGTTCAGCTACGTCGATAACGAAGTACTGAAAAAAGCACAACAGGAACCGGAAAAATACCGTGATTTGATCGTCCGTGTAGCCGGTTACAGCGCCTACTTCGTGGAATTGTGCAAGGAAGTTCAGGACGAAATCATCAGCCGTACGGTGATTGAGAAGTTCTGATAAAACGGATCGCAACCGGACAAGGATGTCCGACATTTTCAGGAGGCAAGCGTGAGCGCAAATAAAGAATTAAGCGGACGAATTTTCAATATCCAGAAATATTCGATCTACGACGGTGACGGTATCCGCACACTGATTTTTTTTAAAGGCTGCAATCTTCGCTGCCCGTGGTGTGCCAACCCGGAAGGGTTAAGCAGCCAGTTTCAGGTGATGTTCTCTCAGGATAAATGCATCAACTGCGGCGACTGCGTCAATGTATGCCCTGCGGGGATCCACTACCGCGCGGAAGTCAACGGAGAAATGAAGCATTTCGTCAACCGTAATAAAGACTGCATTGGTTGTCGCAAGTGTGAAGAAATTTGCACCCAAAATGCACTGGATATCATGGGTAAAGATGTCACGGTCAGTGAATTGATGGAGATCATCATGCAGGACTATGACTTTTACGTCTCCTCCGGCGGTGGTGTCACTATTGGGGGCGGTGAGATGAGCTTGCAAACTGATTTTGCCGTTGCCCTGTTCAGTGAATGCAAAAAGATGATGATCAACACCGCCGTCGAGACCCAGGGTACAACCCCGCTTGCAAACTATCAGAAGCTGGCTCCGGTCACCGACACCTTCCTGTTCGATATCAAACAGATCGATAGCAATCACCATAAAACGCTGTTCGGAATTGGCAACGAAGGCGTGCGTCGCAATCTGGAGTGGCTGGTGGATTCGGGGGCCAACGTGATTGTTCGTATGCCGCTGATTCGTGGTTATAACGATTCGTGGGAAGCGATTACCGGCGCTATCGACTACGTCCAGAAACTGGCCAAACGCGGCAATATTCGCCGAATCGATATACTGCCGTACCACCAGCTGGGGCGCAAAAAGTATGAACGACTGGAGATGCCCTACCCGATTGTTGAAGACCCGTCATACAGCGTGGAAGAGCTGGACAAACTGGAGGCGTTTTTCGCCCAGTTCGATTTTGATATTCGCTTAGTTCGTCATTAAAGGAGCCGTAAATGAACAGTTTAGGCGTAATTGAAACACGTGGTCTTGTAGCCGCAATCCAGGCCGTAGATGCCGCCTGCAAAGCAGCCGGGGTGACCTGTATTGGTTATCGCAAAGTAGGTTCCGGGCTGGTAACCGTCTGTTTTGATGGGGAAATCAGCGCAGTTTACACGGCCATTGAACGTGGTATTGCTGTGGCATCCGCAACCGACCATCAGGCCAAATCACTGGTGATCGCTCGCCCGGAACGCTGCGTGGTTGAGGCTCTCAGCAACCTGAAAGGTCATCCGCCACGTGTCGAATCAGGCCAGAAACCTCATGCAGAGCTGCCGACAGTTGCAGAAATGGCTGTCTGCGAGGAAACCGCTGAAGTTTCTACAGATACTGAAACTGCAATGCCTGTACCTGAGAAAGAAGTGCAAGCCCCCATCGTGGAAGTGAAAAGCCACGGGCATAAGAAAGGGAAGAAAGCATGATTGACGCACTGCTACAGGAAAAAATCACTACGCGACTGATCGATACTGCTCCCACTATTCCGGTCGGTGTTTCTAATCGTCATGTGCATCTGTCGCAGCAGGATGTTGAAGCACTTTTTGGTGTTGGCTACCAACTTACGCCCTTTAAGCCGTTGCGCCAGCCTGGGCAATTCGCCGCTGAAGAGTGTGTAACGGTTGTCGGCCCGAAAGGTTCTCTGACTCACGTCCGCGTACTTGGACCGGTTCGCCCGACAAGCCAGCTGGAAATCTCACGTGCCGATTGTTTTACTCTCGGCATTAAAGCGCCAGTGCGTGAATCCGGGCAACTGGAAAATGCCGGTGACGCACTGTTGGTGGGGCCGAAAGGTCATGTTGAGTTGCATTCACAAGTCATTTGCGCCTGGCGGCATATTCATATGTCTCCCCAGGATGCTCGTCTGTTGAATGTCAGCAATGGGCAGAAGGTGAGTGTTCGCAGTCACGGTGAACGCCAGTTAACGTTCGATGAAGTGGTGGTACGGGTGCGCAATGATTTTGCCCTTGAACTGCATATCGATACGGAAGAAGCCAATGCTGCCGGACTGAAAAACGGGGCGCAGGTAACACTGATTCGCTAAGGGAGGCCATCATGACCGAACAACAGATCGACACCATCGTCAACCTGATCCTCCAGCGGCTGCAACCTGCGGTACTGGTCATGGTGACATCTGCGGATGGCTATCGGGATCTGATTCATCAGCGGTTGGCTCGTTGTGGCGAACGGTTGCATCTGGCGCTGGATGAAACAATCAGTGATAGCGAACGGTGGCAGCAAATTGGTGACGTGATACCCGCTAAAACATGGCAACACAAATTGCCTTCAACGCCCTATAAAGCGTTATTGCTGCCGTTTTTGAGTTACCCGCTGGCTGTAGATATTGTCAACGGTACGCTGCAAAGCCCGGTAGCGCAAAGGGTTCACGATGCGCTACTGGCGGGTATTCCGGTACTGGCACTGCGTTATTACTGCGATCCGCACAGCGAATTAAACGCGCTTCGCGGTACTGTTCACAGCGACTACGCGGCGCATCTTTCCGCCACGCTTACCGGCCTTAGCGAGTGTGGCATTACGTTATGTTCCATGAATGAAATGCTGGAAAAACTGGCAACAGACGTCAGCAGTCAATCGCCTGTAAGTCATCATCGGCGTTATCTGACTGTCACCGATATCGTCAATAATCCGGCACTGGCAAAATCACCCGACGCCGTACTGACCGATGCTGCGGTCGATTTTTTGAAAGCACAGAAAAAATAACCTTACCTCGATAACAAACCTGGAGTTTAGATATGTCTTCGAAAACAAAATGCTGGCTATGGATGTTACTGGTCATCCTTTCTGAAACCTCTGCAACATCCACACTTAAAATGTTCGATAACAGTGAGGGGATGACAAAAACGCTGCTGCTGGCCCTAATCGTCGTACTGTATTGCATTTGTTACTACTCGCTTTCACGGGCAGTAAAAGACATCCCCGTTGGTCTGGCTTACGCCACATGGTCCGGTACTGGCATTTTGATGGTTTCAACCCTTGGGATTTTATTTTACGGTCAACACCCGGATACCGCCGCCATTATTGGTATGGTCATCATAGCCAGCGGTATTATCATTATGAATCTGTTCTCAAAAATGGGCAGTGAAGAGGCGGAAGAAACTCCAGTTACCAACCTCGATAAAAAAATCGCTAACTGACAAAAGGAATTGCTCATGTTTAATATTGGATTTTTATGGCTGGCACTTTCCATCGGTTCTGAAATAACCGGTACGTCAATGATCAAAAAAACCAATGGTTTTAGGCGACTGTGGCCTTCTGTTCTGGTGGTATGTGCTTATTCAACGTGTTATTTCGCTCTGACCAGAGCAATGAGTACTATTCCGGTTGGTGTTGCCTATTCACTCTGGTGCGGCTTTGGGATTGTTGGCGTGACAATTTTCTCGATGATTCTTTATAAACAAAAGCCCGATTTCCCTGCCATATTCTCCATGTTGCTGATTATTAGTGGCGGCATTATTATGAATGTATTTTCAAACATGTAATGACCCCAAAAGTCTGCTTTCACGCACAATGCGGATCAGTTAAGGAGCAGTTGACCGGTCCTTAAACTGCGGCACTATAGCGGCTTCCACAACAGGGAGCCGTTTTCTTGTGCACAGCCCCCAGCTAGGCTCTGTCTCTTATACACAAATCCCCACCCGGGGATTTGTGATGTCTGTCAGTTGAACCGCCCCGTGTTTCCTGGAGAGTGTTTTATCTGTGAACTCAGGCTGCCAGCTCATCATTTCCGATGGAAGCA
>ERZ827088.5102-NODE-5102-length-10281-cov-3.722081_pt1 | contig 10281 bp, 9 predicted proteins | sample MGYA00519922_ERZ827088 | MGnify/ENA primary metagenome ERZ827088 (study PRJEB31778, sample SAMEA3449254) | human gut metagenome | biome: human gut; feature: human-associated habitat; material: faeces | place: United Kingdom | collected 2010/2012 ... | reverse complement strand
CCGCAGGCTCGGCCCGGACGATGAAGTAGCCGATGAGCATCCCGATGGGGATGAGCAGCCACCGGCTGCTCTGGCCGCCCAGGACCTGACCGAGGTAGTTGCCGGCGGGCATGAAGCCGATGTTCGCCCCGGTGAGGAAGAGCACGAGGCCGATGTAAGTATAGACGAGGCCTACGCCGATGCGGCCCAGCGTCCGCCGGTCGATGTGAAGGGCGGCGAGCTGGAAGATGCCGAACATCACGACGATGGGCAGCAGGGAAGTGGCGATCTCGTGCAGATAGGTGGGCAGGCCCTCGCTGAACAGCTGCCACAGCTCCACCGAGTCGCCCACTTCGGGGATGATCGGCGGCACGTAGCTGCTCTCGCTGGCATTGAAGACGATGCCGAGGATGAGGACGGCGAGGATGGGACCTACGGAGCAGAGGGCTACGAGGCCGAAGCTGTCGTCCGCTGCATGGCGGTCGGAACGGATGGCCGATACACCGACGCCCAGCGCCATGATGAAGGGGACGGTCATGGGGCCGGTGGTGACGCCTCCAGAGTCAAAGGCGATGGCGAGAAAGTCCCCGGGGATAAAGGCGGCAAGGGTGAACACGACCAGATAGAAGCCCACCAACAGGCGGTTCAGGGGGACCCGGAACAGGATGCGCAGCAGAGCGATGACAAGGAAGATCCCCACCCCTACGGCCACCGCCCCGATGAGCACCGGGTTGGGCACGCCGGGGACCTGGGTGGCCAGGACCTGGAGGTCGGGCTCGGACACGGTGACGATGACTCCAATGAGGAAGCTTACCGACACCACGATCCACAGCTTGCGGGAGCGGGTCATGGCCGCGCCTACCCGCTCGCCAATGGGGGTCATGGCCTGATCGGCTCCCAGAGTGAACAGCCCCATCCCACCGATCAGCAGCACCGCCCCGATGAGGAAAGTCATTAGGGTGGCGGTGGGGATGGGAGCGATGGAAAAGCACAGGACCAAAACGATCAGCACGATGGGGAGTACGGAGGAGAGGGCCTCCCGCAGCTTTTCCAGAAGGATGGTCTTGCTCTGGCCCATCTGATCCCTCCAATTTTGCATATGTTCCCGGAGCAAAATCATCACCTCGATAGAGAATATCGTCCCAATTCCTTTGTGGGCGCCAATCTCCCTGTGGGGCCGGGAGCAGAAAGGGGAAATTTCGGCCCAGGGGTACAAAGTGGAACTGAGCAAAAATATAAATTATTTTATGCGCTTTGATAACAGTTTACCATGGTTTTGCGGCTGGCTCAACCAAAAAGGGAGATATCTTAATACAATCTTAATGTTTGGGACAAAATAGGCAGAAAACGGCCGGACCCGTTAGAACGGGTCCGGCCGTTACCGGAACAGTGGAGAGGGATGCAGCAGTCAGCCGATGCCGCCCATCACGGAGCCCAGAATGAGCACTGCCAGGGTGACCCCGCAGAACAGGTACTTTCCCAGGGGATAGAACCAGGGGCCCAAGGGCCTGGTCCGGGCCAGGTTCACCTGCTCCTCCACGAACTGCCTGCCGCAGATCCAGAAGAACATGACCGCCGCCAGCAGCGCACCCAGGGGACAGATGTAGATGGAGCAAATGTTCATCCAGGGGTCCACGATGGGGGCGATGACCAGCCCAACCAGGATGCCTGCTCCCCCGGTGATGGCTGCGGCGGCGGGGCGCTTCAGGTGGAACAGCTCCTGGAGAGTGGCGGTAGGCGCCTCGAACAGGTTGACCAGAGAGGTGAGGGCCGCGAAGATCACCGCAGCAAAGAAAAGGATCAGGATCAGCCAGCCGCCGGGGATGGTGCTGAGCACGTTGGGCAGATAGATGAACATGAGGCCGGGGCCGCTCTGGTCCAGCTGCTGGCCGGCCACCGCCATGGCGGGGATGATGACCAGGGCGGCCAGCAGAGCGGCCACAGTGTCAAAGACGGCCACCATTCTGGCGTCAGAGGGAACATTGGAGCTGCGGCTGAGGTAGGAGCCGTAGATCAGGGTGCCGTTTCCCGCTACCGAAAGGGAAAAGAAGGCCTGCCCCAGGGCATAGATCCACACCACTGGGTCCAGCAGCCCCTTGGGGTCCAGGACGAAGATGTACTGATAGCCCGCTCCGGAAGCGGGCAGGGTGAACAGATAGATGGCCAGCCCGACGAAGAGGACATAGAACAGGGGGGTCATGACCTTGTTGGCCAGTTCGATCCCACGGCCAATGCCGAAAGCCAGAATGGCGATGGTCACCGCCATGCCGACGAGCTGCCAGGGAACATTTCCAGCAGCAGTGGCATTGAAGTGGGCGGCGAAAGCGTCCAGGCCGGACATGCGGGACAGGGTGCCGGTGAGAGCGTCGGCGGTGTACTTGAAGATCCAGCCGGTGACGACCGAGTAGCCGATCGCCAAGGCCAGGGAGCCCAGCACCGGGATCAGGCCCAGCAGGCGGCCGGGCCGCTCATGGCCGAAGCGCAGCTTGGTGGCATAGCCGAAGGCACCGATGGGGCCGGAGCGGGTGGCCCGTCCAAAGGCCATCTCCCCGATCACCCCGGTAGAGCCGATGATGACCACAAAAATGAGGTACGGGATGAGAAAGGTGGCCCCGCCGTACTGGGAGACACGGGCGGGGAAGAGCCAGATGTTGCCCATCCCCACCGCAGAGCCGATGCAGGCCAGGATGAACCCCCATTTAGACCCCCAGGAGTCGCGGACAGCGCTGTGTTTTTCCATGGAAAGACGCCCCTTTTCAAAAAATACCGCCGGAACACGAGAAAACCGGCAGGGGCCATGCGGGCCATGCCGGGTAATACTTTTCTAATTATAGCACACGCTTGGAAAAAAGGCAAAGAAAACCTGGTCACGTTCGTTTTCTCACCACTGCAGAGGCGCTGGGCTGCCGCAGGGAGGAAAATTTTCCCCAGACTCCGGCTGTAAGATGTCTCCAAGGGGATACGTCGTGTGGGTGGGACCTCGCCCTATACTTGTCCTATCTACACCCGCCGCCGTGGTACCAGCATATACTGACTGTCGAGAAACAGCATCCCACGCCACAGATGCGGGGAACAAAAATAGCCACGGCCGCCGGAAGAATTGGCAGCCGTGGCCGTTATGAAAGATACAACAAGGCGAGCATACAACAGAGCCCTCCGGACGGCGGAAGGACCGCTGCCGGAGGGAAAGGGGGCGGAAGTGCTCACTCCAGGTCGATGGCATTGACAGGGCAGGATTCCCTGGCCTGGGAGGCGGTCTTCTCCAGGGTCTCAGTGACCTCCTGAATGGGCTGAGCCAGTCCGTCGTCTCCGATCTCAAAGACCTCCGGACAGATGCTGACGCACAGACCGCAGCCGATGCAGTTGGAATTGACAGTAGCGTTCATGATGTGCTCCTTTCCTCCCCGGCCAGCGGATGCCGCGGGGCGTATCTGAGCACAGTATGCCCGAAAAGCAGAAAAAATACACAAACAGAAAAAGGACAGGCAGGCCCCGCAGGGTCTGCCTGTCCGGTATAACGTAGGGGAAGAAAATCAGAGGATCCGGCGGCCGCCCACGAAGCCGGTGGTGTAGTAGGCACTGTCCATGTCGCTGATGATGACGCCGGTGCTGGAGGTGGAGGCGTGGATGAACTGGCCCCCGCCGATGTAGATGCCCACGTGGGAGGCACGGCTGGCACCGCTGCCCGACTTCAGGAAGAAGACCAGATCGCCGGGCTGGAGCTCACTCATAGAGACGGAGGTGCCGTTGCTCATCTGAGCGGAAGCAGTGCGGTTGAGGGAGCAGCCAAACTGAGAGTAGACATAGCGGACAAAGCCGGAGCAGTCAAAACCGCTGGGGGAGGAGCCGCCGTAACAGTAGGGATAGCCCAGATACTGCATGGCCAGATCCACCACCTCGGAGGCGGAGCCGGAAGAGGCGGCCTCGGCCGCGTCGATAATGGTCACATAGTCCGCGGACACATAGCCCTCTTCCACCTTGTACCAGCCGTCCAGGGTCTCCAGAATGGTGAGGACCTTGCCAGTAGAGAAGGAGTCCACCTTCTCACTGTCGGTGCTGGGGGCGGAGCGGACATTCAAGGGGCCCTCCGTGACCTTGCCGTAGACGGGCTCCGCCACAGTGGGCAGCTCTACAGTCTCAGACAGCACTACATAATCGGTGGAGACATAGCCCTGAGTATCCTGGAAGGAGACCTGGTACCAGCCGCTTTCGGTAATACCAGACACCTCAATCTGGGAGCCGTCGGGGATGGTCTCCAGAACGGCGGCGTCGGTGCTGGAAGCGTTGCGCAGACGAAGACCGCCCTCGGCGTCCACTGTGCCGGACACAGCAAAAGCCGGAGCGATCATACCGGTGACAGCCAGCAGGCCGGCGGTCAGCTTGGCAGCAAAAGACTGAGAAAAGTGCATGGCGGAAGTCCTCCTGATCGTCATATCTCTGTTTCTGGAGCGCGGGCGGCTCTTTACTTCGTGCTCAGTGCCCGGTCCAGCCAGACCGTGGCCACGTCCATTGCGGTGTATAAGCTGTCCTTCTCTGTCTTTTTGACCACCCGGTCCCGGCTCTTCAGGTCGGGATCGGTCAACTGGAGCTGAACGGCCACCTTTGTGGCCACATCCAGATCGTCCACCTTCTTAGTGTCCAGGATCTGGAGCATGATGATGTACTTTTCGGCCATCGTGCCGTAGTAGATGAGGTTGTCTTTCCGGCGCAGGGGATGGCCCTTATAGGAAAGAGGGATCTTTTCAGACGCCATGGTCTGCCTCCTTAAGGAAATTTTAATGTTGTAACCGAATTGTAACACATTTGAAACCCTTTGTCAAATACTCTCATCTAATTTTTTTCTGGGAAATGGAGGAAAGGCGGCGGCAGAGGGGATGGAAAGAGGAAAAACGGCCTCCGGAGCTGCCTCTGGAGACCGTTTTTCGCCTGAATGGCGGAGATGCGGGGTCAGAATATGCTCAGGCTGAGCCGGCGGCCCAGCTGTTCCAGCAGCCGGATGCCAGCCAGACTGTTTCCCTTTTCGTCCAGCCCGGGGGAATAGATGCCGATGCCCATACGGGCAGGGGAGACCGCCATGATGCCGCCCCCCACGCCGCTTTTGGCTGGCAGTCCCACTTTGACGGCGAAGTCCCCCGAGCCGTTGTACATGCCGCAGGTCATCAGCACGGCGTTGACATAGTGGGCATATCGGGCGGGGAACAGCCGCTCGCCGGAGGGGGAGCGGCGGCCCCGGCCGGCGAAGGTGCAGGCGATATGGGCCAGGTCCCGGCAGTCCACCCTGATGGAGCAGGCCCGGAAATAACAGTCCAGCACCTCCTCCGGGTCGTCATGAAGCAGTCCGCAGCTCTCCAGCAGAAAGGCCATGGCCCGGTTACGGCTGCCGGTCTGTTTTTCCGAGCGGTAGACCGCCTCGTCCACCGACAGGCTGGGATCTCCAGCCAGCCGGCGGGTCAGCTCCAGCAGCCGCTCCAGCCGCTGGGAATAGCTCGTCCCGTGGATCAGGGTGCACAGCAGGATGGCTCCCATGTTGACCATGGGATTGAGATGCTCGCTGAGCAGGGCCTGGTCCGTATAGTTGATGGCGTCAAAGGGTTTGCCTGTGGCCTCCACTCCCACCCGGGCGCGGACCGTGTCCTCCCCGTTGTCCATCAGCGCCAGGAGGAGCAGGATGGGCTTGATGATGCTTTGAATGGTGAAGGTCCGCCTGTACTCCCCCGCGGAGCTGATACGTCCGTCGCTGGACACCACGCAGATGCCCAACTCGTCCCGGTCCGCCTTGGCCAGCTCCGGGATGTAGCCAGCCACCCGGCCCTCCCGGGTGAAGGGGCGATTTTCCTCCACCAGCTTTTCCAGCAGCGCGTCCATGACGTCCCTCAGTGCAGCTCCAGCCACATGGCTGCGCCGGAGGCGTAGGCGGCGGCACCGTAGATGAGCGCCTCCTCCCGGAAGCGGATCTTGGGATTGTGGAGGCTGACACCGCAGCCGTCCTGGGCGGTGCCGCCTCCCACCACGAAGAAGGTGGAGGGGACGCGGGCGGCGATCTCGGCGAAGTCCTCGGAACCGCTCATTTTCTCACCCTGCTGGAGCATTTTCAGTCCCTCCCGCTGCCACCCCTGGGCGACGGCGGCGGCAGTATCCCCGTCGATCTGGAGGGAGCAGGTGGAGCAGAGATCGGTGACTTGGGCTCTGCCCCGGAAGGCCTCCGCTGTGCAGGTGCAGATGGTGTCGATCCGTTCCAGCAGGTGGGTGCGCAGCGGCTCGCTGAAGGTGCGCAGGGTGCCCTCCAGCACCGCAGAGGAGGGGATAATGTTGGCCGCGTCTCCCCCCTGGAACTTCCCGAAGGTGAGGACCACCAGCTCAGCGGGGTCCGCCTCCCGGCTCAGCAGCTCCTGGAGCGCCAGATGGATGTGGACGCCGATGTTGATAGGGTCCACGGTGGACTGGGGATGGGCGCCGTGGCCTCCGCGGCCCTCCACCCGGATGACCAGGTGGTCACTGGAGGCGGAGACCACGCCGGTGCCGTAGCCGCCCAGGCCCGCTGGAATCATGGGGATCATGTGGGCACCCATGGCCGCATCCACATGGGGATCTTCCAGGATGCCGGCCTCAATCATGGATCTGGCCCCTGACAGGACCTCCTCGCCGGGCTGGAACATGAACTTGACAGTGCCGTTGAGCTCTGCTGCCCGGTCCCGGAGCAGCTGGGCCGCCCCCAGCAGCATGGCGGTGTGCATGTCGTGGCCGCAGGTGTGGGCACAGCTGCGCTGAGAGGCGAAGGGGAGCCCGCTCTCCTCACGCATGGGCAGAGCGTCCATATCGGCCCGGAGCAGGAACACCTTCCCGTCGGGCTTTCCGGTCACGGTGGCGGTGACGCCCCCTCCCAGCCGCCGGGGCTGATAGCCCATCTCGGTCAGCCGTGCCATGACATAGGAACAGGTCTCGGGCAGGTCCATCCCCACCTCGGGATGCTGGTGGAGGTGCCGGCGGTCCCGGACCATCTGTTCATACAGCGCCTGAGCGCTCTGAAGATAATTCATACGATGTACTCTCCTTTCCGGTCACCGGTCCCCACCCTGGGGAAGATGGACCACCCGGATCTGCCCCATCCGGTACAGCACCCAGGCGCACAGGATGCACAGGGGGATGCAGGCCAGGATGGCGATGCCGCGGTTGACTGGTGTGACGAACACGTGGATCAGAAAGACCAGCACGCCGGGGAGGACGGCGGCCTTGAGCTTGCCCTTGATGACAGTGCCGCCCGCCTTGCTGGTCATCTGGCTGAGGAACAGGCACCCATAAAGCGCCGGGAGCATATAGCTTCCGGCGATCTTCACCGGCTCGCTCTCCAGAATGGGCTGGAGAGGGACCAGAAGGAGGACGCCCAGTACGATGATAACGGTGGTTACGATAGAGGAGACGGCCACCGCCACCGTGGCCACCGCGTCTCCGGCGTCGGTATTCTGCTCCACATCCGCCATCTCCAGGGCGTTCAGGGCGCAGGGGAGCTTCAGGTTGGAGATGTTCCCGGTGATGAAGGTGATGTAAGAGGCGGAGCCCAGCATGGGGACGTAGGTGATGACCTCTGAGATGGCGGTGGGGACATACAGGGCCAGCAGGCCGCTGCCGAACAGCAGCAGGTCCGGGATGGAAGGGAACATGTGATAGACGGTGCACATCACCGCAGGGATGCCCAGCATCCAGGCGATGGCCAGGATGCTGCCCAGCCGGCCCGTGCGGTGGATGGAGCGGTCGTAGCTTTCAGACTGCTTCATGTGAGAACGAGCCTCCTTTTAAAATATCTGTTCCAGCAGGACGGACGCGGCCATGCTGACGATCAGAGAGATGGACATGATGAAGCTCCCCAGCCACTTGAGATGAAAGCGCCTCATGCACAAAGCGCACAGGGCCGCCACTCCCATGCTGATGAGGAAGGTCAGGGCGTAAACTGTTCCGGAGGCGAAGATCAGCGGCGTGAAGGCGGCCACGATCCCCAGGAAGAAGCAGGAGTTGACGATGGTGCCCCAGTCGCCCCGCTTTTTCTTCAGGGTGCTCATCCCAGTCTGGATCTTTTCCACCGCGAAGATGTTGATGATGATGCCGGCCAGGATGCAGATGCTCATTACGAACATGACCGCGCCGAAGACGGTGTGGTCGGCCTGGGCGGCCATCTCGCCTACGGAGCTGTAGCCCATGCCGTCGGCCACCATGTCTGCCGCCATCAGCTCATAGCTCACCGAGCCCACCACCGACAGCCGATACCAGGGCCATGGGATGCCCAGTACAGTGGACAGGGTGAACAGCCCGATGACGATGGAGACAGAGGGGACGATGGTGAAGACCGCCGAGCTGCGGGCCACGGCGCTCAGCTTTTCCTTGGAGATCCCAAGCTCCAGACACCGCCTCCAGGACTTGCGCAGAAAGACGGCGGACAGCCCCACGATATACAGGACCCCGGCGGCGACCAGGACGTAGAGGAGCGGGGAATTTGCCACATCAAAATAACCCATGGTGTTCCTCCCTTGGCAGATAGCCAGATTTTTTTCCAAATACAGCTGTTTTGTTGTAAATTATACTATCATGGCGGAGCCGGCTTGAAAAATATAAAATGCATTTGCTTTCCATATCAAAAATGATATAATTTAACGACATGATCTCGTTTTGTGTCTCCGGGACAAGGGGAGCCTGGCGCTTCTGCCTGAGGGGACGGAAAATACACACAAAGATCGGGAGCCGGAAAAGAGAGAGCCGGGAGGGGATCGCATTGGAAGAACTGGATCTGAAATACCTGCAATACGCCTTAGCCGTAGTTCGCTATGGCTCTGTGACTCAGGCGGCCCGGGCCCTGTACCTGGCCCAGCCCAACTTGAGCCGGGCCATCGGGGAGCTGGAGCAGTCCCTGGGCACCAGCATCGTGGTCTCCAACGTCACCGGTGCTTCCGGCGCCATCGGCCTGGAGCAGGTCCGCAACGCCGATCCCGACGGCTATACCATGGCCTATATGCCCGTTGAGTCCACCATGCTTAGCGCCTTGGGCTTCACTGACCTGTCTACCAACGACTTCAAGTTTGTGGGCCGTGCTATGACTATCCCTGCCGCCGTCACTGTCCGTGCTGACGCTCCCTGGGATACCTTTGAGGACTTCCTGGCTTATGCCAAAGAGCATCCCGGTGAGGTCCAGGTCGGCAACTCCGGCACTGGTTCCATCTGGCATATTGCTGCCGCTTCCATTGAGAAGGAGTGCGGCGTAGAGTTTACCCATGTGCCCTTCGACGGCGCGGCTCCCGCTGTGGCCGCTCTGTTGGGCAAGAATATCCAGGCTGTTACCGTCAGCCCCTCTGAGGTAAAGAACAACGTGGACTCCGGCGACTTCAAGGTCCTGTGCGTCCTGGGCGAGAGCCGCTCCTCTGTGGTTCCCGACGTGCCCACCGCCCAGGAACTGGGCATCGACATCACCATCCAGGGCTGGGGCGGCTTCGCTGTTCCCAAGGACACCCCTCAGGCTATCGTGGACATCCTGGAGGAAGCTTCCGAGGTCGCTATCAACTCCGACTCCGTTAAGCAGACTCTGGCCGACCGCGGCTATGAGCATGCCTATCTGAACGGCGCCGACATGGACGCTAAGGCCGCGGAGGAGCTGGCCTACTACAGCGAACTGATTCCTGAACTGGGCATTGCCTAACCTATAACCGTTGCAAGCCGCGCTCAGGCCTTCGGGCGTGAGCGCGGCTTTTCCTCGCTGATAAAAAAAGGAGGGTTCCCATGCATAAGGGCGATACAATTCCCGGCCTGATTACCGCCATTTTTGGATACTCGGTGGCGATTTATACGCTTTTGGAGGATACCATGCGAGTCAACGCCCAGTCCTCCGACGGTGTGCCCGGTGCGGGCTTCTTCCCGGTGCTGCTGGGCTTTGCCGTGGGCATCCTGGGCACCATTTTGTTTATCCGCGGGCTGCTGCAAAAGGGCAGCGTACAGTATTTTCAGGTAGACCCTGAGATCAAATTCAACTTAAAGCGCTTGGGGCTGGCCGCTCTGAGCATGATCGTGTTTTTCATCCTGTGGCGCACGACCCATCAGTTTATCGTCTGTGTCGCGCTGGTCTGCTTTGGGCTGAACGCAGTGTTTGGCCGGAAGCTGAAGTATAACATCATCTATACCGTGGTTTTCACTGCGTTTATCTACGCCGCGTTTGTGGTCGGATTTTCCGTCCAGTTCAATCGTTAAAGGAGATGAAGTTCAATGACTGCTGACGTTTGGTTCAGTGCACTGCAATCGTGCCTACAACCCTCAGTCCTGCTGTTT
>ERZ827088.5087-NODE-5087-length-10305-cov-8.652878_pt1 | contig 10305 bp, 8 predicted proteins | sample MGYA00519922_ERZ827088 | MGnify/ENA primary metagenome ERZ827088 (study PRJEB31778, sample SAMEA3449254) | human gut metagenome | biome: human gut; feature: human-associated habitat; material: faeces | place: United Kingdom | collected 2010/2012 ... | reverse complement strand
CGAGGATCAGGATCTTCGGCTTTTTGAGCAGCGCGCGGGCGATGCACAGGCGCTGCTTCTGTCCGCCGGAGACGTTCGTGCCGCCCTGCTCGATGTGGGTGTCGTAGCCGTCGGGGAAAGAGCGGATGAAGTCGTCCGCCTGCGCGAGGCGGCAGGCCTCCTCAAGCTCCGCGTCCGTGGCGTTCTCATTGCCCCAGCGGAGATTTTCTTTGATGCTGCCGGAAAACAGCTCGTTCTTCTGCAGCACCATGCTTACGGCGCTGCGCAGCGCGTCGAGGTCGTACTCGCGCACGTCCACGCCGCCGACCTTCACGCTGCCCTCCGTCACGTCGTAGAGACGGGGAATGAGCTGCACAAGGGTCGATTTGCTCGAGCCGGTGCCGCCGAGGATGCCGACGGTCTGGCCCGAGGCGATGTGGAGGTCGATGTCCCGCAGCGCGTATTTCTCCGCGCCGGCGGAATACTTGAAGCTCACGCCGTCAAAGTCCACGGAGCCGTCCGCGACGGTCGTGACCGGCGCGGCGGGATCGGTGAGCGCGGACTCCTCGCTCAAGACCTCGCAGATACGCTTGACGGATTCGGCGGACATGGTGAGCATCACATAGATCATGGAGACCATCATCAGCGACATGAGCACCTGAATGCCGTAGGTGAGCATGGCGGAAAGCTGGCCGACGTCGATGGTCGTGCCGCCGTTCGTGATGATGAGCTTCGAGCCGACGAAGAGCACGAACACCATATTGAAGTACACGCACAGCTGCATGAGCGGGGAGTTGAGCGCGACCACGCGCTCGGCGTGCGTGAAGTCGCCGCGGATGTTGTCGCTCGCGGCGGTGAACTTCTTCGTCTCGTAGCTCTCACGCGCGAAGCCCTTCACCACGCGCATCGCGCGCACGTTTTCCTCCACGGATTCGTTGAGCTTATCGTACTTGCGGAACACCGCGCGGAACGCGGGCATGGCCTCGCGCGCGATGAAGAACAGCCCGACGACCAGCACCGGCACGATGACCACAAAGGTCAGCGCGAGCCTTCCGCCCATAATGAACGCCATGATGATGGAGAAGATCATCATCAGCGGGGCGCGGACCGCGATGCGGATGCACATCATGTACGCCATCTGCACATTCTGAATGTCGGTGGTCATGCGCGTGACGAGCGAGGCGGACGAGAACTTGTCAATGTTCTCAAACGAAAAGCCCTGTACCTTGGTGAAGAGGTCATGGCGCACGTTTTTGGCAAAGCCGGACGCCGCCTTGGAGCCGGTAAAGCCCGCCGCGCCGCCGCACACGAGCGAGATCATCGCCAGCAGCACGAGCACAAGACCCACGCGCACGATGCCGCCGAGCTCCGCGCCGGCCTTGACCTCATTGATGAGGTTTGCCGTTTCAAAGGGAATAATGACGTCGATGGCGACCTCGGCTAAAATGAGCACGAGCGTCCAGATCGTCGGGGCTTTGTATTCGCGGATACATTTTGTGAGCTGTCGGATCATTCGGCATCACATCCTCTCCCGCACGGGAAAGGCTCCCGCGCGTCGTTCATATTTTTTGCGTTTTCCAGCATCACATCGGTGATGCGTAAAAATTCCGCGATCTCGCCCTCGCTCAGTCCGCGGCAGAGCGCCGTGAACACGCGATCGTCGAAAACACCGATGGCATGATGCAGCTCGTGCGCCCTCTCGGTGGCGGAGACGACCTTGCAGCGGTGGTCCTTTTCGCTGGTGCGGCAGGTGACAAAGCCCTTTTTCTCCAGCTTTTTCAGAAGCTCGGTCATCGTCGGATGCGTGACGTGCGCCGCCGCCTCCAGCGCCTTCTGCGTTACCTCACCCGCGCTCTCGCGCTCCAGACGGCCAAGCTCGCCGAGCACGCCGACCTGCGTGCCGGTCAGGCCCGTTTCACGCACGTATTCATCCATCTGCCGGCGTATGGTTTTTTGCAGGATCGCAAAGCGCAGTCCCTTCGGCATGGGGTGCTTACACATTCTTTCTCACCTCGAAAATAAAATACGTCGTATACGACCTATTGACCTGCGTATTGTAGCCGAAACATTTTTTCTTGTCAAGCGGGAAAATGAAATGACACAGAAAGTTCACAAATGAAACGGCCCGCCCCTGCGGGACGGGTCGGATCGGCGGAGGGCTTTATTTGCCGGCGGGCACGGCGGTGCGTCGGCGCAGCACGCGGAGGAGCAGATACATCACGGCAAAGACCGCGGCGAGGAGCACGGGGTAGCCGAGCAGATGGCTGCCGAAGCGCTCGAAGAGCTTGAGGGGGTTGCCCTCGCCGGCGCGCATGAGGAACATGAAGTTTGTGTCGAACGCGCGGTCAAAGAACCAGATCGGCACAGCCATCGCCGCGAGCAGGGCAAAGCAGCGCGGGAATGCACGCGGCTGCGGGTCCATGTCGCCGCAGAGGGTCAGCGCAAGGGGATAGAGTGCGAGCAGGAAATGCACGGTGAAGCTGTGGATCACCATGAAGTTGAGCGGCGGCAGCGGGGCCCACGTCGGGAAGAGCAGGGCCGCGCAGGCGGCGGGCAGGCAGACGAAATACAAAAAGGTGTCGAGCAGCTTCGGCCGCCGCCATGCGTGCAGGGCGATGAGAAAGATATTGATGGAGCACAGGTGCAGCGGCAGGTAATCGAGGCTGAAATTGCCGCCGTAAAGAAGGCCGAAGTCCTTGAAGAGCTCGTCCGCGATGAGCAGCAGCGCGACCGTGCGCCGCCAGCGGCGTCGCTTGTCCGTGTCCATGCCGCAATAGCCGCGGCAGAGCACGGCGCCGAGCAGAAGAAAAACGGCGAGCACGGCGAGATGAAAGGGGCCGAAATGCGGCCAGCCGAGGCCCGGCGCGATGGTGTCAACGGTTTCCCAGAAATAGGTCATAGCACAGCGATCTGCCTTTCTTTGCGACTTCTGAACAGTACGCCCTGAGTGTAGCACGCGGCGGTGAAAAAAACAAGGGTGCTTGTGCAGTCTTAAAGAAAGTGGTATAATCTTAAGGCATCGCCGCGCAATTGCGTCGGCGCGCTTCGCCGGATCGGCTTGCCAAATTGCGCGGTGCTGCCTCAAAAATCGAAAAGCCTTTTGCGCCGGTCCGCTGTGGGCGGCGCGGAAACGAGGACTGCGTATGAGCGCGATGCTTCCGAGCCGTCAGCTGTGGGCGCAGGGACCGCATATCGTCGCCATCGGCGGCGGCACGGGCCTTTCCACCATGCTGCGCGGGCTGAAAAAATACACGAAAAATCTGACCGCCATCGTCACCGTGTCGGACGACGGCGGCGGCAGCGGTATGCTGCGGCGGGACATCGGGATGCTGCCGCCCGGCGACATCCGCCACTGCATGGAGTCGCTCGCGAACACCGAGCCGGTCATGCAGCAGCTCCTGACCTATCGCTTTGAGAGCGGCACGCTGCGCGGGCAGTGCTTCGGCAATCTCCTGCTCGCAGCGCTCAACGGCGTCACCGGCTCGTTTGACGAGGCGGTGCGCAGCATGGGGCAGGTGCTTGCCATCAGCGGCACGGTCATTCCGGTCACGACGACGGACGTGCGATTGACGGCGACCTTTGAAAACGGGGCATACGTCGTGGGCGAGAGCAATATCTTCGGCTTCAAAAAACAGCAGGACTGCCGCATCGACCACGTCGAGCTTCTGCCGGCGCACCCGAAGGCGCTCCCTGATGCGCTCGACGCCATCGCGGCGGCGGACCTCATCCTCCTCGGGCCGGGGAGCCTGTACACGAGCATCATCCCGAACCTGCTGGTGGACGGCGTGGCGGAGGCCATCGCCGCGTCCGACGCGCAGAAGATCTACGTCTGCAACATCATGACGCAGGACGGCGAGACCGAGGGCTACACCGCCGCCGACCATCTGGCGGCGCTGCTGCGCCACGGTACGGCGGATATGGTGGAGCTGTGCCTTGCCAATTCTTCTCCCATCCCGCCGGAGCTGGCGGAGCGCTACCGCGCCGAGGGCGCGGAGGTGCTGACGATCGACCGTGAGCGCATTGCGCAGATGGGGATCGAGCTGGTCGAGCGGCCGCTGGCGTCGCCGTCCGGCGACTTTGCCCGCCACGATCCCGACGCGCTGGCGAGCGCCGTTCTGGACATCTACCGCGCCCGCGCGGTACACATCTACGGCGGAAGGGAAAGCTACCGCATCGAAAAATAACAGAGCTGCCCGGAGCGGGACTGCCGATGCGGCGGTCCCGCTCCGCCTGCCGGCAGGAAAAATTTTGCCGTCCGCGAAAAAAAGCTTGCAAAGGCGGCGGGAGTATGCTATGGTATAGTTGTAAACCGCCGGTGCGGTTTTTCAAAAGAATATTGGTTAGAGCGCCTTAACCAACGAGACGTGAAAATGAATGGGATCGACGTCTTTCTTTTTACCATACGGTTAGAGTTGTTTAACTGATGGAATGAAAGCAGCCGTCGTGTGAAATACTACCGGAGGAGGCGAGAGCAAATGTCTGAAGAAATTCTGATCCGTCAGGGCGCGCCGACGCTCGCGGGCATCAAGACGGGGAGCCTGTTTCCCTGCCCCTGCGAGGACCGCGAGGACCTGCTGGCCGACATCCGGCGGCTGAACCGGCTGCTGGTGCCGAAGGGCCTGTGCCTGCTGCCGATCCGCTTTCTGGAGGGGCAGGCGCTCCTTTACCTCTACCGTCCCGCCGAGCTGCGGCGCGACCTGCAGGACGCGCTGGCGTCCGAGCTGCTGCGCCAGGCGGGCTACGCCAATGAGAGCTGTGCGCGCTGCGTGGCGCAGCTCATCCGCCGCTTCCGCGAGAGCGGAGAGTTCCCGCACGAGGTCGGACTGTTCCTCAGCTATCCGCCCGAGGACGTCAAGGGCTTCATCGACCACCGCGCGAACGGCTTCAAGTGCGCGGGGCTGTGGAAGGTCTACGGCGACGAGGCCAAGGCGCAGGCCCTGTTCGCGAAATTCAAGAAATGCACGGAGATCTACTGCGCACTCTGGCAGACCGGCTCGAAGCTCGAGCAGCTTGCCGTCGCAGTTTGATACTATATCATCATCGAAAGGAACATACGAATATGAAAACTGCTGTTGTTTACTGGAGCGGTACGGGCAATACGGAGGCCATGGCGAAGGCTGTGGCCGAGGGCATGACCGCCGCAGGCGCGGAGGCTGTGCTGCTCACGCCCGACAAGGTACAGCCCGGCGATCTGAACGCCTACGACGCCATCGCCTTCGGCTGCCCTGCCATGGGCAGCGAGGTGCTGGAGGAAATGGAATTCCAGCCGATGTTCGACGCGTGCAAGCGCAGCCTCGGCGGCAAGCGCGCGGCGCTGTTCGGCTCCTACGGCTGGGGCGACGGCGAGTGGATGCGCAGCTGGGAGAAGGACTGCGGCGACGCGGGACTGAACCTTGTGTGCGAGAGCGTCACCTGCTGCGACGCGCCCGACGATGCGGCGCTCGAGGCCTGCCGCGCTCTGGGCAAGGCATTGGTGGAATGAAAAATGATGCCTGCCATTGACGGTAACTTTAGCGGCAGATTGCGCGGGTTGCGTTTGCCAAACAGTCTATCCGAAAAGGCAGGGACACCTCTTGCGGTGTTCCTGCCTTGCGCTATGGCGAGTATCGAAAAAGAATATGCTCAAGCATCCAAGACATGTGAACAGAGAGGCTCTGTGTTGAACTGGGCAAACAGAAAAATCACAAGCCTCATTGACAAACTCAATATGCTCGGTTATAATATACCAGAAGTATATACTACCGGTATATCAGGAGGCGTAGAACATGGAACGAACGGAAACCCAAATGAAGATCCTCGAAGTTGGGAAAAAAGAATTCCTGGAGAAGGGCTTCAAGGACGCATCTCTGAACCAAATTGTCGCGGAGGCAGGCTTCACGAAGGGTGCATTCTACGGCTACTACCCGGATAAGACCGCTCTGTTTGAAGACCTTGTGGGCGAGACCGCAAGCGAGCTGCTCACCCGCTTCAAGGCGGCACAGGATGATTATTTTGACCTTATCCCAGAGGGAAGAGCAAAAGACAGTCTGGAGCTTTCCACCCAGCACCTGCACGAGCTTGTCGCGTTCATGTACGACCATTTCGACGAATTCAAGCTAATCCTCTGCCGAGCGGAGGGAACGGGCTATGCGGATTTCATCGAGGTGCTGGTAGAGCTGGAGGTCGATCGATCCGAAGAATACTACGCCCTCCTCAGAAAAAACGGTATGCTCTCCGGGAGCATGACTCGTCAGCTTCATCACATGATCACAAGAGCTTACTTTACGGCGGTGTGTGAAACCATCGTCCACGATATGCCGAGAGAGGAAGCCATGAAATATGTCGATGAACTGGCTATCTTTTTCCACTCCGGCTGGAGCGGACTTTTAAGGCTCGAATGAGCCTTAAAAAATAACTGTCGGTTAGTCATCTCTAACTGGCGCGGCGCATCCTCCAACAAACCTATATATTTTAAGAAAGGAACACGGAATATGAGCAAACAGAAAAAAGAAAAGCAGCCGCCGGTGCTGGGCAGGCTGCTGGAATACGCCGGAGGGCATAAGTGGCTGTCCGTCTTGGGCTGCGGGCTGTCCGGCGTTTCGGCGGCGGTCGGTATTTTCCCGTTCGTCTTTGTCTGGTACGCAGCCCGGGGCATTTTGACGCCGGGAGGCGGCGTTTCGGCAGGGCTTGCCCGCTACGGCTGGTATGCGCTGGCGGCGGCACTTCTGAGCGCGGCGATCTATTTCGCCGGGCTCATGTGTACGCACCTTGCGGCCTTCCGGGTGGCGACAAATATGCGAAAGGCGGCGGCCGCCCATCTCATTGACCTGCCGCTGGGGTACTTTAACGCCAACCTCACGGGGCGGCTGCGCAAGCAGATCGACGACAACGCGGCGCTGACAGAAACGCTCCTTGCCCACACCATCCCCGACGCGGTGGGCGGGATCGTAACGCCGATACTGGCGGTGGTACTGCTCTTCGTCTTTGACTGGCGCATGGGGCTTGCCTGCCTGATCCCCATGATTATCGGGCTTGTCTGCCTGATGAGCATGATGACCGGGACGGGCATGAAGTTCTTTGAGGAATACCAGCGGGCAGGAGAGCGCATTTCCGCCGAGGCCACAGAGTATGTCCGGGGCATCCCGGTGGTGAAGGTATTCCAGCAGACGGTTTACTCCTTCAAGAGCTTTCATGCCGCCATCCTCAGCTACCGCGACCTTGCCAGCGGCTACGCCATGATGTGCCGTATGCCCTACACCCTGCTTACGGTGGTGCTGAACGCCATGTTCCTGCTTCTCATGCCCTTGGGAATGGTTCTCATCGGCGGCGCGGCAGACGGCTGGGCAGTGCTGGCCGATCTGGTGTTTTACATCTTCTTCGCGCCCCAGCTTGCCTTTATGATGGAGCGGCTGATGTACGCGGTCAACGCACAGATGGAGGCCGCCGAGGCAGTGAACAAGCTGGAGGCGATACTCCGGGAGTCGCCCCTTCCCGAGCCTGCGGCGGACAGCGGAAGCAAGCCCGCGGACAGCGGCATTTCCTTTGAGAATGTCACCTTTTCCTATGACGGCGCGGACAGGCCCACGCTGACGAATGTGAGCTTCCATCTGCCGCAGGGGGAGGCGTGGGCGTTGGTGGGCCCCTCCGGCGGCGGCAAAACCACCATCGCCCGGCTGATCCCGCGCTTTTTCGATGTGCAGGCAGGGGCGGTGCTCCTGGGCGGACGGGATGTGCGAAGCATCCCCACCGCGGAGCTGATGGAGCAGATCTCCTTTGTCTTTCAGGAGGTGCGGCTCTTTAAGAAGAGCATCCGCGACAATATCCGCGCCGCTCGGCCGGACGCAACGGAGGAGGAGATATTACACGCGGCGCAACTTGCTCAGTGCAGCGATATTCTGGAAAAGACGCCGGGCGGGCTGGACGCTGTGATCGGCGCCAAGGGCGTGTACCTCTCCGGCGGCGAGATGCAGCGCATCGCGCTGGCGAGGGCGATCTTAAAGGACGCGCCCATCGTGGTGCTGGATGAGGCCAGCTCCTTTGCAGACCCGGAGAACGAGGCGAAGATACAAAAGGCCTTCGAGGCGCTGATGAAGGGCAAGACCGTGCTGATGATCGCCCACCGCCTGTCCACGGTGCGGAACATGGATCGCATCCTCGTCATCCGGGACGGCGAGATCGCCGAGGAAGGAAAGCACGACGAGCTTCTTGAAAAGGGCGGCGTATACGCCGCCATGTGGGAGGAATACCAAAAGGCCGCGCAGTGGAAGGTAGGAGGTGCCGCATGATCGAACGCATCCGCAAAAAATACGCCATGACGGAGAAGGGCGCAAAAGACTATGTGGCCGCCGTGTTCTGGTCCGTACTGGTCAACATCAGCAAAATGCTGCCCGTGGGCGTGCTGGCCACGGCACTCTCCGGCATCGTAGAGGCGCTGACAAACGGCACCGACCCAAGGGCGGGACTTACGCGCTTTCTGGTCGCGGGCGTCCTTGCCCTCACCGCGCTCTTTGTGACCTTCCTGATCCAGTACAAGGCCCTATACGAAGCCACCTACCGGGAGAGTGCCAACCGACGCATCCGGCTGGCGGAGGTGCTGCGCCAGCTCCCGCTGTCCTTCTTCGGAAACCGGGACCTGACCGACCTGACCACCACCATCATGGGGGATACGGAGACGCTGGAAAAGGCATTCTCCCACTTTTACCCCGCCATGCACGGCGCGCTCATCTCCACGGCGCTGATTTCCGCAGGCATGCTGCTTTACGACTGGCGGATGGCGCTGGCTCTTTTGTGGGTGGTGCCTGCGTCGCTGCTGATGGTCTATCTCTCCCGGCGCATGGAAAAGCGGCATATAAAAAAGGGTCTCGTCACCCGCCGCGCAGCCACCGACGCCATGCAGGAGGTGCTGGAGTGCGCGCCGGAGATCAAGGCGTGCAACCAGAAGGCGCGGTATATCGCCGACCTGAACCGCAGGCTGGACGAGGCGGAGCAGGACACCATCCGGGGCGAGCTGTTCACAGGCTCCGTGGTCACGGCGGCACAGTCCTTCCTAAAGCTGGGCATCGCCACCACCGTCCTCACGGGGGTGACACTCATGAGCCGCGGCGACCTGTCGCTGATCCCGTTCCTGATGTTCCTTATCGCCGCCACCCGGGTATATGACCCCATCGGTTCCATGTTTGCCAACATGGCTGCGGTTTTCGCCTGCGAGGTGCGCATCGAGCGTATGCAGGAGATCGAGAACGAAAAGCGCATGACCGGGCTGACCGAATATGATCCCGACGGCTACGACATCCGCTTTGAGCACGTGACCTTTGCCTACCGGGAAAAAGAGGACGTGCTAAGGGACGTTTCCTTTACGGCGAAGCAGGGACAGGTGACGGCGCTGGTGGGCCCCTCCGGCGGCGGCAAGTCCACGGCGGCCAAGCTGGCGGCCCGCTTCTGGGACCCTGCGGAGGGAACGGTGCGGCTGGGCGGCGTGGACGTATCCACGGTGGACGGCGAGGTGCTGCTGGAAAACTACGCCATCGTATTTCAGGATGTGGCGCTGTTTGCCGATACCGTGATGGAAAACATTCGCCTCGGCAAGCGGGACGCCACCGACGAGGAGGTGCTGGCGGCGGCAAAGGCGGCGCAGTGCGACGCCTTTGTATCCAAGCTGCCGGAGGGCTACCATACCCTGATCGGGGAAAACGGCTCCCGGCTCTCCGGCGGCGAGCGGCAGCGCATCTCCATTGCCCGCGCCATCTTGAAGGACGCGCCGGTGATTTTGCTGGACGAGGCCACGGCCTCGCTGGACGTGGAAAACGAAACGGCGGTGCAGGCGGCGCTGTCCGGATTGATCAAGGATAAGACGGTGCTCATCATCGCGCACCGCATGCGTACCGTCATGAACGCCGATCAGATCGTCCTGCTCTCCGGCGGCCGCGTGGTTGAGATGGGTTCTCCGGCCGAGCTGCTGAAAAAGAACGGCCTGTTCCGCCACATGGCGCAGCTCCAGAGCGAGAGCATGGAGTGGACGGCGTAGAAAGTTGCGAGATAAACAGAATTCCAAGTGCAATATTGGAAAACGAAGTGTCGAAAACAAGGAGGAGTTTATGAAAGAAACAAATAAATGGTCTGTCAGGGATGTGATCACCACGGTGCTGCTTTCGGCGGTGCTGATCGTGATCCAGCTCGTCGTCAATATGGTCTGCATGGCCAACGACTTTGTCAGCATGGTACTGTCAGTGGGGATCACCATGTTCCTCTGCGCGCCGGTCTATATGCTCATGGTCAGCCGAATCGGCAAGCGTTTTGTGACGCTGATCTATATGACGATCCTCGGCGTGATTTTCCTGCTGATGGGAA
>ERZ827088.5077-NODE-5077-length-10321-cov-3.266121_pt1 | contig 10321 bp, 10 predicted proteins | sample MGYA00519922_ERZ827088 | MGnify/ENA primary metagenome ERZ827088 (study PRJEB31778, sample SAMEA3449254) | human gut metagenome | biome: human gut; feature: human-associated habitat; material: faeces | place: United Kingdom | collected 2010/2012 ... | reverse complement strand
TTGTCAAAAAAGTAGTACTTTTTTGACAGTCTCGAAGTCACCCTGCCATCGGCGGGGTGGTTTTTGCGTCCGGCTGTGGAATGTGGTAACATGGAGCAAAAACGGCGGAGGTGAGCGCATGGCATCAAGGCAAGATCCCACCGCAGCGGGTATCGCGTATGCACAATATTCGGCGGCGGAAAAGACGCGGACGGTCGGCGGCCGCGTGTACCATAGAATCATTTGCAAAACGCCGCTGCCGGCGCCGGCCGGCGGGGTGGAGCTGATCCTGCCGCGGGCGATGTTTCGCGGTGCGCAAACCGGACGTGTCGAGGACGAGCGCGGCCGCGTGTTCCGGCTTGCAGACCCGGTGACGCTGCACTTTCCGGGCGCGGAGCCGCCGTGGTATGCGCAGTCGCTTGTGTTCGTGGTACACGGCTGCACGGCAGACGGCATCGGCGCGTTTTTGCGCGCGCTGTAAACGCCAAGCACACACTGCGGCCGATCTGTGCAGGGCGGCGGGGTTTACAAGCGGCGGCAAATGGCGTATCCTGTTGCTGAGCCGCGCAGCCCGATGCCGGGCATCGGCCGGGGCGCGGCGCAAAAGGAGGCTTTCCCATGCATAACGAACGTTACTCCATCCTCTACAGCAGCGCCACCGGAAACACCCGCCTGCTTGCGGACACGATCCGCGCGGCGCTCCCACCGGAGCTGTGCGACGCATTCGGCGCGGCGGGGGAGACGGCAGCGGAGTCGGAGCTGCTCTACGTCGGCTTCTGGACGGACAAGGGCAACGCGGACGCGGACACGCTGGCGCTGCTGCGGACACTGAAAAATAAGCGGCTTTTCCTCTTCGGGACGGCGGGCTTCGGCATCGACACCGCGTATTTTGACGCGATCCTTGCGCGCGTTCAGGCGGTGCCGGACGGCAGCAACACCGTCATCGGCACATATATGTGTCAGGGCAAGATGCCGCCGTCGGTGCGTGCGCGCTATGAGGCGATGCGCACCCTGCCGGCGCCGCCGGCAAATCTGGACGCGATGATCGAAAACTTCGACCGCGCGCGCTCGCACCCCGATGCGGACGATCTTGACCGCCTGCGGGCGGCGGTGCTGCGCGCGTGAGCCGCGCGGAAGCGGAGGGAACGGTATGTGGTTCGTATTTGCTCTGCTCTCGGCCGTGTTTGCGGCGCTGACGTCCATTCTTGCTAAGGTGGGCATCGAGGGCGTGAACTCCAACCTCGCGACCGCCATCCGCACGGTGGTCGTGCTGGTGATGGCGTGGGGTATGGTGTTCGTGACCAACACGCAGGACGGACTCACGGACATCAGCAGGAAGAGCTGGCTGTTTCTGATCCTTTCGGGCCTGGCGACAGGGGCGTCGTGGCTGTGCTATTACCGCGCACTGCAGATCGGAGAGGCGTCGAAGGTCGTGCCGATCGATAAGCTCAGCGTGGTCATCACGCTCGTGCTGGCGTTCGTGTTTTTGCATGAGCGCTTCACGCCCAAGTCCCTGATCGGCTGTCTGCTCATCGGCGCGGGGACGCTGCTGATGGTTTTGTGATATCGGATAAAAACGGCCGCCGGCCTGCGGAGTGCACCGCAGGCCGGCGGCTGATGCTGTCAAAAAGTATTACTTTTTGACAAAGAAGTTTGCGGCCTGACTGCAGCGCACGCGCTGTCCGCCGGAGGCGGACGGCGCGCACGTTTGCAGGCCGAGAAGTATTTTCTCCGCCGCACATGTCGCCGGAGAAAATGATTGGAATATCTTTCGCCGCTGCGGCGGCGAAACTCTGCGAGGCGCCTGACAAGTCGTGCTTCGCTGTTTTTGATACTGTCAAATACTTTTTGACAGTCTTAAAAGTGCAGGACCTCGATGAGCAGCAGCCACGCCAGTCCGTAGTACGCGGTCACGGCGACAAGGTCGTTGACCGTCGTGATCAGCGGACCGGAGGCCACGGCGGGGTCGACGCCGAGGCGCTTGAAGAGGATGGGCACGGTCGTGCCAATGATGCTCGAGAGCAGCATGGACACCAGCAGCGCCGTGCCGGTGCAAAACGACACCGAGAAGGCAAAGGCCGCGGCCGCGCCCTTCGCCGCCATCAGATACAGCCCGATCGCACCGAAGGACAGCAGCCCAAGCAGCAGACCGTTCATCAGACCGACGCGCGCCTCCTTGCCCACCAGCGCGAGCTTCTGCCGGGGGCTGACGTCCTCGTCCATCAGCACGCGGATGGTCACGGCCAGCGACTGCGTGCCGACGTTTCCGGCCATGTCCAGCACGAGCGACTGGAAGCAGATGATGACGGTCAGGTGCGTGACGACACGCTCGAACAGCCCCACCACGCTCGAGACCACGAGCCCCAGCCCCAGCAGGATCACCAGCCACGGCAGACGCTTGGCCACGCTGCGGCGCAGCGGCTCCTCGAGATCTTCTCCGGCGGTCAGACCGCCGAGCTTTGCATAGTCCTCGCCGAGCTCGTCGGCCACGAGCTCCGCCACGACCTGCGCCGTCAGCGCGCCGCTCAGGCGGTTGTCGGCGTTGAGCACGGGGATGGAGTCCTCGGAATAGGCGCGGATGCGCTCGACGCAGTCCTCGATCAGCTCGTCCGCGTAGACATAGGGGTAGGACGTCATGAGAATGTCGTCGAGTGCGGTGGTTTCGCGCGCGATGATCAGCTCCTTGAGGTCGATCGCGCCGACGAGCACGCCGTTTGCGTCGACGGCGTAGAGCGTGGAGATGTTGTCGGTGTCGGCGGCCTGACGGATCAGCTCCTTCATCGCCTGACGCACGGTCATGTCGGCACGGATGCTGACAAAGTCGGTGGTCATGCGGCTGCCGATCTCGTCCTCGTCGAACGAGCTCAGAAACGACAGGTCGCGCTTGACATCGTCGTCCATGAGGTCGACGAGCGCGCTGCGCTGCGCGCGTTCGAGCCCCTTGAGGTAGTCCGCCGCGGTCGACGGATCGAGCAGCGGCAGGATCTCGAGCTTTTTGCGGATGCCCAGCTCCTCGAGATAGGTGGGCATATCGTCCTCAGTGTATTCGAGCACACCGGCCAGCGTCGGCGCGTCGAGCAGGGCATAGAGCCGGCAGCGCTCGTCCCGGCGCAGCAGCTCGAGCGCCTCGGCGATGTCGCGCTCGTGGTAATCCTCGAGCTTTTTTCTCAGCTGCCCGGGCGCAAGGTTGCCGCGCAGCAGCGCCGCGATCTCGCCCTTGTAGTCCGGGTGGCGGTCGCCGGGGATGATCTCCGGCGGGGTGTTGTTCATTTCGGACATATCGTCTTCCTCCTTTGTGCAAAAGCTTCCGGGGTCAGAGGAAAACGGGCATGAAAAAACCGCCGTCTCATTCCCTCTTTACCCCTTGGGTATGCAGCTCGGGAAGGACAGCGGGTCCGGTCGCGCAGCGAGACCTGTCAGAACACGAACAGCGCCTGACGATCCCCTGTGCACCGGAGCTCTCTGCCCCTACTGTGACCCTGACTGCAGCTGTCCATGTTCTCACCTCACTTGTGGTGTATTCGGTCTGAAACCGAGGCCATTATAGCATCGTGCCCCGGAAAGTCAAGCCGCTTTTTGCAGGGGGCTGGACATTTGTCCCGCGCCGTGCTATCATGGCGCATCCGGACGGAAAAGAACGAATGTTTTGATGATAAAAGTGCTTTTTATCTGCCACGGCAACATCTGCCGCAGCCCGATGGCGGAGTATATTTTCCGCGACATGGTGCAGCGGCAGGGGCTGGCGCAGCGGTTTCACATCGCCTCGGCGGCGACCAGCCGCGAGGAGATCGGCAGCGACTTGCTGCGCAGGCCCATGCGGATGAGCGCCCGGGCGCACAGCTCATTGACCGTGATGTCGTCAAACGTCTCCTCGGCCATCAGCGCCTCGAACGCCGCCATGAGCGCACTATAGGTTTTCTGCACGCGCAGATCTTTCTTTTTTCCCATGATGCCGCACTCCTTTACGCCCATCGTATCATATCGAACAAACGACACGAGCGGAACAAACGATAAATATCTTACACTTTCACGATAACTGACATTTGTAATTTATCACGTTTCAGCTTATCTTTCTGTTATCAAAAAGTCAACCCCCGCGTTTTTGTCGGGGTAAGGAGTGGTGATCCCGTTATGAATCAGAAACCGTCCCCGCTGCACCGTGCATCGGAATGGATCGTCGACCATTACCGGCTGTTTTTCGTCGTCTTTGCCGCGCTGCTGGTCTTTTCCGCGGTCGCGTCCGGCTGGGTGAAGGTCGAAAACGACGTTGCGGCCTATCTGCCGGCCGATTCCGAGACGCGGCAGGGGCTGGACATCATGGAGCAGGAGTTCCAGACCTACGGATCGGCGAAGATCCTCCTGCGCGACACGGACGCGGACGCCGCCGCGGCCACGGCGGAGCAGATCCGCGCGGTCGACGGGGTGGACGGCTGCACGTACACGATGAACGATACGGGCAGCGCGCTGCTGAGCGTCAGCCTGTCGGATCTGGAGGGGTCGGACACGTGCGCGCAGACCGTGCAGGCCCTGCGCGACCTGCTCGACGGCAGCGGCGCGTACATTTATTCCGCCGAGGGCTACAGCATCTCCGATCAGATCAACGGCGAGGTGCGCGGCCTGCTCGTCATCGTGGCGATCATCCTCGTCACGGTGCTCACGTTCACGTCCTCGACGTATGCCGAGGTGCCCATCCTGCTCATCACGTTCCTCGCGGCGGCGCTCATCAACAAGGGCACGAACTTCGTTTTCGGCACGATCTCGTTCGTGTCCAACGCCGTGGCCATCCTGCTGCAGCTGGCCATGTCGGTGGACTACGCCATCATTTTCTGCAACCGCTACAAGCAGGCGCATGAGACGCTGCCGGTGCGCGAGGCAGTCATCGAGTCGCTGGAAAAATCCATTACCGTCATCAGCTCCTCGAGCCTGACGACCATTGCGGGCCTCGTCGCCATGACGTTCATGAAGTTCGGCCTCGGGCGCGACCTCGGCATCGTGCTCATCAAGGCGATCTTGATCAGCATGCTGACGGTGTTCCTGCTCATGCCGGGGCTGCTGCTCAAGCTCGGCCCGGCCATGGATAAGACGAAGCACCGCAACTTCGTGCCGAAGATCTCGGGCGTCGGCCGTCTCGCGTGGTGGACGCGCCGCGTGGTGCCGCTGGTGTTCGCGGCCGTGCTCGTCGTGGCGTGCATCGGCGCCAACCGCGTGAGCTATGTTTACAGCGAAGCGCCGCTCAAAACGCACAACGCGGACGCCAACCGCACCGCGTCGCAGGCGATCACGGATGATTTCGGCGACGAGACGGTGCTGGCCGTCGTCGTCCCGGCCGGGGATTATACCCGGGAGGCCGCGCTGCTCGACGCCCTCTCGGCTCTGCCGGAGGTCAAGAGCGCCGTCGGCATTGCGGGCACGGAGGCGGCCGGCGGCTACCGGCTGGCGGACGCGGTCGATTACCGGACGTTCGCGCAGCTCAGCGACGTGGACAGCACGAGCGCGCAGGCGCTCTTCGCGCTCTACGCGGCCGAAAACGGCGCCGCACAGACGGCCGCGCAGGATCTGAGCGGCTATCAGGTGCCGCTGCTGAAGCTGTTCGAATTTCTGAATGACAAGATCGCCGACGGCACCGTCACGCTCAGCGCCGCGCAGGCGGCGCAGGTCACGGCGCTCAGCGATCAGCTCGCGCGCGCCAGCGCGCAGCTCGAGGGCGCGTCGTACCACCGTCTTGTGCTCACGCTTGCCGCGGCCTCGGACGGGGACGAGACGTTTGCCCTGCTCGACCGCATCCACGCCGTCGTGCACCAGTACTACCCCACCGACAGCTATCTCGTCGGCGACGCCATGTCCGCCTACGGGTCCGAGCAAACGTTCACGCAGGACAACGTCATGGTCAGCGCCATGTCCATCCTCATGGTCATGCTCGTGCTGCTGTTCACGTTCCGCTCGCTCGGTATGCCCATTTTGCTCACGCTCGTCATTCAGGGCAGCATCTGGATCAACTTCGGCATCACGGTGCTCACGGGCGAGTATGTGCTCTTCATGGTCTATCTCGTGGCCAGCGCCATTCAGATGGGCTGCAACGTGGACTATGCGATCGTCGTCGCCTCGCACTATACCGAGGCGCGCGCCGATCAGGGCCCGCGCGAGGCCATGATCACGGCGCTGAACCTTGCCTTCCCGACCATCATCACCTCCGGCACGATGCTCATCTCCGCCGGTCTGCTCGTTGGCGCGCGCGTCTCGTCCGGCGCGGTGGCCGGCATGGGCCGGTTCGTGGGTGTCGGGTCGCTCATTACGGTGTTTCTCGTGCTGTTCGTGCTGCCGCAGCTTCTGCTGCTGGGCGACACCTTCGTGCGCCGGACCGCGCTGCCCGCGCAGCGCCGCCTGCCGCTGACCGCGGCGAACCGCGCGGCCCGCTGGGTGCTGCTTGCGGCGGCCGTGTTCGTCATGGCCGTGTCGCCGTGGAGCGCTGTGCGCACGCAGCAGGAGCGGGCCGAGCGCGTGGAGGCTGACACCCAGCTGTGCGACAGCGCCCGCTCGCTTGGCGAGCTGGCGGCCTCGCTCGGCGCGCAGCAGGAGACGTATGACGCGCTCAAGCTCTCGTTTGCCACGGGCGTCGTGACGGATAACGTCGGCCAGAGCCAGCTCCAGAGCGGGCAGGCGGAGTATGACGCCGACAGCGAAAAGCTCGCCGCGGCCAAGGCACAGTATGCCGCCGGGCAGGCGCAGCTCGAGCAGGGCAAGGCCGACTACGCCGCCGGACAGGAGAAACTTGCCGCGGCGAAGGAGGAATACGCCGCCGGACAGGCGCAGCTGGCTAAGATCCAGCCGGTGTACGACGCGGTGCACCCGGCCTACCAGCGCTATCTCGACCGGCAGGCGGAGTATGACGCGGCGGTCGCGGACGGTGACCTTGCCAAGGCCGCGCTGCTCTGGCCGGGTGTGACGGCGCAAAAGCAGCTTTATGAGACGCAGCTGCTCGGCACTGGGTACTCCATCGAGTCGCTCGTGCAGGCGTATGAGGCCGGGCAGGCAAAGCTCTCTGAGGGCGCGGCGCAGATCGCCGCGGCGGAGCAGCAGCTGCAGGATGCACAGGCGCAGCTCGTCGCCGGGCAGCAGGCGCTCGACGCAGCGGCGGCCGAGATCGCAGCCGGGCAGAGCAAGCTCGACACGGCGGCAGGCACTCTGGCCTCCGGCCGTCAGACACTGGCGGCGAACCGGCAGCAGCTGGCGCAGGATCTCGCAGAGCTCGCCCCGTATGAGGACGATACCGAGTGGCTGGAGCGGGGCATTGCCGTGCTCATGCAGGGCGAGGCGCTGCGCACACGCGCCGGTTCGTCCGCGAGCTATGGTGACATCTGCGCGCTCGCGCAGGACCTCTACGCGGCGGATATGGACACCGCGCGCACGGAAGCGGCGGTCTGGACGGGCATCTGCATCGTGCTGTTCGCGGCCGGTGCGCTCGCGTTCGCGGGCGTGTGCCTCGGCCACAGGAGAGGAAAGGCCATGGCGTGGTGCACGGCGCTGGCGGCGATCCTGTCCGTCGGCTGCCTGATCGCCATGCTGGCCGCCGGTCACGGCGCGCTGCGCACGCTGTGCCTGTGCGCGGTGCTGGCGCTGCTCGTGCTGGCGTTCGTAGCTGCGGGGCTCACGCTCCGGCAGCGCGCGCAGTAAGGCGCAGGGAAAGAAAAAACCGGGGCGCAGGCAGCTGCCTGCACCCCGAGTTTGCTTTTGCGCTGCGGTGTGCTATAATGGGCCATCCCGGTCGAAAGGAATTGCGATCCCAATGGTCAAAGTGCTCTTTATCTGCCACGGCAACATCTGCCGCAGCCCCATGGCGGAGTATCTGCTCAAGGAAATGGTGCGTCAGCAGGGGCTTGCGGCGCAGTTTCAGATCGCCTCGGCGGCGACCAGCCGCGAGGAGATCGGCAACGACGTCTACCCGCCCGCACGCGCCGAGCTGCGCGCGCACGGCGTCCCCGTCGGTCACCGCGCCGCCGTGCAGGTCACGCCGCGCGACTACGACGCCTATGACTGGCTGCTGACGATGGACGAAAACAACGCGCGCAACCTCCGCCGCATCCTCCCGCACGACCCGGACGGCAAGATCCGTCCGCTGCTGTCGTTCGCGGGGGAGCAGCGCGGCATCGCCGACCCGTGGTACACCGATGATTTCGAGGCCACATGGCAGGATGTGATGGCAGGTTGCCATGGATTACTGAGAGAGTTATTGCAGAAACGAGGTGAACAGAATGGCACAAAATGACAATATCCAACTATTCGACGACAAACGCATTCGCACCGCATGGGATGAGGAAAAGGAAGAATGGTACTTCTCCGTTGTCGATGTTGTTGCCGTGCTGACGGATAGCGTTGATCCCGCAGCATATTGGCGCAAGCTCAAGCAACGTTTGAAAGCTGAGGGCAATGAAACCGTGACAAACTGTCACGGTTTGAAAATGACTGCCTCAGATGGCAAAAAGCGTCTGACCGATGTGGCCGACACGGAACAGCTTCTCCGTATCATCCAGTCTATTCCCTCGCCCAAAGCGGAACCGTTCAAGCTGTGGCTGGCGCAGGTAGGCAGAGAACGCATTGAAGAAACCATCGACCCAGAGTTGACCATTGAACGGGCGCTGGAGACCTATCTCAAAAAAGGATACACCCGCGAGTGGATCAACCAGCGGCTGCAAGCTATCCAAGTCCGTAAGGAACTGACGGATGAGTGGGATGCCCGAGGCGTACAGAAAGGCGTGGAGTACGCAATACTTACCGATGAGATATCCCGTGCATGGTCGGGGATGTCCACACGGCAGTACAAGAACCTTAAGGGGCTGAAGAAAGAAAACCTCCGCGACAACATGACCACACTGGAATTGGTGCTGAATATGCTGGCGGAGGCGACTACCACGGAGATATCCAAGCAGAAAGCTCCAGAGACATTTTCGGAAAACATTGATGTGGCGCGTGCCGGAGGAAAAGTGGCCGGTGATGCACGGAAAGCCATTGAAAGCCAAACCGGTGTCCCCGTTATTACCTCCAAGAATGCTGCCCAGCTCAATCAGGTTGTGACAGATCTGTTGGAGGGAACGACTACGCCGCCGGAAAAGCAAGACGAAAAGCGCTGATTCACTGACAACAAAACATGTGGGCAATCACAAAAAAGAAAGACACCTACATGGGTGTCTTTCTTTTTTGGAGCACCACTTTTGCTTTGCAAAAATCAGGGCCGCCGACGGCGGCCCTTTTTCAGCTTTTCCTGTGTATCTCGTTGCCGCAGCGGGGGCAGGTGATAACGATGCGGCCCTTCCCCTTCGGCACGCGGCACACCGCGCCGCACTGGGGGCAGGTAAAGTAGCGATGGTTCTTATCCATCCGCTGCTGCTGGTTTCCGGCGATGCGGCGGCTGATGGGATACCAGACCTTCGCCATAAAGCGGGCGTTTTCCGCCCGGCGCTTTTCCAGATTACGGGAAAACATACGGTACAGCGCCAGGAACACGATAACGGTGGACACGAAGCCCACAATGCTGTATGCCGCAGGCTGCCTGTCCCGCAGGAATATGTTGATGATATCTGGCACTTAGATAAGATCAGATAGTCTTATATAGAGTCTTGAAATATAGTATTGAATATGATAAGTTAAGAGGAAGAGTTCCCAAAGGAGGAACTCTTCCTCTGTTCATGTAAAAATAGATGATAAAATATTTCAAAAAAATTGCAAAAATATTAAGAACGTGTTAAAATTCGAATATAAAAAAGAAATATCAAGAATAAAGATGAAAAACAAAGAAAGGGAGTAACAAATGAGGAACATTATAAGGAAACTTGCAGTGTGCTTTCTGGCATGGATATTGGTCTGCACAACAGTTGTAACTGGGCATGGAATGCATACGGCAAAAGCAGCACAGACATTTAAGATTCATTTTATTGATGTCGGATGTGCAGATGCTGCGTTATTACAGTATGGAGAAGGAACAGAAGCAAAGTATGCATTGATCGATACAGGAGCAAACCAGTATCATAATACAAAGGATACGACGATTGATACCACAAAGACACCAGTCTATGAATATTTAAATAAGATGGGAGTAAAACATCTGGAATTTGTTGTTCTTACTCATCCACATGGAGATCATATCGGTGGAATGAAAAAGATACTAGATGATACAACGATTAAGATCGATAAGATTTATGGGAATGATCTGAATATTCAGTACTTGAAAAGCAGCGAGGATAAGAGTAAGCAGTCTTCAGATGAAACAAATTGGACAGAATTTGATACCAAAATATACAAGAATTTTAAAGCAGCTTTAGAAGCAAGAAATAAACTTGCTGAAGAAGCA
>ERZ827088.5075-NODE-5075-length-10330-cov-2.764574_pt1 | contig 10330 bp, 11 predicted proteins | sample MGYA00519922_ERZ827088 | MGnify/ENA primary metagenome ERZ827088 (study PRJEB31778, sample SAMEA3449254) | human gut metagenome | biome: human gut; feature: human-associated habitat; material: faeces | place: United Kingdom | collected 2010/2012 ... | reverse complement strand
GCCTGCTCGAGGATAACTCGATCGAGGATATTCCGGTGCGCATGGTGCGCGATACGGGGATGCTGCGCCGCTGGCAGGTCCGCGCCCCGTGGAAGCTGGGCGGACAGTATACGCTGACCATCCCCGAGGGCGCCATTACCGACGTTGCGGGCCTCTCCAACGACTCGATCATCAGGAAGTACACGGTTCTCGACCCCGAGAAATTCGCCACGGTGCTCATCCACGTCAGGGGCCGCGACGACGGCACGAAGTATATCGTCCAGCTGCTCGACGGCAGCAACGCGCTCAAGCAGGAGAAGCGGGACGTGACGACCGGCGACATCCGGTTCAATTACGTTCCCGCCGGCGAGATCAAGTTCCGCGTCATCGAGGACCGCAACGGCAACGGCAAGTGGGATTCGGGCAATGTGGTCGAACGTCTCCAGCCCGAGCGGGCCGAGATCTACGCCAACGACCAGGGCGAGGACACCTTCGCCACGAAGACCAACTGGGAGATCGAATTCTCGATGGACATGAACCGGATCTTCGCGCCGGTCACGATGCAGTCGCTCTCGCGCCTGCTGGACGAACGCGAGTCGCAGCGCCTGCGCCGCGAGGCGGAGAAACGGGCCAAGGAGGGTCCGAAGCGCGATCAGGACCGCAACCGGCAGCAGAACGACAATAACAGCAACTTCAACGCTGCGGGCGGGATGTTCAATAATTTCAGATAAGATGACGATGCAACGACATATCCGGACGGCGCTCTTCGCCCTTGCGGCCCTCGCCGCATGGCAGGGGGCTTCGGCGCAGCATACGCTCGGCTTCACGGTGGGCTACGGCATGGGCAACGGCCGCTTCCAGCCCCAGCAGGAGATGCGGGCGATCTGGGGACTTTACAGCGGGGGCCTTTCGTGGCGCTACTACGGCAAGCAACGCTTCGTGGGGGGCTTCGGCATTGATCTGGAGTTCCAGCAGCAGGGCTTTTCGTTTGCGACCAACGCTTCGCAGGTCGAGGAGAAGAAGGATTACCGCTACTACACGCGCAACGTCAATTCGATCGTGCTGCCGATCGTGTGGCAGCCCCACTTCTACCTCTTCCGCAACCATGTCCGCGTCTACCTCGAAGCGGCGGCGACTTTCTCCTATCACCTCTCTTCGACCTATGAGAACGAGGGGGCGAAAGCTTCGGGAGCGGCCGACAGGAAGGGCGACTACTCCTTCAAACTGCCGCGCGACAACCGTTGGGGCTACGGACTTGCGGGCGGCGGCGGTATCGCGCTGCTGATCCGGCGTTTCGAGATCAATGTCCGCGCCCGCTACTACTTCGGACTTTCGGACATCGTGCGCAACCGCAACAAATACGCCGACAACGGTATCGACGGTTCCGAAAACCCGTTTTGGGCGACGCCGATGCGTTCGCCGCTCGACAACCTCACCGTTTCGGTCGGGTTGAGCTACCGATTCAACAAGGAGGGCTTCTCGACGTGGAAACCGCGTCCGAAGCGCGAAAAGAACCGCGAAGTCTTCAAATACGGATTATAAAATTTCACCATCATGGAAACGACAAGACAGCAGAAAATCGCCAAACAGATACAGAAGGACGTCGCCGAAATCTTCCAGAAGGAGGGCGAGGGCATCGTCCGGGGTTCGCTCGTCACGGTCACGGCCGTGCGCGTCTCGCCCGATTTCGGTTACGCCAAGATTTACGTCAGCGTCTTCCCCTTCGGGCGCAGCGCCGCATTGATGCAGGAGCTCGACCGCAACAACAAGTTCATCCGCCACGCTTTGGGCCAGCGCATCCGCAATCAGGTCAAGAACGTGCCCGAAATCCAGTTCTTCCTCGACGATTCGCTGGAGTATATCGACCATATCGAGCAGGCGCTCAAAAACGACTAACCCTTCCGGCCTCACGCCATGCTGCCGCAGTTCTTCGCCCGCCGCTACCTCTTCTCGCCCAAATCCCGATCGGTCGTCAATCTGATTTCGGGGCTGAGCGTTGCGGCCGTAGCGATGCCCGTTGCGGCGATGATCGTCCTGCTCTCGGTCTTCAACGGCTTCGAGAGCCTCGTCAAGTCCATGTGTTCGGCCTTCGACGCCGATCTGACCGTCTCGGCCCGGCAGGGGCAGACCTTTGCGGCCGACGCGGTCGATACCGCGGCGCTGAGACGCATTCCGGGCGTGGCCGCCATGTCGTTCGTGCTGGAGGAGAGCGCCCTGCTGGAACACGGTGACCGTCAGGCCACCGCGACGGTCCGCGGCGTCGATGACGCCTACGAAACGGTTTTCCCGTTGTCCGATGCCGTTGCTGCCGGAGAGTACCGGGTGCGGGTGGGCGACCTCGAACGGCTCGTCATCGGTCAGTCGATGGCCTACATGCTCGGCGTGCGGACGCTGGCCGACGCCGACGTCGGCGTTTACGCCGTGCGGCGGGGAAGCTTTTCGTCGCTGCTGCCGTTCGACAACTATACGCGGCGAACGATCCCCCTCGGCGGGGTCTATACGCTCGACCTCGAAACCGAACGGACCTATGTCCTCGCTTCGCTGCGCATGGCGCAGGAGCTTTTCAGCCGTCCCGGCCGGGTTTCGGGGCTGGTGGTGCGCCTGCGCGACGGCGCCGATGCCGTGCAGGTCCGCGACGCCGTGGCGCAGCAGCTGGGCGGCGATTACCGGGTCCGCACCCGCTACGAATTGCGGGCTTCGTTCTACCGGATCATGACCTACGAGAAGTGGGGCATCTTCTTCATCTCGCTGCTGGTTCTGGTCGTCGCTTCGTTTTCGGTCGTCGGGTCGCTGGCGATGCTGATCGTCGAGAAGCGGCGTGACATCGGGACCCTGCGCGCGCTGGGCGCCGATACGACGCTCGTGCGGTCGATATTCCGCAGCGAAGGGTTGCTTATCTGCGCTCTCGGCGCGGCGCTGGGCGTGGCGCTGGGCGTCGGTGCGACGCTTTTGCAGCAGCACTTCGGGCTGATCGAGATTCCGGCCGAAACGTTCCTCACGAAGAGTTATCCCGTCGAATTCCGTCCGGGCGACCTTGCGGCGGTGCTTGCCGCTTTCGGCGTGGTCGCCTGTGTTATTTCGAATATTACCGTGCGCAGCATGATAAAAACCAACGTTAAGCTATGAAACGTATTGTCCGCATATTCCTCTGCATGTTCCTGCTCGTTCTGGCCGGAGCCTGCGCCCGCCACAAGATCATTCCCGACAGGAAACTGGCGCAGATTTTTCACGACGCTTTCCTCGCCAACGCCTATATCGGCAGCGAACAGGTGGACATCGATTCGCTGAATATCTACGAACCGATCTTCGCCGGTTACGGCTATACCACCGAGGACGTCTACTACACCATCGGCAACTTCTCGAAACGCAAGAGCGCCCGTCTGGGCGACGTGGTCGAGCTGGCGATCGAAATGCTCGAAGCCGAGGGCAAATATTACAACCGCGAAGTCGCCATCCTCGACACGATCGACAACGTCGCCCGCCGCACCTTCACGCGCACGGTGCTCGCCGATTCGCTCATCCGCGTCGGGTCGCTGCGCGACACGGCCCGTCTGAGCTTTACGCTCGACGTCGAGCCGGGCGAATACAGCCTTTCGCTCAAATACCTCGTCGATTCGCTGGACCGCAACCAGCGGGGGCTGAAAGGCTCCGTGTGGCTCGAACGGCGCGACAGCTCGCGCACCAACGTCTACACCACGACCCTGCGGCGCAACCGCGAGGAGAGCTTCTCGCGCCGGTTTACGACCGACACGACGCACCGCCGCCTGCGCATCGACTTCCTGACCTTCAACGCCAGGCCCGAACGGCCTTCGGTGACGGTCACCGACCTCAAGGTGGAGTACATTCCCCCGACCCGCACGGCCGTCGAAAAACTCTACGAACAGCAGCTCGACATCCGGATTTTCGCCGATGACTTCCTCCGCGCCGCGGCCATCCCGAAGGATAGCCTCTAACCTGTTGTGGACGCCGCAGGGCCTCGTCCGGCATCCGCTCCTGACACTCGGGGCGGACGGCCGCGTGCTCTCTGCGGAGTGTTGCCCCGATCCGGACCGCCTCGCCGCCACGGAGTTCTATGCGGGGCTGCTGGTCCCGGATTTCCCGGCCGACTACCGCGCCGCGTTCGACGGCATGCGCGCCGCCGCATTGCCGCTTTCCGAGCTGCTGCCGCGAATCGTGACGCCCGGCGGGGCGCTGGTCGTCATCTCGGGACTCGACTACGACTCGCTGCGGCTCACGCCGCAGTCGCAGATCCGGAAGTTGTGAGGCTGCCGTATCCGGGCCGAACGTACGCCGTCCTCCTCCCTGAAGGAGAAACGGGGCGGGTTCGGATGGGCGAACAGGGCCGGAGGCCGTGGGAGCGGCGGCCGGCGATCCGATTTTTCGACTTCCGGGGTTATATCGGTAAATGCTCCTCGACCGTGCGCCGCAGGTGTTCGCGGTCGAGGTGGGTGTAGATTTCGGTCGTGAGGATGCTTTCGTGCCCCAGCATCTCCTGCACCTGACGGATCGAGGCGCCGCCTTCCAGCAGGTGCGTCGCGAACGAGTGGCGGAAGGTGTGGGGGCTGATGCGCTTTTCGATCCCGGCCCGACGGGCGGCCTGCTTGAGGATCGTGAAGACCATCACCCGCGTAAGCTGTCCCCCGCGGTTGTTCAGGAAGACGATCTCCTCACCCGTCCGGACGCTCCGCCGCTCTTCGAGGTAGCGCTGGATGCGGTCGCGGGCCGTTGAACTGACCGGCACGATCCGCTGTTTGTCGCCTTTGCCGATCACGCGGATGTACCCTTCGCCGAAAAAGAGGGCCTGCATGCGCAGCGACGTGAGTTCCGAGACCCGCAGTCCGCACGAATAGAGCACTTCGAGCATGGCGCAGTCGCGCAGCCCCTTCACGGTCGAGGTGTCCACGGCGGCGATGATGCGGTCGATCTCGGCGGTGGTCAGCACGTCGGGCAGCTGGCGGCCGAATTTGGGCGTCAGGACGAACTCCGCGGGCGACGATTCGATCTTGTCCGAGATCATCAGGAAGTTGAAGAAACTCTTGATGCCGCTCAACGCCCGGGCCTGCGAGGTCTTCTCGCGTCCCCGCTCGTAGAGCCACGTCATGTAGCGTTCGACCATCTGCGGTTCGACCTTGTGGGGCGCGACGTCCCACTGGCGCAGGATGAAGTGCGCGAACTGCATGTAGTCGCGCATGTACGATTCGACGGTGTTTTCCGAGAGCCGCTTCTCCAGTTTTATATAGCTACGGTAACGGCGGCCGGTTTCGTCCCACTTTTTTGTATTTTCTGCCATCTTTTGGTCCGCTGAATCCGGGATTATTGTAACTTTGTCCGAACGAAGGTACGAAAATTTTACATAATATGGATTATACGGTTCTCCATATCGCGGTCTCCGACGACGAACAGGCTGAAATCCTGACCGCCGAACTGGCCGATTTTCCGTTCGAGAGTTTCGAAACCGAAGACGGCCTGCTGAAAGCCTATATTCCGGCCGTGCGGCTCTCCGGCTGCAAGACCGATGTCGACGCCCTGCTGGCGCGCCGCGGGGTCGAAGGGCGTTATGCCGTCATCCCGACCCAAAACTGGAACGCCTCCTGGGAGAGCGATTTCCCGCCGGTCGACGTCGAAGGCCGCCTGCGCATCCGCGCCCCGTTCCACGATCCGGCTCCTGCGGGGGAGATGGAAGCGGTCGTGCTGCCCCGGATGTCGTTCGGCACGGGTCATCACGCCACCACGTGGCTCATGTCGCGCGCGGTGCTCGGCCTCGGAGTTGCGGGCCGCACGGGACTCGACATGGGCAGCGGCACGGGCGTGCTGGCGATCGTCGCCGCCAAATGCGGCGCGGCGCACGTCGACGCCGTGGACATCGACGACTGGGCGGACGAAAACTGCCGTGAAAATGTCGCCGCGAACGGTGTCGCGGACCGGGTCGAACCGATGCTGGGCGACGTAGGGCGGATTGCCGGGCGGCGCTACGACTTCATTCTGGCCAATATCAACCGCAACGTTCTCGTGGCCGACATGCCGGCCTATGCCGCGGCGCTGGTCCCGGGCGGCGACCTGGTGATGAGCGGATTCCTCGAAGCGGACACTGCGGCCGTCACCCAAGCCGCTGCGGAACAGGGCATGGAGACCGTCGCGGCCGAAACCCGCGAGGGCTGGATGATGATACATGTTAAAAAGAAGAAGTAATCCCGGTCGCATGCGATAAGTCCCCGCCGAGGCGGGGATTTAGGGGTGGGTCAGACTTGTAAACGCGGCGTTCCGCCGCGGGAACAGCGGTCCGATCCGGAAAGCGTTCAGGAAAAGAGATTAATTCTGTGATTTGAAAACCTACAAGGGCCGCGGCATCGTGCTGCATACGCTCAAATACGGCGACACGTCGATGGTCGCCTACCTGCTGACCGATGTCGGAGGCCGCCGCAGCTACATGGTGCAGGGGGTCCGCAGCCGCAGCGGCCGGGGTTCGAAGCTGGCGCTGTTCCAGCCGATGTTCCCCGTCGAGTTCGAGGGGCTGGAATCCCCGCGGCAGCAGATGGACCGCTTCAAGGAGGTGCGCGCGGGGTTCGTGCTGCAAAGCCTGCCGTTCGACGTTCGCAAATCCACGATGGCGCTCTTTATGGCCGAAGTTTTGTATCGCCTCGTCCGGGAGAGCGAGCCGAACCGGCCGCTTTTCGATTTCGTGTGGGGTTCGGCCGAGGCGTTGGACGCCATGGACGAAGGGGTGCCGAATTTCCACCTCTGGTTCCTGGCCAACCTGAGCCGTCTGCTGGGTTTCCGCCCCGGCAACGACTATACGCCGGGGGCGTGGTTCGACATCCGCGAGGGACTGTACAGCGTCGTGCGGCCTGCGCACCCGGGAGTGATGACGCAGGAGTGCGCCTCGTTGCTCGACCGGATGCTCTCCTGCGACGTGCGGCGTCTGGGCGACGTGGGGCTGAACCGCGACCGGCGGTCGGAGTTCCTCAACGCCATGCTGGCCTATTTCGGCTACCACCTCGACGCCATCAGCGCCGTGCAGTCGGTGCGCATACTAAAAGAGGTGTTTTAACGTTAAATTCTAAAGATAAAAGGGAAGAAGATTATGAGAAAGATGTTGCTTGCGGCCGCAGCGCTCGCCGTAGCGCTCGCCGCCTCGGCCCAGGAGCCGAAATTCGATTTCAGGCGCGACTCGACCCGTACTTCGGGCTTCACGCTTCCCGATTCGCTGGCGCACATGTCGCCGTGGAAACCCGACTACAAGACGATGGCCCCGGTCAAGACCAAACCCACGGTGTCGATGACTTCGGTGGTGGTGATCCAGAAGGAGAACCTCCCCTCGCGCATCACCGTCATCAACAACAATACGCTGCGTCTGGGTCAGCATTTCAACCTCTCGAACGGTCAGGCCTGGAACTGGAGTCCTTTCCCCGACGCATTCCTCGACGCACGTACGCTTTCGTTCCCCATGCCGCGGTAACGCTCTGCCGGGACTCCCCCTCTCTCTGAAAAGCAGGCTCCCCGCAATGGGGAGCCTGCTTTTCAGGTATCAAAACTTGTGTACGGCACGGACCGGCCATTTCCCTGTTTTTTCCCACCCGGCCTCGACAAACTGCTGCCAGGTTTTGGTTCGGACATGGTTTCGGTCGGAACGGTACGCATACACATTCACAAGCCGGGTCTGAAGAGGCATTCCGAAATCAACGATCTGCGCAACATTGTCTTTTCGCTCGGTCGAAGACCACCAAAACCGGGAGTCTGTCCAAACGGACAGTTTGTCGCCGCCGTAGGATTCTGATAATTCGCTGATTCTCCGTGAAAAACGGTAGCTCTCCTTGTTGCCGAATTTTTCGAATCCCTCCGCTTCGCCGCACAACTGCCACAGCCCGCGCAGTTCATCCACCGCCGGCAGGTACCAGCCCGGCCCCAGCGATTCGCACCATTCGAAAGCGGGAAAATCTTCCCATGTCAGTTTGCCTTCGGCCAGCCGTTCGATCAGCCGGCGGCGGTTGTTCCAGCCGTCCTCGCGGTCGGAAAGCCCCAGCAGCAGATCGGTTGCCCACGAGGAGTCGGCCGACCATCTCAAGCTTTTAGGAGCCTGTTCGAGCGAGAGGATCAGCCCGTGGCGGCCGTTGTCGGTCGTGGAGATAACGATTCCCCGTATGCCGTCCTCGTCGAACAGATCGCCCGGGCGGTAGCTTTTCGTCACCCGGGGCCACGGGTAATCCGCTGCGGTGACCGGACCCGTCGCCCCGGAGTCGTCACCGACGAAAAGCTCCTTTTCTCCGTTTTGGTACGTCACCGAGAACACCTCGGCGCGCGGCAGGGAAAGCACCTTGTCCGAGCCGCCCCACAGCGTATAGAGTATATGGCTGTCGGTGATCTCCCGAACCTCGGCCTTCACTTCGTCGGCATTGCGCAGCAGAATCACATCCTGCGCTTCGGCTCCGCCCCACCAGAGGAGGGCTGCGAGCATAAACAGCAAGCGTCTCATGGCCTAAAACCGATAAGCGAAATCCAGCGACAGCGACCAGGGGCTTTTGCCCATTTCCTGATGGGGCGAAGCGAAAGCCATGGCCCATTGCAGTCCGATGTCGGCATGCCCGAAGGTGTATCCGTAGGTCAGATTGACGGCCGGAACGATTGATTTGCGCAGCTCCTTATCTACATCGTACCAGGTGTCGAGCGCGACATCCGTATCCGTTCCTTCTATGAGCCCCGCCAGATTCGGCGACGCCCCCATCCGCAGTTTCATGCCGACGGGAAGCTGAAGACGCAGTCCGTAGCGCATGTAGAATCCGTTTTTGACCGGACGCATGCCGTAATAGACATCCACCGCAAAAGCGTCGTAGCGCATGTCATACGTAAACGACTCGCCCTGAACAGTCCCTTCGGTCGAACCTCCGTTCTGCATATACCCCACACCCACGCCGAGATGGCCGTGCCCCGTGCGGTTGAAATAGCGTTCGGCAAAAGCCGAAGCCGCAAATCCCAGCCGGGGGTTGCTGGTGAAACTGACCTGTTCGGACGACGAGCCGAACTGCGCTTTAAGGTCATCCTTGAATGACCAGAAGCTTACACCCGCGCCGGCGCGCAGACCGAACGTCCACAGTTTGTCGCGTTTGCGCCTTTCGGCCCTGGCGACGGCCTGCCGCATCGCCTGCTGCGACGGGGCGGCGATTCCCGTGTCCTGTGTTTTCCCGGCCGCAGCAGACCGGTCGAGCGGAGTGATTATATCCTTGGCTCCCGATTCGTAGCGGATAACGAAGACCTCGCCGCGGGCGATCGAGTAGACGGGTCCCGTGAGATTGGTGAATTTACGGTAGCGAATCGACTGTTCGCCGACCTCTTCCACCTTCGCGCGAATCTCCTCGCCGTTTTTTTTCACAATGACGTCTTGTGCCGAGACAGTCGTCGACAGCAGCATGAACGCTGCCTGAAACAGGATACGCTTCATAAAATTTAAGTTTTAAAGGTTGGTAAACTTTACAAAGGCACAAAAAAAACGTGGACAGTTTTCAATATCCACAAGAGAGGCCCTGGATAGCCCATGCAGTAGAATACAGATAAAATGCCCACGCCGTAAAACAGCGAGAGCACCAACTCCTATTCCTTACTGCATTAGAAATTTTCCAGGTTTCTCTTGTAAGAAAAAAGCCGATGCGCTTTTATGTCCCATGTATGCAGTCCTCACAGGCTGCAAAAGCAAATATAGGGATAAATCAGAGAACTGCAAATTTTTTTTCGTCCGGCTTTTTAGGTATTTACGCGTATTGATCCGCAGCGATGAAATTCCGAATTTTGCATCCGGAAAGAATCACTGCCAATGAAACCGATTATTATACTGTTGTTGTCGCTGCTCCCGTTCGGGGCATTCGCCGGGGAACCGGCTCCCGCGTCCGCAGCGGGCGAACCCACCGTCGCCGAACTTTCGGCCCAGCTCGAAGCGCTCAAAGCCAGGACTTCGACCTGGGATAAGATTGCAGCCCGCCTGCCCCGGATCTCGGGCTACGTGCAGACCGGCTACGAGTGGTCGGAAACCTCCTCGACCTTCTTCATCAAGCGCGTGCGCCTAAACCTTGCGGGCGACATCGCCGAAAAACTCGACTACCGGGTGCAGATCGAGTTCTGCGGCCCGAAAATCGTCGACGCCTACATCCGCTACCGGCCTTTCGAACAGCTGAATTTCCAGCTGGGAGAGTACAAACTGCCCTTTTCGATCGAGAATACCGACTACGTGCCCCTCAAGTACGAGTTCATCGAATACCCGCTGTCGCTGCGCCGGCTGATGGGCTTCAACGACGTGTGCGGACTCTCGGCCACGGGCCGCGACATGGGCGCCATGCTCTACGGCGGGGTCTTCAATCGCAAAGGG
>ERZ827088.5074-NODE-5074-length-10333-cov-3.220860_pt1 | contig 10333 bp, 8 predicted proteins | sample MGYA00519922_ERZ827088 | MGnify/ENA primary metagenome ERZ827088 (study PRJEB31778, sample SAMEA3449254) | human gut metagenome | biome: human gut; feature: human-associated habitat; material: faeces | place: United Kingdom | collected 2010/2012 ... | reverse complement strand
AACCTAAAAAATTTCTGGGACAACATTTCTTGAAAGATATGGATATAGCCCGACGCATAGCCGAGACGATGATCGGGTATGCAGGCGTACCCATACTCGAAATAGGTCCGGGCACCGGCGTTCTCACACGATTTCTCCTTGCAGCAGGTCATGATCTTACAGTGGTAGAAATAGACCGGGAATCGGTCGCTTATCTCCGAGCACACTTTCCCGAACTCGACAACCGCATTCTCGAAGAAGATTTCCTAAAATTGCGTCTCGATAAAACTTTTCCCGGGCGTTTCTGCGTCATCGGCAATTATCCTTACAACATATCGAGCCAAATATTTTTCAAAGTACTCGACTACAAAGACCTCATACCCTGTTGCAGCGGCATGATACAAAAAGAGGTCGCCGAGCGCATGGCTTCGGGACCGGGCAATAAAAATTATGGTATATTGAGCGTACTGATGCAGGCATGGTACGATATAGAATACCTGTTTACCGTACCAGAACATGTTTTCGAACCTCCGCCCAAAGTAAAATCGGCGGTCATACGCATGACAAGAAACAAGGTTACCGATTTGGGGTGTAGCGAACAACTCTTCAAGCAGATTGTAAAAACAAGCTTCAACCAGCGGCGGAAAACATTGCGTAATTCCCTGAAACCGATACTCGGTAAAGAATGTCCGCTATACGAAAGCCCTATCTTTGACAAACGCCCCGAACAATTATCGGTAGACCAATTTATTTCACTAACAAAAGAAATCGAAGTCGTTCTTCCCGTACAATAACCTACCGACATGGATAAATTTACCGAAGAATATATCGAAAACATACGGAATATCATTGCAGAAAACAATTCCGAACAGGCTCAGGAAATACTCAAAGATCTGCATCCTGCCGATATTGCCGAACTGTACCAAAATCTCGATCTCGAAGAGGCCGAATTCCTTTATAAATTACTCGACAAGGAAACGGCCGCCGATGTATTGATGGAACTCGATGAGGACGACCGTAAAAAACTCCTCAAAGAGATGCCGAGCGAAACCATCGCCAAAGAGTATATCGACCACCTCGATACCGACGATGCCGTAGACCTGATACGAGACCTCGATGAAGAAGCGCAGGAGGAGGTACTCTCCCATATCAACGATGCCGAACAGGCCGGCGACATAGTCGACCTCCTGAAATACGACGAAAACACGGCTGGCGGTCTCATGGGAACCGAAATGGTTATCGTAAACGAAAACTGGAGCATGCCCGAGTGTATGAAGGAAATGCGGCGCCAAGCCGAAGACATGGACGAGATATATTATGTGTATGTGGTAGACGATGACAACAAACTGCGCGGGGTATTCCCTCTGAAAAAAATGATTACCCACCCCTCGGCTTCGAAGATAAAGCATGTCATGAAGAAAGACCCCGTCTCGGTACGTACCGACGATACGATCGAGACAGTGGCCCAGACGATCGAAAAATATGACTTGGTCGCTTTGCCCGTCGTTGACAGCATAGGACGACTGGTAGGCCGCATCACCGTCGACGACGTTATGGACGAAGTACGTGAACAGGCCGAACGCGATTACCAGTTGGCATCGGGTATCTCCCAAGATGTGGAAACGACCGATACCGTCCTTACACAAACATCGGCCCGATTGCCGTGGTTGCTTATCGGTATGATAGGCGGTTTGGCCAACTCGGTCATCCTGGGTAATTTTGAGGGAAATTTCTCCATCAATCCGGCTATGGCCTTGTTTATTCCGCTTATCGGCGGTACGGGAGGAAACGTCGGCATACAATCATCGGCTATCATCGTACAGGGCCTTGCCAACAAATCGTTGTCGCTCAACCATGCCGGCAAACAGATTTTAAAAGAGCTGGGTGTTGCCATCATCAACGCTTGCACCATATCGGTACTGATATTTGCCGCCTGTTATTTTTTCCTCCTCGGCGGTGAAGCGTTGACGATATGTGTCTCTCTTTCCCTATTTTCGGTCGTTATTTTCGCATCGATTTTCGGGACCTGCGTACCGATAGCTCTTGAAAAAATGAAACTCGACCCAGCCATTGCAACCGGGCCGTTCATTACGATCTCCAACGACATCATAGGCATGCTCATCTACATGGGGATATGTAACCTACTTCTATAATCGTTTCTTTGGAATATATATGCAGAAATGGCCTCTCAGTTGAGAGGCCATTTCCCTATGCAACCCGCCACACTATTCAAACATGTGGCGCAATTTACTGAATATACGGTCTTTTACAGACTTGCTGGGTGTGAAGCCGGGCGTTCGCAATTCTTCAATCTTCTTACGTTCCTCGGCCGTGAGACTTTCAGGAACATATACCGAAAGATTAACCAACAAATCTCCCACACCATAACGATTGACCGACGGCAAACCTTTACCTCGCAACCGCAAAACTTTCCCCGGTTGCGTTCCTGGCTCGATTTTTACTTTCGCTTTACCGTCTATGGTAGGGACTTCGAGCGTACCGCCCAAAGCCGCAGTCGGAAAATCTATAAGTGCATTGTATATCAAATCATTTTCATCTCGCAACAATTCGGGATGCGGCTCTTCCTGTACAAGAATCAACAAATCTCCATTAATTCCACCATGACGGGCGGCATTTCCCGCACCACTCATCGACAACTGCATGCCTTCGGATACCCCGGCCGGAATATTGATCGTTATGACCTCATCTTCCTTCATAATACCCTCTCCGTTGCACTTCGGACATTTATGGGTAATGATACGTCCCTCGCCTCCGCATTTGGGACATGTCGTCGTCGACTGCATAGCACCCAAAATCGTCTGGCGCATCTGCGTAATAACACCGCTTCCCTTACACTGCGAGCAGGTTTCGTAAGCCGAACCGTTCTCGGCTCCTGTTCCTTTACATTCGGAACAAGGTACGTACTTCTTTACCTTTATCTTTTTTTCGACTCCTGCGGCAATTTCCTGCAAATTCAACTTCACACGCACGCGCAAATCCGAACCTCGATTCACACGTTTTCCTCCGCGCGAACCGCCTCCGAATCCGCCAAAACCACTAAATCCGCCAAAACCGCCACCGAAAATATCACCGAAATGAGAGAATATATCTTCCATCGACATACCTCCCGCTCCGCCGAATCCCGAAGCTCCACCCCCGTTTACACCGGCATGGCCAAACTGGTCATAACGGGATCTTTTCTCGGTATCGCTCAATACCTCATAAGCCTCCGCAGCCTCCTTGAACTTCTCTTCCGCTTCTTTATCGCCGGGATTTTTATCGGGGTGATATTGTATGGCTTTTTTTCTATATGCTTTTTTTATTTCCTCGGCCGTCGCACTCTTGCTGACCTCCAGCACTTCATAATAATCGCGTTTGCTACTCATGGGAGTTTTCTTGTTTTTTTACAATTTAATCACCGCTTATTCTCCGACAACGACTTTGGCAAAACGTATTACTTTGTCATTCATCGTATATCCTTTCTGTACACAATCGATCACTTTCCCTTTCTGTTCGGGTGTCGGTGCAGGAAAAGTCGTTACCGCCTCATGATACTCGGTATCGAAATCGGCATCTTGGGTCGGTATTTCTTTTACCCCGTGCTGGTCGAGAAAAGTCTTGAATTTGTTATAGATAAGTTCTATTCCTTGTTTTACAGCCTCGACGTCGGCACTTTCGCCGACAGCCTGCAACCCCCGTTCGAAATCGTCTATGACAGGGAGAATATCTTTGAGGCAAGACTCTCCGCCATTTCTTATCAAGTCGGCTTTTTCTTTCAAAGTCCTTTTCCTGAAATTCTCAAGGTCGGCACGAGCCAACAAGTAATCTTTTTTAAGTTGCTCGACTTGTGCTTTCAACTGTTCATTTTCCGCTGCCAAAGTGTCAGTTTCTTCGACAGGGACAGAGTCCTCGGCTGGCATTTCTGTATGTTCTTCTGTCATCTCCGAATTTTTCCCGACTTCCTTTTCGGGCGTTTCAGCTGTTTGTTCTTTCATCTCTATATCTTTTTTATTTTTCATTATCAATCAATTAACATTTCATCACCTTCTATAAGCCTACAAGAAACTTCCTGCGACACCCCTTATATATAACAAAAACACTGCCATACCGACAAAAGGTCTTTTTGTCAGCCTCATCGAAAAATAGTTCCAACGTCAATTGTCAATACGCACAAGTCCCCGTCCATATACGGCTATCAGGAAAGTAAAGCTCTTTGGGCAATATTTCGAAAAGCCCGTACATGGTCGAACCGGAACCCGACATCGAGACGTATACCGCACCCTTATCATAAAGCTGCTGTTTCAAATGGGACAGAACAGGATAATGCTTGAAAACACTCTTCTCGAAATCGTTTACCAACAGCTCTTTCCACTCGACAACAGGTCGCGACAAGACATCGGGCAAAGACAAAGAGGGGACGGCAGGTGTTACAAGCGAATAGGCATCGGCTGTGGAAACGGAAATTTCGGGTTTTACCAAAACCAAGAAATATCCCCGTAACGATATATCGATCGGGGATAATCGCTCGCCGATACCTTCGGCCAACATCGGACGATTGTATATGAAAAACGGGCAATCGGCACCCAAACGAGCTGCATAAACAGCCAAATCGTCATCAGACAACGGCAAAGAAAACATATCTCTCAAAAGACGCAACATACAGGAGGCATCGGCCGAACCGCCACCCAATCCCGCACCGAACGGTATTGCTTTATGCAGATAGACTTCGACCGAAGGCAATGGATAATCTTGCGCCAACATACGGTAGGCCTTAACGACCAAATTATCTTGCACATCGCCGTCGACAGGTAGCCCGGAAAGATGCAGCCGACATTCTTTCCGATCATCTTCTGCAGAAATCACTTCGAGAGCATCGCTCCACCCAACCGGATAAAATACGGTAGAAATATCGTGATATTTATCGGGCCGGCGAGATAAAATATTCAACCCGAGGTTTATCTTGGCATTGGGAAAAAGAAGCATAAAAACGATTTTCGAAATACGGAAAACAAAAGTAGAAAAATTCTCCTATATAGAGTCTATATTTCACCGAATAAATGAAGTTACAGAATCGTTTTTAAAGTTGTCCCATACAAAAAGATTGTAGCGCTATCGATTGTAGCGGCTGAACAGTATCCGGAAAAAGAATCGGTAACTCTCCTGCCTTTTATGAACGAAATACCGATTCTATTTTGTATGTTTGTAGCCCGAAATACAAACATACACCGTATCTCCCAAAATGGAAATCATATCCGGCAGAAAAACCTCTACCCGCAAGAAAAATACGCCTATCTCTCCGATGGTCGACCTGGGTAAACTTCAACCCCAAGCCCGCGATCTCGAAGAGGCGGTACTCGGCGCACTGATGCTCGAGAAAGATGCTTATTCTATCATCAGTGACATATTGAAACCCGAATGCTTCTACGAGTATAAACACCAACTCATCTACACAGCAATCGTCGATCTGGCCATGAAACAAGAGCCTATCGACATGCTTACCGTATGCGAGCAGTTGCGCCGCAACGGGAAACTGGAAGAGGTAGGCGGTGAGTACGTGATTACCGAACTGACCGGCCGGGTTTCTTCGGCCGCCAATATCGAATTTCATGCCCGCATCATCGCCCAGAAATATCTGGCGCGGGAACTAATACGGTTCACCGGTGAAATACAAGCCAAAGCTTACGAAGAGACGTACGACGTAGACGATCTGATGCAGGAGGCGGAAGGGCAACTTTTTGAAATTTCCCAACGAAATGTAAAGAAAGATGTTACACAGATAAATCCCGTCATCAACGAAGCCCTACATATTCTCGAAATAGCCTCGAACCGAAAAGACGGTTTGAGCGGTTTGCAATCGGGATTTACCGACCTCGATAAAATGACGTCGGGCTGGCAAAATTCCGACCTCATCATCATTGCCGCCCGTCCGGCCATGGGAAAAACGGCTTTCGTTCTCTCTATGGCCAAAAACATGGCTATCAACTACAATACACCCGTTGCCATCTTCTCTCTCGAAATGTCGAACGTGCAGCTTGTAAACCGCCTCATCATAAACACCTGCGAAATACCGGGTGAAAAGATAAAAAGCGGACAACTCGCCCCGCACGAATGGGAACAGTTGAACGCAAAAATCAACGACTTATACGATGCACCGATTTTTATCGATGACACGCCCAGCCTTTCGGTGTTCGAACTGCGGACCAAAGCTCGTCGTCTGGTAAGGGAACACGGTATAAAAATGATCATTATCGACTACTTGCAACTAATGAATGCCAGCGGCATGAATTTCGGCAGCCGCGAGCAAGAAGTCAGTACCATATCGCGATCGCTCAAAGGATTGGCAAAAGAGCTGAATATCCCCATTATCGCCCTTTCGCAGCTGAACCGTGGCGTCGAAACCCGTACCGGAGAAGAAGGAAAGCGTCCGCAGCTGGCCGACCTGCGTGAATCGGGTGCAATCGAGCAAGACGCCGATATGGTTTGCTTCATACACCGTCCCGAGTACTACAAAATAAATGAGGACGCGAAAGGGAACTCTCTTATCGGTCTGGCCGAAATCATTATCGCCAAACACAGAAACGGAGCCGTAGGCGACGTGCGATTACGTTTCCGGGGAGAACTCGCCCGCTTCCAAAATCTGAAAGACGACACGGTCATTCCCTCGAAAATCAACAGAAAAAGGGATACCGTACCGACTCCCGGAAATGCGGGAACAATCGGCCCCAACACCGATTTTCTGAGCCAACAAGACGACGATGTTCCTTTCTAAATACACAACAATGTCCGCTACTGCAACCGACGAACAAATAAGAGAAATAAAACGTCTATTCCGCAAGTCGATGAACGGCGTCGTTGCCGCCAGCATGCGGGAAAAAGGCATGGCATATCGTGTAAACTTCGGCCTTACTCTCCCGTTGATAAAGCGCATCGCCTCTTCTATCACGCCAAATGAAATACTGGCAGAACGGTTATGGAAAGAGCACGTCAGAGAATCGAAAATGCTGGCCACATGGCTTTATCCGCCCCAAAAAATGGATATGTCCACGGCAAAAAGGTGGATCGATGAAACGCCTTATACCGAAATTGCCGATGTATGTTGCATGAACCTTTTTCCATATATCGACGATGCCCCCCAACTGGCAACCGACTGCATCGCATCGTCAACCGATATGACACGTTACATAGGATACCAACTTTGGTACCGGCTGCTTTCAAACGGATATATTCTATCGACAGCAGAACTACAAAACATACTATCATCATGCCTCTCGCATATCCATGAAAAAGCTCCATTGCACACCCTTTCGGCAGCACTCCGCTCCATAAAACAAGCAGCAGCAAAGTGTCCGCAAAAGCTCGAAGGAATCATCACATTTTTCTCCTCTGTCGATGCTTCCGAAGAAAACCAACCTCTTATCGAGGATATTATCGAAGAATGCCGCTACCTGAAAGACAGATAAAAAAGATGCGTTTTCTCTCTGGCTGAATAGGAAATCATCTCTCGCAACCGCAGTATCGATAAACATGGTATCCCAATCGCAAGTATCTTCCTTTTCGCATACGATATTTCGGTTTTATTTTTTATCTTTGCCTCGTTTGGCATAAAAATAGAGCCATGATTGAGGAGAAAACCCGAGAAATCGTACGACAAAAATTGTCTCAATATCTAGAAGCAAAGAAGCTGCGAAAGACTCCCGAGCGATACGCCATATTGGACAAAATATATGCAACGAGCGAACATTTCGATGTCGACCTGTTGTATGAAATGATGTCGGAAAGCGAATATCGGGTAAGCCGGGCCACCGTCTATAATACGATCGACTTACTGGTCGATGCAGGTCTCGTGCGCAAACACCAATTCGGAAACCACCCTGCCCAGTATGAGAAATCATACAATATGGTCAATCACCATCATCTCATTTGCACCCGTTGCGGAAAAATAAGGGAGGTAAAAGATCCCAAACTGCTCGAAGTGCTGACTCAAAAAAAATTCGCACGGTTCACCACTGCTTACTACGGCATCTGCTCGTCATGTACGCAGGCCGAACGGAAAAAGTTGCGCAAAAAAAACAACGAAAAAGAAACAAACAACAATAAAAATAACCACACACTCCAATCATGAAATCAGTAGATGTATTATTAGGATTGCAATGGGGCGACGAAGGCAAAGGCAAAGTCGTCGATGTTCTCACTCCGAAATACGACGTCATCACTCGTTTCCAGGGCGGGCCAAATGCCGGCCATACACTGGAATTCAACGGTGAAAAATACGTACTCCGTTCGATTCCGTCGGGAATTTTCCAAGGAGGCAAAATCAATATCATCGGTAACGGAGTCGTACTCGATCCCGTACTGTTCCAACAAGAGGCCGAAGCATTGGCAGCCAGCGGGCACGACATTACCCGCCAGCTTTATATTTCTAAAAAAGCACATCTCATTCTGCCGACTCATCGTATCCTCGATGCTGCTTACGAAGCAGCCAAAGGCGATGGGAAAATAGGGACAACAGGTAAAGGCATAGGCCCTACTTATACCGACAAAGTAAGCCGTAACGGATTGCGCGTAGGAGATTTATTACACGACTTCGATGCCAAATACGCCAAAGCCAAAGCCCGCCATGAAGCCATACTCCAATCATTGGACTACAAATACGATATGGCCGATCTCGAAGCCAAATGGTTCGCTTCGCTCGATTACTTGAAGCAATTCCGCCTCATCGACAGCGAACACGAAATAAACCGGTTGTTGAAAGAAGATAAATCGGTATTGGCCGAAGGGGCTCAAGGCACATTGCTCGATGTAGATTTCGGATCATACCCATTTGTAACTTCTTCAAATACCATCTGTGCCGGAGCTTGTACGGGACTGGGCGTAGCTCCCGGCCGTATAGGGAAAGTGTATGGTATCTTCAAAGCATACTGTACGCGGGTGGGAAGCGGTCCCTTCCCCACCGAACTGTTTGATGAAACAGGAAAGAAAATCAGAGACATCGGACACGAGTACGGAGCTGTAACCGGACGCGAACGCCGCTGCGGCTGGATAGACCTCGTAGCTCTGAAATATGCAATCATGGTCGATGGTGTTACCGACCTCATCATGATGAAAAGCGATGTACTCGATACGTTCGAGACCATCAAAGCCTGCGTGGCTTACCGCATAGACGGAAAAGAAACTGATGAATTTCCTTTTGAAATCGATGATAAAATCGAACCTGTTTATGTGGAACTGCCCGGCTGGAAATGCGATATGACCCAAATGCAAAGCGAAGACGAATTTCCCGAAGAATTCAACGCATACCTCTCTTTCCTTGAAGAAGAATTGGGCGTTCGCATCAAAATCGTATCGGTAGGTCCCGATAGGGAGCAAACGATAGAACGCTATACCGAAAACGACTAATATCTGAAAACCAGATTATCCTATGTTAGCACCCTTAGCCGAACGATTACGTCCTAAAACACTCGATGAATACATCGGGCAGGAACATCTTGTAGGGAAAGGTGCCGTCTTGCGACGAATGATCGACAGCGGAGAGGTTTCCTCATTTATCTTATGGGGGCCTCCCGGTGTCGGGAAAACGACTTTGGCCCGTATCATCTCGGTTCAACTCAAAACGCCGTTTTATACATTGAGTGCCATACACTCGGGAGTAAAAGAGGTACGTGAAGTCATCGACAAATGTAAAAGCGGGAGTATTTTCCAACAGAGCCGACCGATTCTGTTTATCGACGAAATACACCGTTTCAACAAGTCCCAGCAAGACTCTCTGTTGGGAGCAGTCGAAAATGGTACGGTAACTCTTATCGGAGCAACGACCGAAAACCCTTCGTTCGAAGTCATACGCCCGTTGCTCTCCCGCTGTCAGGTTTACATACTTAAATCCCTTGATGCGCCTCATCTGCAACATCTTCTCGACCGTGCGGTGAAAACCGACAAAGAGTTGCAAAAACGAAATATCGACATACGGGAAACAACGGCTCTCTTCCGCTATGCCGGCGGCGACGCGCGGAAGTTGCTCAACATCATCGACCTGATAGCCAATGCCACTCCTGCCGATGAACCTCTTGTCATAGACGACTCTGTCGTAACCGACCGTTTGCAGCAAAACCCTATGGCCTATGATAAAGAGGGAGAAATGCACTACGATATTATTTCGGCGTTCATCAAATCGATACGCGGCAGCGACCCCGACGGAGCTGTTTATTGGTTGGCCCGTATGGTCGCCGGCGGAGAAGACCCGAAATTCATCGCACGAAGGCTGGTCATATCGGCTTCGGAAGACATAGGCCTTGCCAATCCCAACGCCCTGCTCATCGCCAATGCTGCATTCGAGGCCGTCCAAAACATCGGCTGGCCC
>ERZ827088.5067-NODE-5067-length-10341-cov-5.159148_pt1 | contig 10341 bp, 9 predicted proteins | sample MGYA00519922_ERZ827088 | MGnify/ENA primary metagenome ERZ827088 (study PRJEB31778, sample SAMEA3449254) | human gut metagenome | biome: human gut; feature: human-associated habitat; material: faeces | place: United Kingdom | collected 2010/2012 ... | reverse complement strand
GCTCTACACCAATGATCATATACTCTCCATTGATACTTGCTTTTCTGACGATATCTCGATATCTTTTTGTTTCCATTGGTAAGAGTTCCTTACCCATCAATGTTGAAACATCATTTTCTCTTGAAACAAGTTCTTCAGGTTTAATGATCTGTTTTCCTTGAAAAAATGCATAATTACAGATATCAGCAAAACATCCATCATCTCTAAACAGCTTTTTACAAGTACTATCACTTGCATTTCTTATTTGGCTCATTTTTTTACCTCCTTACATGAGTGTTTTATAGTTAGTAATCATCGCTATTTAAATCTTTTTTTAATATTGATGTAAGGAGTTTTCTTGATTTAATTGTATCATATGTTTAAATATAATTCGTCTCATATTTGTTTCACATTTGTCTCAAATTTAATTCACAAATATTTCTTTTTTATTATTTTATCTTTCTATTTTCCTCCTTTCAATGGACGAATAGTCCAAAAAAAAGCCCATGATAATGGACTTCTGAAACTTGAGCATGTGCTAAATTCTTTGAAAGTGTTTTTAAATTATCAAATTCTTGATCCCATGCAATAGGTTGAAATCCATTTGTACCCGCTTTAATAATCTTTACTTCACCATTATTATAATAAGTTACCCCAGCAGGTACATTTCGATAATTATTTTTACCTTGATTAATAGCTTCTTTATCAACTGCGTTCCAATCATCTTGATTTTCAAGAACAACAATACTGCCATTACGAGGTTTAAAAATACTATGATTTTTAACTTGTCCAAATTGACTCACATTTTGGAACCCAGATTCCAAATGAATCAAGCCACTATGATCTGCATTAACTTCTATCTTATTTCCATTTTCATCATTATAAGATGTACCATCAGGAATAATCTCCTTTTCAACTCCATCTTCATTTACAACTTCTTTCACTTGATAGTCACCATCTATAAAAGAATATCTTTTATTTGAACTACTATCTTTCATCCCATCAAATACAAATTTAGCATTTCCATTGCTATCTGTTATTTGTGTCATTTCATCAATCAAAACAGATTGACTACTATCCATTCGATAAAGTCTCAAAGTTACATTTTTATTTGCTTGAGGTTGATTATTGATCATAAATGATTTACTGACTGTCAATTGATTTTTATAAACTTTTGTATTATTCCCTGAAAAGTTATAATCAGCGCCTAAATCAGCATATTTAGCAGCAACACTACATTCCAAATCATTATATGATTTAGCATCTAAAGAAAATAAACCATAGTTTTTAGCAACACCTAAACCAGATTGAATCGTCGCATCAGACACTGCTTGATTACGTGTGATTTCTGAAACATTATTATCAAAAGCATAAGCCTTTATTTGAATATAAGCCACAATCATAGTAATAGCTAAAATAAATGCTGTAACTTTTTTATACATTTTTTTCATATGAAAGGTTTTCATTTTTCATTACACTTCCTTTCTATGTTTTTTTCTTTTTAAAATAATTACAATAACAATGAGAACTGCTAACAATCCAGCAACAAGATAATATACTTGCGATGAACTTGACTCTTGGCTTTGAGCATCTATATTTGCTTGTGGTACTGCTTCATCTTCAACATTTATACCATCAACCGATGAGGTACTTCCTTCATTACTATTATTTTCACTACCATCTCTATTTTCAACACCAACCGTTGAAAAAGCTCCTGTTTGATTATTTCTACGATAAATTGTTTGTCCACCAATAACAGAAGATTGTCCTTCTACTTCAATAACTTCTTCACGAATAATTTCAGTATCAACATTAATAGGATCATTAACATTTCTATAATAGATCGTATAAATACGTCTAGGAGAATAAAAACTATGATTAATCGTTATTGATTGACCATTGACTAAAACATATTGTTGTTGATTAACTGTTAACTCTTTAACGATATCTATTGTTGTATCTTCATCTTTTTTATTAATTTCTATTTTTTGTGAAGCAATTGTTTCATCAGTTGCAATATTTTTATATTGCACTTCTACAATATAGTTCTTTGGTGCTGTGTATCCTTTGGGATTATAGTAAACATAACTTACATGTTCACTTTCACCATAACTATGCTTTAATACCTGTGACATACCTTGATCCACTGTATAAACATTCCCATCGGAATCTTTGTATTCTTTTTCTACTTGATATTCAACACTTTGATCAGGTTGAACTTCTAATTGTACTACTTCTCCAAGAATCTTATTTGTCGAAGCATCTACTTTATAGATAGACCATTTATAAGAAGCATTTTTATCCAATTTCTTATAATAAATTGTATATTCTCTTATATCACTGGAAACTGCTTGATAGATTGTATTTTCTTGATTATCAGCTAATGTATAATAAACATTATTGATTTTCATTACTTTTGGAAGCATATACGTATAATCTTGATCATTTACATGAAATGATTTTTGCATCAATAAATCATTCGTTCCTTCTTCAACATATTTTAAAGCGACATCATAATCCGTTGTATTATTTGGATTATAATAAGTAATTGAATACGTATTATCACTTGGGTCATTATAATAAACTGACTTAATTTCACTTACTTGCCCTGGCATTTTTAAATAAGTCACATCACCAATTGTATAACTATCAGGCACAGCATATACTTGAGGGTTTTCAACTGTTGCTGATGAATCAATATCAAAAGTATCTTGTAAAAGAATCGTTCCTTCTTTTGTAGTAAACTGTACTTTCCCTTTAATCGTTATGGGTTGATATGTTCTATAAACAAAAATATATTGATCTTTACCTGATTCTACTTTTTGACTTTGTTCACTCACTAAATCAAAATCCCCATATTTTTTATCAAAATAAGTCGTTCTTACTTTGATCTCACGTCCTATTTCAGAAGTAAAATCTTTATTTTTATACTTCACTTGAGCAATTTTATTTCCACTAGCATCTTGTAAATCATAGATAATAGAATAAGTTTGTGTACTTTTTGCTTGAACTGGCATTATAAAAAATAGTGACACAAAAAACACTAATGAAAATATTGCTATTTTCTTTAGACATTTCATAATATCTTCTCCCTTTTTATATTAAATTTCTTCCCTTTTTTCACTAAAAATTATAGCACTTTACCCTTATCGTGTGTAGAAAAGGACATATTTTTTCAAAAAAAAGAACTAAAAGTTCTACTTTTAGTTCTTAGAAAATTCCAATAATTCTAAACCTTTATTTTTATCTTGAGCCCATCTTACGCCCCAATCATTAGTGAACAATAATAATGGTTGCCCTTTTAAATCTTGAACTTTTCTTGTATCAGATGAAAGATTTAATGATTTTAAATCAGTTCCTTCTTTGACCCATCTTATATATTGATAAGGTAGAGGAGATTTATGAATTTCTACATTGTATTCATTCTTTAAACGATGTTCTAAAACTTCAAATTGTAAAACACCAACAACTCCTACAATAATTTCTTCCATACCGCCACCTAATTCAGTAAAGATTTGGATTGCTCCTTCTTTTGCAATTTGTTCAACACCTTTAACAAATTGTTTTCTTTTCATCGTATCTTTATTACGAATCATTGCAAAATGTTCTGGTGCAAATGTTGGAATTCCTTCAAAAGCAAAATGTTTTTTACCTGTTGTAATGGTATCACCAATAGAGAAAATACCTGGATCAAAAACACCAATGACATCTCCTGCATAAGCTTCATTTACTTCACTACGTTCATCTGCCATTAATTGTTTTGACTGATTTAATTTGATTTTTTTCTTACCTTGATAATGATAAACTTCCATCCCTTTTTCAAATTTACCAGAACAAATTCTAAAGAATGCCATTCTATCACGATGTCTAGCATTCATGTTCGCTTGAATTTTGAAAACAAAAGCTGAGAAATTTTCTTGATAAGGATCAATCACTTCACCATCTGCCGTTCTAGGAGTTGGTGGGGTTGTCATATTTAAGAAATGTTTTAAAAATGGTTCAATCCCAAAGTTAGTAAGAGCCGATCCAAAACATACAGGTGATAACTTACCAGCACGTACAGCTTCTAAACTAAATTCATTTCCTGCCATATCTAATAATTCAATATCTTCTTGTAATTTATCATAAAGTTCATCTTCCACATACTCTTTTAATTTTGGATCATCCGCTTTTAAAATTTCTGTTTCAACTTCTTTTTTTCCACCATCTACAGGAATAAAACGAATGACTTCTTGATCATTTCTTTCATAAACCCCTGCAAAACGTTTTCCAGAACCAATTGGCCAGTTAACAGGACAAGTTTCAATTCCTAATTCTTGTTCAATTTCTTCCATTAATTCATAAGGATCTCTTGCTTCTCTATCCATCTTATTAATAAAAGTGAAAATTGGAATATGTCTCATTGTACATACTTTAAATAACTTACGTGTTTGATCTTCGACCCCTTTACTCGCATCAATGACCATGACTGCACAATCTGCTGCCATTAAAGTACGATATGTATCTTCTGAGAAGTCTTGATGCCCTGGAGTATCAAGAATATTAATACAATATCCTTGGTAATTAAATTGTAATACTGAAGAGGTAACTGAAATCCCTCTTTGTTTTTCAATTTCCATCCAGTCACTTGTCGCATGCTTACTATTTTTCTTTCCTTTAACAGTTCCTGCTTGTTGGATAGCTCCTCCATAGAGTAAGAACTTTTCTGTTAAAGTTGTTTTACCAGCATCCGGATGGGAAATAATCGCAAATGTTCTTCTTTTTTCTATTTGTTGTCTTAAATCTTCCATTGCATCCTCCCATAATCTATATTTATTTTTTAATCTTTTATTTCAACAGTACAATTATTACCACAAAATGAACAGAATTACTACTATTATTTAATAAAAAAGAAAGCTCACTCACCTCTTTTACTAATTAAAAAGTGGGGAGCAATCCCCACAGATCATTAAAATACAAAATTTCCATTTTCAAAGATTTTTACATGACTGCCATCTTCTAAAATACCATCAATCATTAAATCTTCTGTTCCCATCATAAAATCAACATGAACTAAAGAATCATTGACCCCTTTTTCAAACAATTCTTTTTTATCCATATCAATCCCACCTTTAATACATTCAGAAAATCCAATACCTAAAGCCATATGACATGAAGCATTTTCATCATATAAAGTATTATAAAATAATGTTTTTAATTCATTAATTGGTGAATGATAAGGAATTAAAGCAACTTCACCTAAACGTTTACTTCCTTCATCACTATCAATAATTCCTTTTAAAACCTCGTATCCTTCTTTAGCTCCAAAATCAATCACTTGACCATCTTTAAAACGTAAATAAAATTCATCAACAATATTTCCACCATAACTTAAAGGTAAAGAACTAAAAACAATTCCTTCTACATCATCCTTATTAGGTGATGTAAAGATTTCTTCTGTTGGTATATTAGGAAAATTGTAAACACCATTTTTTAAATAACTTCCCCCACCAGCAAATAAATAATCATCATTCAAACCAATTGTAATTTCAGTCCCTTTACTATTTTTATAATAAAGTTTCTTTAAATTTAGACTATTTAAATAATTAACACGTTTTTCAAAAGAACGACGATGTTGATTCCATAATTCGACAGGATCATGTTCATCATCAATCTTAGCTGCTTTAAAAATAGCATTCCATAAACTATCTAACGCTTCTTGATTTGACATATCAGGATAAACTTTATTCGCCCATTTTTGCGTAGCTCCACCTACAATACACCAAGCATTTGTCATATTATCGGATAAATCAAAATATGTCTTACATGCCTTTTTAACTGCTCTTTGCCAATTAGAAATCTTTTTAGGTTCAATACCTGCAAGCATTTCAGGATCTTCATCATCAACATAAAGAAAACAAGCATTCATTAACGCATAATCATTTCTAAAAGATGAAAACCAAGTAGGTACGTGATTAAAATCTTCTACTTCCATATTTTCATATTTCATACGTGTGACTTCTTCATCACTATAATGAACAACAACTTCTTTAGCGCCTACAAGATAAGCTTGTTTAGTAACCGCTCTTACAAGTTGATAACTTTCAATAGATGCACTAATGACAACGGTTTGTTTTTCTTGAACATTCAAACCTGATTGAACAATTAATCTTGCATATTTTTCTAATTTTGTTTCAAAACTCATTTTTCCACCTCTAATTTATCTAATTCCTTTTGCGCTTCAAGATATCCTTCTTGAAGTGCTAATTGATAATATTCTTTAGCTTTTTCTAAATCTTTAGAAATACCATCACCATAATGATACATATAACCTAGCATAAAGCTTGCTTTTGAATAATGATAATGACTAGCTTGTTGATAATATTGCATTGCTTTATGCTTATCTTCTTTTTGTCCTATCCCATAAAAGAACCATCTACCTAAATGATAAAAACCTTCTCTATTTTGTTTTTGACAAGCTAATAAATAATATTCATAAGCCATCTGATAATCTTTTTCTACATAAATTCCATTTTCTAAATAATAAGCATATTTTACAAGTGCTGGTGAATAACCTTTTTTTGCACTTCTTAAAAGATAATCAAGCATTTCCTCTTTACTGACTTCTATTCCTTGTTCACCATAAAGTGCTAATTGATACAAAGACTGTTCCTCATCTTCTTTTAAAATTGCTAATTTAAAATGTTGAATTGCCTGTTGATCATCGTGCTTTTCTTTAAAATACTGTCCTATTAAATAAGCTGCAACAGGATACTGATCTTCTATTTTAATTAAGCAAGCAATCCCTTTTTCCTTATCCTGTAAAACACCCTTTCCTTCTAAATAACAAACACCTAAATAATAAAACGCTTCTCTTTCTCCAAGATTGGCTGCTTTTTGATAAGCTTCAAAAGACTTCTTTTCATCTTTAACAGTTCCAATTCCTTGACCATAGTAATAAGCCACAGCCAACGTTGATTGTCCATCTCCTTGATGACTCGCTTTTAAATACCAATAAAAACTATTTTTTTCACTTTCTGGATATTCACTATGCATTTCATAAAAATACCCTAAACAAAATTGCGCATTCATATAGCCCATATTCGCTGCTTTTAAATAATATTCTAAAGCTTTTTGACTATCTTTTTCTATTCCTCGACCAAATTCATAACAGGTTGCCATCGCTGTGATTGCTACTTCTAAACCATCTTTTGCTGCTTCTTGATACCAATGAAAAGCTTTTGGATAATTTTCATTGCAACCATAACCTAAATCATAAAAACGTCCTAATTTATATTTGGCAAGACTATTCCCTTCATAAGCTGCTTTTTCATAATAATGTAAAGCTCTTTGATAATCCTGTCTTGTTCCTTGACCATATTCATAACATTCACCTAGAGCACAAATCGCATCATTATGTCCTAAAGCTGCTGCTTCTTCATAACGTAAAAAAGCTTCCTCTAAATCCTGAGTTACACCATACCCATTTTGTAAAAAATAAGCCGTTGAAAATAAAGATCTTGGAAATCCTTCATCAACCCCTAAAGAATAAAGTTCAAAAGCTTTTTCATAATCTTGGTCAACATCTATCCCATATTCATAAAAATAAGCAAGATTACAAGAAGCAACAACATTCCCTAAATCACTTGCCAGACGATAATATGTCATGGCCACTTGATTACTTTGTTTGACCCCTTGTCCTTTTTCATACATATAACCTAACACACATAAACAATCAGAATCTTCACATTCTTCTCCTAAATGGAAACATTCTAATGCTTGATCATATTTTTTTTGGTCATAATAATATAATCCTACTTGATAATATTGATCAGGTGTTAATTCTTCTAAATCTAATTCATCATAATGATGATTATAAGTAAGTGCACATAAATCAATTCCTATCACTTGATGTTCTTCATTTTCTATCAAATATTGTTCAAATTCATGATAATCTTCATAAGTTTCCATCATCATTTGAATTGAATCTACTTGTTGTTGTAATTCATCAATACTTGCATGATGTGAATAAATAGAAATTAATTTAATATAGGCAATTGATTGTTGATAATCATCTTTTTTTACACGAATTAAAGTTTCTAATTCATAATCATTTAGAATTTCATCAATATAATAATGATGAAAAAAAGGTTCATATAAGTGAATTCTTTCTTTCATACCTTCACCCCCAATACAACTTGGAACGTTATTTTTTTTCATTTACTATTCTACTGATTTCATCAGAGAACTTTCCTAAAATAACAGTAACTTTGCCTGTAGCTTGAATAACACCACTTGCACCTAATTCTTTTAAAACATTTACTTTTACTAAATCATCATTTTCTACAAAGAAACGTACTTTACTTCCTTGACTTTGGCTCTCTTTAATATTATCAATACCCCCTAAAGCATGAATTAAAGCTTCTAAATCAATAGGAATATCTTTTAAAGTAACTTCTTTAGGTTTTTTATTTTTTAATACCTTTGCAAAAATAAACCATACTCCAACAATTACAATAATTGCAATTAAAACATAAATAAAATAATCTGACATATCTATTTCCTTTCTTAATAAACATTTTCTTTTATGATATATTTATAGTATACTATAAATCACTAGGGGTGACAAAATGAAAAAATATTTAGATTCTACAATTTGTTGGCCACTTGCCATCATTTTATTTATTCTATGTCTTATTAGTTGTTATACAATTAAATGTGCAGCTGGTTATATTACTTATCACAATCCTACAGGTTATTGGAGTAAACAACTCCTTTATTATATGATTGGTGTCGGTTTGATTTTTTTAATCAATCGTTTTGGAAATGATCGAATTTACTCGGGAATGTGGATTTTTTATGGAATCTTGATTGTCTTTTTAGTCGGTCTTGTTATTCAAAGATTTGCTATTTATAAATTAGGAATGCAAATCATTCCCTTTGCGAAAGATCTAAATGGTGCTACATCATGGTATAACTTTCCAGGATTTTCATTCCAACCTTCTGAATTTATGAAAGTTGTAATGATTATTTGTATGTCTAAAACTGTTTCTTTACATAATGAAAAATATTTAATTCATACATTTGATACCGATTTACAGTTAATTGGTCGTGTAGCAGCTATTGCTCTACCACCAATGATTCTAACTTATTTACAAAATGATGCTGGTGTTACTTTGATTATGGCTTTTTCAGTGGTTGTTATTTTATTTGCATCAGGAATTAATAAGAAATGGTATATTGTAGGATTTGCTTGTTTAGCAGTTGTTCTTATAATTTTTACTTACTTATTTATTTATCGTCAAGATATATTTTCTTCAATTATCACAGGACATAAACTTGATCGTTTTTATGGCTGGGTCGATCCTGAAGGAACTTATCAAAATCAAGGATACCAACTTTATAATGCGATGATGGCTTATGGAACAGCTGGACTTTTTGGTCATGGATTTGACACAGTGATTATTTCTTTACAAGAAGCTCATACGGACTTCATCTTTTCTGTTATTACTTTAGGCTTTGGATTCGTGGGAGCCATCATTACGCTCATTGCTATACTAGCGTTAGATGTTTGTATTTTGTATGTTGGTTTAAAAGCAACGCATCAAAGTGATAAATATTTTATTGCTGGTATTTTTGGATGTATGATTTTCCAACAATTTTGGAACATCGCTATGATTTTAGGAATACTCCCTATTACTGGTATCACATTACCGTTTCTTTCATATGGTGGGTCTTCACTTTTATCTTACATGATTGCGATTGGAATGTGTTTTGATATCCATCGCCAAACAAGTATCGCTAAATATAATCAAATAGATTAAAGCTGTAACACAAAGTACAGCTTTTTTTGTGCAAGTATGTTAATTATGTTAAAATAAATCGAATTGTATTAATAAACGGAGATTAGTATGACAAAAAAAGAGATGGATCTTCATCAACAAAATCGTTTTTCAATTAAAATCAATAAAATATTTCAAGATAAAAAAATAACCAACAATGTTTAAAATTAATTGCCCCTAAATATATGGGCGTTTATGTCGTTGACTTAAAAAAGATATCTTCCGTGATATTATAGGCCCTTCCTATTTTTTAAAACTTGGAAAAGAACAACATAATTGTTTTTCTGTAACAATGAAACTTTATAATAATCTATATATTAGCGAAAACAATCAACAAAATGTTGCTCAATTTATTAATTACAACACTATTATCGAAAAACTTTCTAAAGATAAAAACATTGAACAAAAATACAGAAAAAAAGATGGCACACTCATTAAAATATCTAGTGAACTACTCCGACTTACACTTCGTTTAGAAGTCGGAGCTTCTTGCTTCAACCACTACAGCCTCTAATGACAATACATTATAGGTCTTACACAG
>ERZ827088.5051-NODE-5051-length-10376-cov-3.889158_pt1 | contig 10376 bp, 9 predicted proteins | sample MGYA00519922_ERZ827088 | MGnify/ENA primary metagenome ERZ827088 (study PRJEB31778, sample SAMEA3449254) | human gut metagenome | biome: human gut; feature: human-associated habitat; material: faeces | place: United Kingdom | collected 2010/2012 ... | reverse complement strand
CATACTTGCCGGCATAGTCGGTGTGGCGGCCCTGATCGTTGACGGGCACGACCATGTCCATGCCGTAGCGGCGGCAGGTCTGATAGTCGTCCGCGCCAAAGCCGGGCGCGGTGTGGACGCAGCCGGTACCGGAATCCATTGTGACATAGTCGGCGAGAACCAGACGGGAGGTCTTGGGCAGGAAGGGATGAGATGCGAGCATGTTCTCATAGAAGTTACCGGGGTGGGTCTCAAGGATCGAGTAGTGCTCGACGTTGCCGACGGTCATGACCTTTTCGACGAGCGCCTCGGCGACGATGTACATCTCGCCGTTATCCTCGTTCTTCACGATGGCGTAGCTCTCGTCGGGGTGCAGGGCGATGGCAAGGTTGCCGGGCAGCGTCCAGATCGTGGTCGTCCAAATGACGAAGTTGAGCTTGGACTTGTCGAGATGGCTCAGCTTGCCGAGATCGTCGTTCATCGGGAACTTGACGTACACGGTCGTGCAGGGATCGTCCTGATACTCGATCTCCGCCTCAGCGAGGGCGGTCTCGTCGTGATAGCACCAGTAAACAGGCTTGAGGCCCTTGTAGATGTAGCCCTTCTTGTACATCTCGCCGAAGACCTTGACCTCCTCAGCCTCGAAGCCGGGGTCCATGGTCTTGTAGGGGTGCTCCCAGTCGCCGAGCACACCGATGCGCTTGAAGCCCTCCATCTGCACGTCGATATAGTGCTGGGCGAACTCGTGGCAGGCGGAGCGGAAGGCGGAAACGGGCATGGCCTTGTGGTTGAGCTTGTTCTGCTTGATGATGGCGCTCTCAATGGGCATGCCGTGGTTGTCCCAGCCGGGGATATAGGGGGTGTAGTAGCCCCGCATGGCGTAGGATCGGGTGATGATATCCTTGAGGGCCTTGTTCATGGCGGTGCCCATGTGGATGCCGCCGTTGGAAAAGGGCGGGCCGTCGTGGAGATTGAAGAGGGGCTTGCCCTCGTTCTTCTTCAGCAGCTCGTTGTACACGTCCTGCTCCTGCCAGCGCTTGAGCATCTCCGGCTCCCGCTTGGGCAGGCCCGCCCGCATGGGGAAGTCGGTCTTGGGCAGATTGATGGTCTTGTTGTAATCCATGATGCGTCTCCTTTTATATTTGTAAGTTTCCTTTGTCTTTCAGTATTTGACCGTAACCGTCCGGCAGTTCCGGCAGAGGTAGGCTTTAGGCCGCAGCAGCCCCATAGCTTTTCCCAGCAGCACATCTCCCGACCGGGTCGGCAGGGAAAATCCGGAGACCTCCTCCGACCAGAACACAGGGCCTTTGCTGGAAAGGTATCCCTCTTCCATGGGCTTACCGCATACAGGACACTCCACAGGCAATCCTCCTTCACGCAAAACAAAAAACGCTTTGCCTCTGAACTCAGAGACAAAGCGTTTGAAAACACTCTGCGGTACCACTCTTCTTGCCGGTCCCCTTGCGGAGCGCGGCCACTCACGCCTGCCATTACAGGCTGACGGAATAACGCCCGTCACACGTCCACGCTTACTCGCGTCGTCTTTCAGCAGGAGGCTCCAAGGTGATTTTCACCGCCGCGCCTGTCCGCCTCGCACCAAACGGCGGCTCTCTTTACAGACTTTCGACCGGCTACTCTTCCTTTTCTTCGCCAAATATCCAGTTACTCGGTTATCATATCACATTTTCACCGTTTGTCAACCGTATTTTCCCGGTTTTTCCTCGGAAAATACAGACTTTTCCGTTCCAACCGCTTCCCGTGGAAAAACCGGCCCCGCCCAAGGGCGGAGCCGGTGCAGAGGAACTGGTGAAATTACTTCGCGGCGGTCATTCCGACGAAACGAACCAGGATCACAGCGGCCTGTGCCCGGGTTGCCGTCCCCTTGGGAGACAGCGTCGCATTGGTGGTGCCGCCGATCAGGCCGCTGCCCACAGCCCACTGCAGAGCAGGCACCGCATACTGGCCAACGCTCTGGAAATCCTTGTAGCTCAGCAGATTGGTGTCCTCACCCACACTGATGTCCGCGCCGTTGGCCTTGGCGTAGCGGTACAGGATAGCAGCCAGCTGCTCACGGGTGATGGCACGGTTGGGCGCGAAGGTGCCGTCGGCATAGCCGCCCACGATCTCCTTGCCGGAGGCCCACTTTACGGCATCAGCATAGTACGCGCCGTTGTCCACATCGGAAAAGCCGGTAGTATTGGCAGTAACAGCGGGGCTGCCGGCCATACGGTACAGCATCGCCACCACCTGACCACGGGTCAGGGTACCGGCGGGGCTGAATGTGGTGTTGGAGGTGCCGCCCATGATGCCGTCAGCATAGACCCGCGCCACTTCGCTGAAGCACCAGTCGGTGTTCTTCACATCCGTGAAGGGCAGCGTAGTGCTGAGGGTCTTCATCATTTCCTGTACCACGGATGCGGAGGTGTTGGAAGCCTCGGTGTAGTTAAAGGCATAGGTGTCGTGGGCAATGCCGTCTGCCTTATCGCTCATGCAAGCTATGAAATAAACAATAAGCGTTGCAACCCAGTGATAAGGAAATTTTATAAATGCAGCGGCAAGCAAAACCGGCACGCAGCAAAATCTGAACACTGTTATTTTATTTGGTAAATTCATTGTGCTAATTCTCCAATCAAATCATATCCGTCGTAATCCGTTATTTTAACATTAACAAAATCACCCGCTTCAAGCTCACGGGGCGATGTGAAAATAATGCCGCTGTCTATCTCAGGCGAATCAAGATAGCTTCTGCCGATGTAATTATCGCCTTCCTCGGAATCAACAATAGTTTTATAAATCTTGCCGATTCGGCTTTTATTCGCGTTTTCGGTTACGGTGTATTGAATGTCGCCGAGCACTTCCTCGCGCCTTGATTTAACATCCTCTTCAACTTGATTCGGCATATCGTAGGCGGGTGTGCCCTCCTCGGGAGAAAATTTGAAGCAGCCCATTTTATCAAATTTCATTTCTTTAACAAATTTGCAAAGCTCTTCAAACTGCTCGTCTGTTTCACCCGGAAAGCCGACAATAATATCCGTTGTCAGAGAAATATCCGGAAGTGCCGCCCGAAGTTTTCGAACCAGTTCCAGATAGCGTTCTTTTGTATAATGGCGGTTCATTTTCTTTAAAATAGCACTGCTGCCGGACTGCAGCGGCAGATGAAAATGCGGACAGATTTTCTTTGATTCTTTCATAACCTCAATCAGTTCATCCGACAGATCCTTTGGATGAGAGGTCATAAAACGGATCCGCTTCAGGCCTTCTACCTTTTCTGCTTCTCTTAAAAGAGCTGCAAAAGTCATCGGCTGCTCCAGATTTTTGCCGTAAGAATTGACATTCTGTCCAAGAAGCATCACTTCCACAACGCCATCTGCAACCAGTTTTTCAATCTCACGAATAATATCCTTCGGCTCACGGCTTCTCTCACGTCCTCTGACATATGGAACGATACAGTAACTGCAGAAATTGTTGCAGCCAAACATAATATTGACACCGGATTTGAACGGATATTTTCGCTCCACCGGAAGCTCCTCTACAATCTGCGTGGTATCTTTCCAGATATCGATCACCATACGTTCAGAGATCAGTCTAGTGTAGATCAGCTCTGCAAACTTAAAAATATTGTGTGTTCCAAAAATCAGATCCACGAAACGGTAGCTCTTTTTCAGTTTTTCTACAACTTCCGGCTCCTGCATCATACAGCCGCACAGACCGATCAGCATATGCGGATTTTTCTTTTTCATGCTGTTTAAAGCTCCGAGTCGTCCGTAAACTCGCTGATTTGCATTCTCACGGACCGTACAGGTATTGTAGATCACAAAATCTGCATGTTCGTCTTCTGTCATTACATAACCGATCTTCTCCAGAATACCGATCAGCTTTTCACTGTCCCTCGCATTCATCTGACAGCCAAAGGTTGTGACACTCGAGATTAATGGTCGGCCGAGTTCTTCCGACATTTTCTTTACAAGTGCACGTGCCTTCTTTATGAAATAGTACTGTCTTTCCGGCTCTTCCTGTGGCTCCGGACCATTCTCGTCAATGTTCTCTAATATCTTTTCGAATTCTTCGTTGTTTGTCACTAATTTTCTTCCCTTCTATAATTGCAATAACTTTTTTTAATATAACATACGATATTGCAAAAAGCAACGGAAAGGTCTGCTATACTCTTCTGATTTGCCGTGCTCCAGTCTGCCAGCTTCTGAAAGAAGTACATCGGCAGAAAAATGATTGCTGCTGTCAGAACCAATCTTCCAATATCAAGATCCATATTACATTCCCCTTCCTTAATATTTTTTCAAATGCCAGACACTGTTTCTTGAAAATATTCCTATCTTCCTGATTACAAATCATATTTCTTAAAAATATCTCCCGTCAATTCAACTGCTTTTTCCGTTAAATTTTCTCAGCGTATAACAAACGAACATCTGTTAAACAGATGCCCGTTTGTTATATCATTCTTTACTTTTATCTGATTACTGCTCAGTATATTTTCTGTCTTTCCAGATAAGATACCATGCGATTTTTGCCAATCCAATGGCAAGGAAAAATATACCTAATTTTCTTAACATATCTTTCTATTCCTCCGCTCTTGCTTCCAGGTATTGGCATTATCTATTCCCGTTATCTTTTAACGCACCTGACCGTTTCCATAGATAATGTACTTCATGGTCGTCAGTGCCGTAAGCCCCATCGGTCCTCTTGCATGGAGTTTCTGTGTACTGATCCCGATCTCAGCCCCAAAGCCAAATTCAAAGCCATCGGTAAATCTTGTGGAGGCATTGACATAGACAGCTGCTGCATCCACTTCTTCAAGAAATTTCTGAGCATTTGCATAATCTCTTGTGATGATCGCCTCGGAATGTCCGGTGTTATAGCGGTTGATATGTGCGATTGCTTCGTCGATGGAAGAAACGGTCTTAACGGAGAGGATATAATCGAGATATTCTTTTCCCCAGTCACTCTCCACAGCCGGAACGATGCCGGAAACGCTTTCCTGTACCTGTTCATCGCCACGGATCTCAACTGATTTTTCATCCAGTTTTGCCTTTAACAGCGGCATCAGTGCTTTTTCCACTTTTTCATGTACCACCAGTGATTCACAGGCATTGCAGACCCCGATCCGCTGTGTCTTTGCATTGAAAATGATATTGACGGCCATGTCAAGATCTGCACTTTCATCGACATAAATATGGCAGTTCCCTGTTCCGGTCTCGATCACCGGAACGGTACTGTTCTCCACAACGGCACGGATCAGTCCCGCACCGCCTCTTGGGATCAGAACATCCAAAAAATCTTTCCGCTTCATCAATGCCGTTGTGACGGCACGGTCGGTATCCTCGATCAGCTGGATCGCATCCTCATCCACTTTGCACGCTCTTAAAGCTTCACGGATCACTTTTACAATGGCAATGTTGGAATGCATCGCATCGCTTCCGCCTTTCAACACGACCACATTTCCTGTTTTAAAACAGAGTCCGAAGGCATCTGCCGTCACATTCGGTCTGGATTCGTAAATAATGCCAACCACGCCAAGCGGAACCCGTTTCTGACCGATCAGCAGTCCGTTCGGGCGTTTTTTCATAGAAAGCACTTCCCCGATCGGGTCTTCCAGCCCTGCGATCTGTATGAGTCCTTCTGCCATCTGGGCAATGCGGTCTTTGGTCAGCAGCAGACGATCCAGAAGTCCCTGATGCATCCCGGCTTCTTTTCCGGCCTGCATATCTTTTTCATTTTCTGCGATCAGATAATCTGCTTTCTCATTCAATGCATTTGCAACTGCTTCCAGTGCCTGATTCTTTTTTGTTGTCCCAAGCAACTGCATATGCGGCTTCGCAGCCATCGCATACATTCCAATCTCGTCCAGTGTTCGCTTCATTGACAAATCCTCCTTTTTATTTTTCATAAATCATCGTTGGTGTGATCAGCATCTGCGGGCAGATATCATACACATCTGACGGAACCGTTTCTACGATCTGAAAATCCAGTGCCATGGCAACGGTAGCATGCTGTGTATGTCTGCTTAAATAGCGGTCATAAAATCCTTTTCCATATCCGCAGCGGTGGCGATCTTTATCAAATGCCACACCCGGCACCAGAAGCAGTGCCGTCTCATCTGCCGCTTCTTTCAGATTTCTCGTCTCATCCGGTTCCGGTATATTAAAATATCCCGGAGCCACATCATCATAAGAATGAATGTAAAAATATCGCATATCCTCACCGAAAACTTTTGGTGCTGCCACTTTTTTTCCAAGTCTCCATGCTTCTTCAATGATCGGTCTGGTTGATGCTTCTTTGTTGTAATCCATATACACATAAATACAGGAAGCATCCTGAAACTGCGGCAGTGCAAAAATCTTCCCGGCAATCAGAGAACTCTGCTGCTGCACAAATGCTTCACTTGTTTTTGCCCGCTGTGCAAAAACCTGTTTTCTAATGTCCTTTTTTTCCATATTTTTCACCAAGATTTGTAATGCTTCCATCCAGTTCCTGAATATTGATATTGTTCAGCTGTCCGCGAAGGTTTGCCCGGACTGCTTCAATATATTCTCTTCTCAGCACATCGCGTTCTTTTGTCTCGGCACTTGTCAGTCCTTCTGCTTTTGCTTTTCTGGCAAGTTCATTGATTCTTGCTAATTTTTCATCCGTTATCATACTATATTTCTCCTTATTTTATAATGTGGGTGTCAAAAGTCCCCAACTATGATGCCAGAGTCAACTTGCACATTCCCGGCATTATAACATTTTTTCCAGATAATCCATCAGATAAAACTCATCTTTTTTGTGAGAAAGAAAAAGGGTACCGCAGTCCTGTCCTTCGATCACACGATGGATATTTCGGAAATCTTCTCCATTTGCAATGACCATATCCGTGCCTGCTGCGGAAGCGAGCTTTGCCGCTGTCAATTTCGATGCCATACCGCCGGTGCCGACATCGCTTGTAGATGTGCTCTTTCCCATTTTCAGCAAATGGTCATCCAGTTTTTCTACTACATGGATTAATTCCGCATTTGGATTGCTGTTCGGATCATCCGTAAACAGACCGTCAATATCCGACAGCAGGAGCAGCAGATCTGCATCGATCAATGCCGCTACGATCGCAGAAAGCGTATCATTATCACCAAACTGCATCTCATACGTGGAAACCGTATCGTTTTCATTTACAATCGGAATCGCCCCTAATTTTAACAGTTCCCGAAAGGTATTCAGTGCATTAAAACGACTCAGATTGTCCATAACGGTACGTTTGGTCATCAGGATCTGTGCTGCCAGCTGATTGTATTCCGAAAAAAGCTTCTGATAGATCATCATCAGTCTGGCCTGTCCGATTGCAGCACATGCCTGTTTTTCTTTTGTTTCACTTGGTCGGTGTCCGAGACCTGCAGCTCTTCTTCCGACCGCAATCGCCCCCGATGATACCACAATCACATCTTTGCCCATATTATGGAGATCACTGATCTCACGCACCAGAACTTCCAGTTTCGTAAGGTTCAACGCCCCTGTCTCCGGGTGAGTCAGGGACGAAGAACCAATCTTTATCACAATTCGCTTTTTATCTTTTAATATTTCTCTGATACTGCTGTTCATGTTTTCCTCCTGAAGTATCATCCATCTGCTGCTCGTCTGCAGATCATTTTCCATGCTATCTTACACCATTTTGTCAGGTACGTCCAGAGGTCAATTGCCCGGATAAAACAGGAAAAAGCGGAAATACTGAAAAAAAGGAGATGAAAAAGATCATGAAACATCGGCCTATTTATTTTGCGGCAGCATTTCTCTTACTTCTTCTGATTTGCACCGCCTACAATTTAAGCTATCACTATATCACCGGAAATCCGCCTTCCGCCGAAAAATCTGCTGATCATGAAAGTGAAACCATACGCTCTGCTCCGGCAAATGCCGGGAATCCGCATCCGGTATATCAATATTATCTTACAGAAGAACAGGGCTGCGTCTCAATTTATCTGGATGATAAAGAAACGTTGTACGAAAACACCAGCATCCGCTTAAGCAGCCTGCCGGACGCTCTGAAAACAGAAATCCAAAACGGAAAATATATCCGGACCGAAAAAGAACTTTATGATTTTCTGGAAAATTACAGCAGTTAGAAAACAGGTCGTGAACATCAAAGCTCACGGCCTGTTTTTACACATGACTGCTATTACAGTATATTCAGCCGAATCAGAAGATCTGCCAGCAGATCACCTTTTGGAAGTCTGCGGATCTCACGCTCCAGGATACCGCCAAGTTTTACAAGACAGATACCATAGACAACAGCTCCCACGCATACCGCCAGGATCGTTGAGATCGTATTTCCGGCAAACAGATTGAACACTCTGTGTACCAGATATGCGGCAATGCCCATCACACCGGCCGCGATCACCGGAACCAGGAAGGTCTTTTTAATCTCCTGGCGATAGTGCAGTTTTTTGCGGATGGAACGTGCATTGAGCAGACAGATGATCAGTCCGAAAATAATGTTTGCATAGACTACTCCATAAATGTTCCATTTAAACTTTACAACAAACAGAACTAAAAATCCAAGATGGATCGCCACGGCTGTCGCTGCATGCACAAGCGGTGCCTGCATCTCACCAAGTCCCTGTAAAATACCGGTGGTAAGCGTAGACAGTGCCAGAAGGACGGTCAGAAGTGCTCCGCTTTGCATAATGCCTGCCGCAAGGGCCAGACTGTCGTTGTTTCCGTAGAGCATCATCATGATTGGTCTTGCCAGTGCCGCCATACCGACTGCACACGGGATTGTAAATACCATGGTATAGCGGATCGTATCGCGGGTCCGAAGTCCGGCTTCCCGTAAATCATTGTTCGCCATCGCCTCTGTCAGAGCCGGTACAACCGAAGGTGCCAGACAGGATGCGATCGACAGCGGGACGTTCATCAACACGCGGAATTTACCGCTGTAGATGCCCCAGACGGTTGCATACTGTTTCTGGGTAAATCCCATGCCTGCCAGAATGTGGTTGAACACGCCCTGGTCGATGATCGTGCTGATATTATATACCAGCGTACTGAGCACGATTGGAAGAATAGTGTAAGTAATCGCACGGTAAATGGCACGGTCAGATTCTCTTCTTCTTGTTTTGTCCTTTTTCATGCGGCGTTTGAAACCGTTACGATAGCCAAGATAGATCACTATCATAAACAGCAGTGCCACACCGACGCTGGCGACCGTTCCAAATGTACCTCCTGCTGCTGCAAGTGCGGTTCCAAGCTCCGCATCGCCTTTTTTCTCACCAAGCTTCAGGCCGTACTGCAGCATCACATAAGCACCGGCTACCGAGACGATGGCATTGATGATCTGCTCAATGATCTGCGACACCGCTGTCGGGACCATCGTACCGTGTCCCTGGAAGAATCCACGCAGTACACCGGTCAGTGCAAAAAGAAAGATCGCCGGTGCAAGGACACGAAGTGCATAGCTTGCAAGCTCCACCCCCATCACATACTTGGTGATCACACCGCCAAGCAGGAAAGTCAGAATGGAAAGAATACCGCCTGTCACGGCCGCAAAACGCAAGGAACAGATCAGAACCTTGTAGGAATTTTTCACTTCTCCTGCATACTCCCGCTCTGCTACCAGCCTGGATACAGCAAGCGGAAGGCTGAAAGAAGAAATCATCAGGATAATAGTATAAATCTCATTTGCGGTAGAATAATAACCGTTTCCGTCATCCCCCAAAATGTGAGTGAGCGGAATACGGTAGATCATACCGATTGCTTTTGCGACAAAGGAGGCGATTACAAGAATCGTCCCCTGTGCCAGAAAATTTGTTTTGCTTGAACTCTTTTTACTCATATTTTATCATACCTCTTTGTTCCCGCGGGCAGCGAACCAGGCAGACGCACCTGCGACGGGGTATATTTTCTGTATTTTTTTATTCGATCACGATCTGGTCTTCTTTTGTATCATAAACAACACATACCCAGGTCTTTCCCTGATTGATGGTGATCTCATTTCCATCTTCATCAAAATAACGTGCCGGACTCTCAATATCATCCTTTGTCCAGGTACATTTTTCGTAAGTTCCCTTTGTGAAGACATACGCGGTACCACCTTTTTCTGCCTCAATGGCAAGGTATCCGTGATCATCCAGCGGATAACATTCGCAAAGCTGGAAAATGACATTATCGTATTTCAGTTGATCTCCGGTCAGCTGATCGATCTGTGCGTCGCCATACTGATAACGATAGTATACACCTTCATCTGCATTATAGTCAAACCACGGTTCATTTACTTCATATCCCGGTTCAATATGGGTTGCCGGATCTGTAAAGGTGACGGTCTGATCATCGCCCGCAAACTGATAATGACCATCGTAATCCTTATCATACTCTCGGCTGTAACACAGTTTTTTTGTCGCTTCGATCAGACGGTCGGC
>ERZ827088.5046-NODE-5046-length-10383-cov-3.974535_pt1 | contig 10383 bp, 10 predicted proteins | sample MGYA00519922_ERZ827088 | MGnify/ENA primary metagenome ERZ827088 (study PRJEB31778, sample SAMEA3449254) | human gut metagenome | biome: human gut; feature: human-associated habitat; material: faeces | place: United Kingdom | collected 2010/2012 ... | reverse complement strand
TATGGACTACGACGACCCCTACCAAGACCTGCACATCCACTTTAAGGCCGGTCTCCAGCACCTGGACGGCCAGCAGTCTATGGAGGTCGTGCGCTTCCGCCACAACTCCGACAAGGATAACCCCGGCTACGGCGGGCGGCAGGATATTGGCCGCATCGGCACGCAGCAGGCGTTTTTGAAGACCGTGGCGCAGAAGCTGATGAAGATTGAAAACGTCCCCGCGATGGCGGAAACGTTCTTAAAATATGTCAAGACCGACCTGACGCTCGGCAACCTCGTGTGGCTCGCCAACCAGGCGCTCTCCATGGGCGGGACGGACGCCATCAGCTTTGCCACGCTCCCCGGCGACGGCGCAGGCTGGTACAAGGGCAAGTCCTTCTACACGCTCTATCCCGAGCAGGTGCTCGAGATGACGAATTCGATGCTCAACCCCTATGTCGCCGACATCACCGCAGACGAACAGAACATTTTAGTCCCGTGAGCTGCCGCATCCCAGAGAATATGAGAAAGAGAGAGAAGACGCCATGAAGTTCCGCTTTGCGCTGCTCATCGCGGCGCTCGCGCTCGTTTTGAGCGTCAACGCCCTCGCAAACGGCGGCGAAGCCTCTATCACGCCCGCCGCCCCCACGGAGACCGAAACGGAGGCCGGAAGCGGCAGCACCGCTCCCTTCGCGCCCCTTCGCAGCTACGATTCCCGCTTTGCCGACGTGAAAAGCGGCGACTGGTTCGCCCCCGCCGTCATTTCCGCCTACGAATACGGTCTTCTTGACGGGCGCGGGGAGAAGACCTTCGCCCCGGCCGGCAGCGTGACCATCGCAGAGATGCTGACCATCGCCGCACGCCTGCACGCTATCTATACGACCGGCAGCGACGAGGTCATCTCCGCCGCCAAGGCGGGCGAGAGCTGGTATCAGCCCTACGTCGACTACCTCAACGCGGAGGACCTGCTCGACACGAGCTTTGAAGGCTTCTATCTCCTGCCCGCCTCGCGCGCGCAGATGGCGGGCATCTTTGCGTTTGCTCTGCCCGCCGAATGGTACGATGAGCCGAACGCCTTGCTCGTCACCACCGCCTACGCAAGCGGCGATTTCATCGCCGACGTGACGCTCAAAACGCCCTACCGCAGCGAGATCCTGCTGATGTACCGCCGGGGCCTGCTCTCCGGCATGGACGAAAAGGGCAGCTATTATCCCGACCGCAGCGTCAGCCGCGCGGAGGTCGCAGCACTCTTAACGCGCGTTGTCGAGCCCGAAACGCGCCTGACGCTCACCTGGTCGGTCGCCCCCTACCACTCGGCCAAGGGCGCGACACTTGCAGGTCTCGTTGAGGCCCCGCAGGAGACCGCGCTCCCCTCGTCCGCGAAGGACACCGCCGCCATCGATTCTCTCGTGCGCGATATGCTCGCGCGCGGCGAGCACACCATCACGCTCCAATATTCCAAAGTGCTCACCTCCTCCGCCGCAACGGCGCTGACGCAGGCCTTCACCTCCTGCGTGAAGACTTACTGCGAGCAGATGTACAACGCTGTCTCCTGCAAGTCGTACTCCACGGGCAAAGTCTCTCTCGCCTTCTCCTCCACCGCCTGCACGGACACGCAGCTCGAGACCTACCGTACCAAGGCGCTCGCCGCGGCCGTCAAGGTACACGATGCTCTTTGGGAGAGCGGCGAGCTGAGCTACGGCATGAGCCAATATGAGATCGCGCAGGTCTACTATCAGTGGCTGTGTGAGCACTGCCGCTACGATGACGGCGCGGGGGATGATTCGCTCAGCCACCTCGCCTACGGCGCGCTCGTGAACGGTCTCGCCGTCTGCGACGGCTACACGGGCGCGTACAACCTCCTTTTGAAGCTCGAGGGCATCGACTGCACCGCCCTTTTCAACGACAGCCACATCTGGACCGTCGCCAAGCTCGACGGCCGCACCTACCATATCGACGTCACCTGGGGCGACCAGTACGGCCGCACGGATCTGCGCTACTTCGGCATGAGCGCCGAGCAATCGCGCAAATACCACCCGTGGACGGAGAAAAAGTAAAATAACGCTCTCCCCGCAGCTTCAAACGGCGTGACGACGGTCACGCCGTTTTTTTATCCGCCTGCTGCCCATAAAAGCGGCTGTGCAGGGGAGAAAATTAGGGAATATCGTCAGAAAACTGTGAATAGCGCACTTTTTTATAAATGCCTATTGACACAGTAGGAATTACGCGTTACAATCCCTATCTGCAAGGTAGGCATTTACGAGCAAGGAGGCATACACGCATGATGATCTCATCCAGAGGGCGCTACGCGTTGCGGGCCATGCTGGATATGGCGGAGCACGGCGGCGGAGAATGGCTTCGTCTCAGTGATATCGCGCAGCGCCAGCAGCTCTCCAAAAAATATCTGGAAAGCATCATGGCAGCCCTGAGCCGGGCCGATCTGGTCGAGAGCGCCGTGGGCAAATCGGGCGGCTACCGTCTGACCCGCTCCCCCGAGGATTACCCCGTAGGTGAAATTCTGCGGGCGGTGGAGGGCAACCTGTCGCCGATCGCGTGCCAGTCTGAGGACGGCTCCGGCTGCGGTGCTTCCTGTGACTGCGACGCGCGCCTTTTCTGGCAAGGGCTGGAAGACCAGATCAACAGCTATGTCGACAACCATACGCTGGCGCAATTCATGCGAGTCAATGAAAAAACACCGGCCGTTTTGAGCGGCACGGAAAGAAGATAAGGTGGTTCAATATGAGTAAGGCACTTTTGGATATCCGTGACCTGCACGTACGGGTCGAGGAAAAGGAAATTCTCCACGGTGTGGATCTGACCGTGGGACAGGATGAGACCCATGTGCTGATGGGCCCCAACGGCACCGGCAAGTCGACGCTGGGCTATGCCATCACCGGCAATCCGGCCTACAGCGTAACCGGCGGTTCGATCATTTTTAACGGCGAGGACATCACGGAGCTCCCCGTCAACGAGCGCGCGAAAAAGGGCATTTTCCTGTCCTTCCAGAACCCGCTGGAGGTCCCCGGCGTGACGCTGAGCGCGTTCATCCGCAGCGCGCTGGAGCAGAAGACCGGCGACCGCCTGCGCCTGTGGGACTTCAAGAAAAAGCTCAAAGAGACCATGGCGCTTTTGAACATGGACGAGAGCTACGCCGAGCGCGACCTGAACGTGGGCTTTTCCGGCGGCGAGAAGAAAAAGGCCGAAATTTTGCAGATGCTGATGCTCGAGCCCAAGCTCGCGATCCTCGATGAGACCGACTCCGGCCTCGACGTCGACGCGGTCCGCACCGTCAGCGAGGGCGTGCGCCTGTTCCGCGAGCGGACGCACGGCTCGCTTCTCATCATCACCCATTCCACCCGCATTTTAGAGGCGCTCCATGTGGATGCGGCCCACGTGATGGAAGACGGCGTCATCGTCCGCAACGGCGGCGCTGAGCTGGTGGATGAGATCAACGAAAAGGGATTCGGCAGCCTGAAGGAAGACTGAATCGGGAGGCTCTTGACATGGCAGATTTGAAAGAAAAAACCTATGTGGAGGACGTGGACCGCAGCGTCTACGACATTCGGGACGCGGAAAACGACGCGTACCGCATGGAATCCGGCCTGACGCCGGAGATCGTCGAAAAGCTCTCCAAGGAGAAGGACGATCCCGTGTGGATACAGCAGTTCCGGCTCGAATCCCTCCAGATCTACAATGAAATGAAGATCCCCAACTGGGGTCCGTCGATCGAGGGCCTCGATATGGATCATATCGCGACCTACGTCCGTCCAAACACTAAGATGCGTAACGACTGGAAGGACGTGCCGGAGGACATCAAGGAGACCTTCGAGCGCCTTGGCATCCCGCAGGCGGAGAGGAAATCCCTCGCCGGTGTGGGTGCGCAGTACGACTCCGAGCTTGTCTATCACAACGTCAAGGATTCCGTGGCGGCCGAGGGCGTGGTTTACACCGATATGGAGAGCGCCATAAAGGGCGAATATGCCGACATGGTGCGCAAGTACTTCATGAAGCTCGTGACGCCCCACGATCACAAGTTCGCGGCGCTCCACGGCGCGGTGTGGTCCGGCGGCTCGTTCGTGTACGTGCCCAAGGGTGTGCACCTCTCCATTCCCCTGCAGTCCTACTTCCGCCTGAATGCCAAGGGCGCCGGCCAGTTTGAGCACACGCTCATCATCGTGGACGAGGGCGCGAGCCTGCACTTCATTGAGGGCTGCTCCGCGCCGAAGTACAACGTGGCAAACCTCCACGCTGGCTGCGTGGAGCTGTACGTCAAGAAGGGGGCCAAACTCCGCTACTCGACGATTGAAAACTGGTCGAAGAACATGTACAACCTGAATACCAAGCGTGCGCTGGTGGAAGAGGGCGGCACGATCGAGTGGATCTCCGGCTCCTTCGGCTCCCACGTTGGCTGCCTGTACCCCATGAGCATCTTAAAGGGCGACAATTCCCGCATGGAGTTCACCGGCGTTACGTTCGCCGGTGCGGGGCAGAACCTCGATACCGGCGCAAAGGTCGTCCATGTGGGCAAAAATACGAGCTCCTATATGAACACGCGCTCGATCAGCAAGAGCGGCGGCATCAGCACGTTCCGCTCAAGCGTTGTCGTGGAAAAGGGCGCCAAGGGCGCCAAGTCCGCCGTGTCGTGCCAGTCGCTGATGCTGGATTCGGAGTCTCGCTCCGACACCATCCCCGCGATGGACATCCGCACGAAGGACGCGGCCATCGGCCACGAGGCAAAGATCGGCGCGATCAGCAACGAGGCCGTCTTCTATCTGATGAGCCGCGGCATGAGCGAGGAGGACGCGCGCGCGATGATCGTCAGCGGCTTTGCCGACAATGTCTCCAAGGAGCTGCCGGTGGAGTATGCGGTGGAAATGAACAACCTCATCCGGCTCGAGATGAAGGGCAGCATTGGCTGAAAGGAGTTTGGACATGAACGATACGATTTTGATCAACCGGCTCCCGACCCGTACCTGGAACCGGCTGGGTGTGAACGAAACGGCCCTCACCTGGGGACAGGCCGACGATTTGGGCGAGGAGAAAATCACCGCCGCCGGTCAGACCGAGCGGCTTGAGATCACTGGCTCCGGCGAACGCAGCGAGAAGGCTGTGGATATCCACGCGCCCGCGGGCCAGACCGTCACGGTGTTTGAAACGCTGAGAGCGGAAAAGGGCCTGCTCGTGCGCACGGCGCTCCACGTTGAAAAGGACGCAAAGGTGCGGCTCGTGCAGATTCAGAATGCGGCACAGGGCTCGCTTCTCCGTCTGGAGACGAGCGGCGAGTGCGCCGAAAACGGTCAGATAGAGCTGATCCAGGTCCTGCTGGGCCGCGGCGATGTCTACAGCGACGGCCATTTCGAGCTGAACGGCAATGGCGCGGGCTTCACGGCGGGCATCGGGTATCTGGGCCAGAAACAGCAGACCGTGGACATGAACCTTGTCGTGAACCACTGGGGCCAGAAGACCACGAGCGAGATCAATGCTGCCGGTGCCTTGAAGGACGACGCACAGAAAATTTTCCGCGGGACCATCGACTTCAAGAAGGGCTCTGCGGGCTCCGTCGGCAGCGAGCAGGAGACGGTTCTGATGTTGGGCGACGGCGTCGTCAACAAGACGGTGCCGCTGATCCTGTGCGCCGAGGAAAACGTCGTCGGCAACCACGGCGCGACCATCGGCGAGCTGGACGAGGACACGCTGTTCTACTTTGAAAGCCGCGGCATTTCCGCAGCCGAGGCGGAAAACATCATGGCCCGCGCCGCCATCGAGCGGCTGGCCCGCACGATCGAGGATGAAGCGGCGCAGGCCGCGATCCTCTCCGAGCTTGAGGAGGTGCTGTAAGATGGCGCATGCATATCGGGACGACTTCCCCCTGCTCAAGAGTCAGGATGTTGCGTATCTGGACAACGCCGCGACGGCGCAGCGCCCGCAGTGTGTGCTGGACGCCGTAACGGAGTTTTATAAAAGTAAGAACGCCAACCCCTTGCGCGGCCTCTATCCCCTGAGCATCGCCGCGACGGAGGCTTACGAAAACGCGCGCGAGGCCGTTCGGTCCTTTCTGAACGCGAAGAGCAGCCGCGAGATCATCTTCACCCGCAACACCACCGAGAGCATCAATTTAGTGGCTTACAGCTACGGTCTCTCCCACGTGAAGGCCGGGGACGAGGTGCTCGTCTCCATCATGGAGCACCACAGCAACCTGCTCCCCTGGCAGATGGTTTGCCGCCAGACCGGCGCGTCGCTCAAATTTATGGAATGCGAAATGGACGGCACGCTGGACTTAAATAAAGTCGAAGCCCTCATCACGCCGAAAACGAAGATCGTCGCCTGCACACACGTTTCGAACGTCTTAGGCCGCGTGAATCCCATCCGCGAGCTCGCGGCGCTGGCGCACCGCGCCGGCGCGGTGATGGTCGTTGACGGCGCACAGAGCACGCCGCACCTTCCGGTGGACGTGCAGGCGCTGGACGCGGATTTCTTCGCCTTCTCCGGCCACAAGGTCTACGGCCCCATGGGCATCGGCGTTCTCTACGGACGTGAAGAATTGCTGAACGCCATGCCGCCGTTCCTCACCGGCGGCGAGATGATTGAATCTGTCACCCGCGATGGTGCGGTCTTCGCCGAGCTGCCGCACAAGTTCGAGGCCGGCACGGTCAACGCAGCAGACGCCGTGGGCCTGCATGCGGCCATTGACTATGTCAAGAGCATCGGCTTTACAGCGATGCATCAGCAAGAGGTCGCGCTGACACGCCGCGCGATGGACGCGATCGGCGAGATGCCGCACGTCCACGTGCTGGGCTCGGAAAAGCCCGAGGAGCATTGCGGCATCATCACCTTTACGGTGGACGGTGTTCACCCGCACGACATCAGTGAGATCCTCGCGAGCGACGGCGTCGCCATCCGCGCGGGCCATCACTGCGCGCAACCGCTGCTGGCATACCTGAAGCATCCGTCCACCGCGCGGGCAAGCCTCGCGTTTTATAACACGGAATCCGAGGTCGACCGGCTGCTTGACAGCATTTCCACGCTAAGGGAGCGAATGGGTTATGGAAAATAGAAGCTTTTACAATGAAATTCTCACCGAGCACAACCTGCATCCGGAGTTCAAGCACGACCTGCCGGACGCGGATATCGTGCTCGAGGGCGTGAACCCGAGCTGCGGCGACGACATCTTCCTCAAGCTGAAATTAGACGGTGATGTGATCGCGGACGGCGCGTTCGTCGGCGACGGCTGCGCCATCTCGCAGGCGTCGGCGGACATCATGCTCGGCATGATCGTCGGCAAAAAGAAGGAAGACGCGCTGAAAATGGGCGAGATCTTCCTGAAAATGATCCAGGGCGAGGCGTCAGAGGACGAGATCGACAGTCTGGAGGAAGCCTCTGCTCTCCGCGATATTGCCCACATGCCCGCACGCGTCAAATGCGCGGTGCTCGGCTGGCGCACGCTGAAAGAGGCCCTGCTGGACGGGGACGAGCTGTCGTAACGCGGTCGCTCCGTTGAATTTCAAATCAAAATAATAAAAAGAGGTATTTGCCGCAGCATGCGGCAAATACCTCTTTTTATTCAAGCAAAAACAGGGCGAGAATTCGGCCTTTGCCGTATTTCCGCCCCTCTCCCCTGCTCATTGGTCGTAATGCTCCAAAAACGAATGCACTTCTCCCTTTGTCTTGTAGCCGGGGAAGGTGTCGAGCGCGACAGTGTGGATGCTGTTGAAGATGGATTTTTCGATGTTGGGGTTGTCCCGCTTCAATCTTCGCAGCAGCATCTTGATTTCCTGACGCTTTGAGCCGCCTCCACCGTTGTCGCAGATGGTGCAGTTTTCTGTAAAGCGGCAGGCGCACTGGATAAACTCAAGCTGGTTGTACTGCCGCCAGGCGATGATGTTCTCCTCGTGGATGCAGTACATCGGGCGGATGAGCTCCATGCCCTCAAAGTTGTCGCTGTGGAGCTTTGGCAGCATGGCCTGCAGCTGCGAGCCGTAAAACATGCCCATCACCGTCGTCTCGATCACATCGTTAAAGTGATGACCCAGCGCGATTTTGTTGCAGCCGAGTTCCTTGGCCTTGCTGTAAAGGTGGCCGCGGCGCATGCGGGCGCAGAGGTAGCAGGGCGATTTGTCCGTGCTGTTCGCCACCTCGAAGATATTGGTCTCAAACACCGTGATGGGGATGTGCAGCAGCGCCGCGTTGCTCTCGATGCGCTGGCGGTTGATGGCGTTGTAGCCTGGGTCCATGACGAGGAACACCAGCTCAAACGGCACGTCGCTGTGGCGGTGAAGCTCCTGCATGAGCTTTGCCATCAGCATCGAGTCCTTGCCGCCGGAGATGCACACGGCGATCTTGTCCCCCGCCTGAATGAGTTCATATTTTTTCACCGCGTAGACAAACGGTTTCCACAGCTCGTCGCGGTATTTTTTGATGATGCTCCGCTCGATCATCTGATAGGGCTCTAACGTTCTTGGCATGGATAACTCCCTCTTCTCTAATAGCTTCCGCCGCGACGGAGCGTTCATTGCGCAAGCTCCCGATAGCAGCGGTCAAAAATTTGCAGAAATTCCGCGATTTCCGCCTCTGTTGTCAGGTGGCTGAGGCTGATGCGCCACGAGGATAGCGCGTTTTTCTGGTCGCGGCTCACCGCGTAGACCGCCTTGGACAGCGTCCCCTCCACCGAGCAGGCGGACTTCACGGACACGCAGACATCATTTTTTCCCAGCTCCTGCTGAAAAGCCGTCCCCTTGACGCCGTTGACGCTCAGATTCAAAATGTGCGGCACGGCGTTTTCCGGACTGTTGAAGCGGACTTTTGGATACTTCGCAAGCTCCGCGCGCAGCAGACGATTCAACGCCGCAACGTGTGCGATGCGCTCGTTCTGATTTTCGAGCGCCAAACGCAGCGCCTTCTCGATCGACATCGCCATGCCCAGTGCGGGCGTGCCGCTGCGATAGGGCGTGGTGCTGCCGCCGCCGTGGATCTGCGGCTCGATGACAAGGTCCTTCTTTTTGACCAGCAGGCCGCTGCCGTTCAGGCCGTAAAACTTGTGCGGCGCGATGCTCATTGTGTCCACACCGGAGAGCACCAGCTTGGTCTTCCCCACGGCCTGCGTCGCGTCCACATGGAGGCGGCAGTTGGGGTAGTCTCTCAAAATATCCGCGATCTCTTGGATTGGCTGCACCGTGCCGAGTTCGCTGTCCACCGCGCAGATGGCGACGAGCACCGTGTCCTTTCGCAAAAGCTCGCGCAGATGTTCCAAATCAATGGTGCCGTCTCGCCGGATGTCCACGAGGTCGACCTCGCAGCCCTGCTGCTGCAATGCGGACAGCGCACCGCCCACGGAGGAATGCTCCAGCGCCGTGGAGATGATGTGCTTTCCCACATGGCGGGACGCCTGCACGATGCCCTTGAGCGCAAGGTTGTTGGATTCGCTCGCGCCGGAGGTGTAGATGATCTCCTCGGGCGCTGCGCCCAGAAGTTCCGCGATGCCGTCCGTCACCCGGGCCATTTCCACCTGCGCTGCCCACCCTGCGGGGTGGGTGGAATTGGGGTTTCCGATATAGCGCCGCTCAGTTTGATAAAACGCGTCCAGCACGGTAGGGTCTGCCGGCGTGTTGGCAGAGTAATCAAGATAGATCATAACGGTCTCTCCCACGCGGTCAGGTCCTTGACGACCTCGCCCGCGACAATCAGGCCGACCGCGGCGGGCACAAAGGCGTTGCTGCCCGGAACTTGCCGTCGCTGCGTGCACTTGCGCGCCGTGCCCGGCGGGCAGATGCAGTGTGTCCGGCAACTGATGGACATGTCGTCCAGCGGCGTGATGGGCGGCTCTTTGGAGTAGACGACCTTCAGCTTTTTGATGCCGCGCTTTTTGAGCTCGCGGCGCATCACTCTCGCCAGCGGACAGACAGAGGTCTTGTAGATGTCGGCCACCTGAAAGGCGGCGGCGTCCAGCTTGTTCCCCGCCCCCATGCAGCTGATGATTGGAACCCCGGCTTTTTGCGCCTGCTCCACCAGTTTCAGCTTAGCTGTGACCGTGTCGATGGCATCCACAACATAATCAAACTGTGAAAAATCGAACTGCTCCGCCGTCTGAGGCGCGTAAAAGGTTTTGTAAGTATGGACAACAGCATTGGGATTGATCTCCCGAATCCGCTGCTCTGCCACATCCACCTTGTATTGTCCCACCGTCTTTCTGGTCGCAAGGATCTGTCGGTTCAGGTTCGTCAGGCATACCCGGTCATCGTCAATGAGATCAAGCGTTCCAATGCCGCTGCGGGCCAGGGCTTCCACCGTATAGCCGCCCACACCGCCGATGCCGAACACCGCCACCCGGGCGTGGTACAACCGCTCCATCCCGTCTTCTCCAAAGAGAAGCTGTGTCCTTGAAAACTGATTTAACATGGTTTTTCGCCT
>ERZ827088.5045-NODE-5045-length-10386-cov-2.927984_pt1 | contig 10386 bp, 6 predicted proteins | sample MGYA00519922_ERZ827088 | MGnify/ENA primary metagenome ERZ827088 (study PRJEB31778, sample SAMEA3449254) | human gut metagenome | biome: human gut; feature: human-associated habitat; material: faeces | place: United Kingdom | collected 2010/2012 ... | reverse complement strand
GCTGAAGCAGACGGTTCAGATGAAGATTACCGAGGTCACGATGGCTCCGGGGGATCGCCTGATCGCATTTTCGGACGGCGTCACTCAGGCAGGGCTGGGGTGTCCCGGCTGGAAATTCGGCTGGCGGCGCGAAGGCGCGTTGAATTTCATCAAACGCGTCGTGGAGAAAAATCCTGAAATTTCGGCGCGTGACCTTGCAACGATGATTGCGGCGGAAGCCATGGCGGTGCATCCGGAGCGGAAATGCAAGGATGACATTACCTGCATGGTGCTTTATCTTCGCCATCCGCGTGTCCTGCGCGTGATTACCGGTCCTCCTTTCCGCAAGGAGACGGATCGCGAATATGCGAATATGGCGGTTTTCCCGGAGGGGAAAGTCGTGCTTTGCGGCGGAACCACGGCGAACATTGTTTCCCGCGAGCTTCGGACCCGTGTGGATATCGACCTCAAGATGGTGAGCCGGAGCGGAAATCTGCCGCCGCCGGGATTTATGCGCGGGGTCGGGCTGGTGACGGAAGGCATTCTGACGCTGACTCAGGTTGCGGCTGATCTTGAATCCGGCAACTGGCAGAACTCCGCCGCGGCGGCGAAGGAGATCGTCAACCTGATGATGGACAGCGATATTGTCGAGTTCATTGTCGGGACGAAGATCAACGAGGCGCATCAGGACCCGATGCTTCCCGTGGATCTGGAAATGCGCCGGAACGTGATCAAGCGTCTCAAGGCTGTGCTGGAAAACAATTACAGAAAAAATGTGTCAATACGGTATTTTTAACCTAAATAACAATGGAGATGAAAAATGAACGAACAAGGGACCATCAAAGTGGAAGTTTGCTGCGGAACGACCTGTTATCTTCTTGGGGCGCAGAGCCTTCTGGCATTGGAGAAATCCATGCCCGCGCCGTGGGTGGGAAAGGTCGAGATCGTTGCGATGCCTTGTCTTGAGGTCTGCACGAACGACAATTACAGCCATGCTCCTTTTGTGAGGATCAACGGCGAGATCCTCGGTGAAGCGACCGTTGACCTGATCTCCAGAAAAGTCAATGAATTACTCGAAAGGCCCGTTAGATGAACAATGGTGTCGTAAGAATGCGCCGGGAACTGATGATCCGGTTGATCAGAAGTTTCCTCGCAGGAACCATAGAAAAAGATATTGACAGAATTCCTTATGAGATCCGCCCGAAAGGGATGGATTCCGTGCGTTGCTGCATTTACAAGGACCGCGCCATCATTCGCTTTCGCTGCGTGGCCGCGCTTGGTTTCCGCATTGAGGATGAGGAGGACGACTCCATTCCTCTGGCGGAATATGCGCAAAAGGCGCTGCAGCGCACCGGGCCTTCCGCTCCCATTCTCACCGTCTGTGACATAGCCTGCCAGGGATGTGTGCCCGCGCGCTTTTTTGTGACGGACGTGTGTCAGGGCTGCGTTGCCCGGCCCTGCGAGAGCGCCTGCCGCTTTGGCGCAATAACCAGGGTGCGCGGCAAGTCCTATATCGATCCGGAAAAATGCCGCAACTGCGGAAAATGTCATGATGCCTGCCCGTATCAGGCCATTGTCCGTCTCAAGGTCCCCTGCGAGGAAGCGTGTCCCGTGCGGGCCATCCGGAAAGGGGAAAACGGGCACGCCTCTATTGATCCGGACAAGTGTACCAGTTGCGGGCGCTGCATGCGGGCCTGTCCCTTCGGCACGGTTATCGAACGCAGCGAGATCATCGACGTGCTGGCTGCGCTGAAAAGCGGCAGGCATATGACTGCGCTGGTCGCGCCCGCCATTGTGGGACAGTTTCCTGCGGAGCTGGGCAAGGTGATTGAAGGTCTGCGCAGACTGGGCTTTTCCTCCGTGCTGGAAGTGGCGAGCGGGGCGGACATCACTTCGCGCAATGAGGCAGACGAATTTGTGGAGCGCATGGAAAAGGGGGAAAAGTTCATGACCACATCCTGCTGCCCCGCCTTTGTGACGGCAGTCAGACGCCATATGCCGGAAGTTCTGCCTTTCGTCTCCAGCACGGGCACGCCCATGCACTATGCGGCGCGGCTGGCCAGAGAGTCCACCCCCGATACCATGACCGTATTCATCGGCCCCTGTGTGGCCAAGCGTTTTGAGGCGCTGGAAGATGAATACGTCAGTTATGTGCTGACCTTTGAGGAGCTGAACGCCGTTTTCGACGCCGCGGGAATCTCTGTGGCCGATTGCGCGGAAGCATCTCTGGAAAGAATTCCCTCCGGCGAGGGGCGGGGATATGCGATTTCCGGCGGAGTGGCCGCGGCCGTACGGAAAGCCGTGGGAGAGCGTGCGGAAGTGAAGCCCGTGTTTGTGGACGGGCTTTCGCTGCCCGGACTGCGCAAGCTCAAGAGTTATGCATCGGGAGGGTGTCCGGGGAACCTTGTAGAAGTCATGACCTGTGAGGGCGGCTGTGTGGGGGGCGCCGGAACGATGGGAGATCCGGCCAGGAATTCCCGGGCCATCGCCGAGTTTGCCGGAAACAAGGCGTGACGCCGTTGCCCTTGTGCAGCCGCAGCATATTCCATGATGCTGCGGAAAAGGAAGCGCGGCCCGCGTTTCAGGCGGGCCGCGCTTTTGGCGCGCCGGGCATGCTGGCGGACTAATCCGTCAGCGTCAGGCGTTCCTTGTTGGCGAGAATGCTTTCCGACGGTTCCCTGCGGCGATCGGCATAGCCGGTATGCAGCAGTTCGTGCGCCTTGTGGGAGTTGGGCGCGCCAAGAAAGTCCTCATACAGCTTTTTGACCTGCGGATTATTGTGCGACTGGCGGCGCGGCATGGCCCGGTCAATGGCGTAAAGGCCCTGCTGGCGCTTGACGGCGCAGGGATGGTAGTCACCCTTGACGCGGGAGGTTCCTCCGCCGTCCACACAGCCCCCCGGGCAGGCCATGACTTCAATGAAGGTGTAGGGCGATGTTCCCGCCAGAGCTTCTTCCGCCAGTCTGCGGGCATTGCGCAGACCGTGGCAGATAGCCACCCTGATGGAACCGTTGCCCGGCCCGAGATCGATATCCGCTTCACGCACGCCGTCCATGCCGCGCAGGGGGGCGGATTCGATGCTCTCCATTTCCTTGCCGTTGAGCACGGCGTACACGGTGCGCACGGCGGCTTCCATGACTCCGCCGGTGGATCCGAAAATGACGGCCGCGCCGGTGGAGGCGCTCATGAAGGGATTGTCGAAAGGTTCCGGTTCAATGGAGGCGAGATCCACACCCATGCGGCGCAGCAGGCGGGCGAACTCGCGTACCGTTATCACCACATCCACATCCGGGATGCCTCCGGACGCAAGTTCGGCGCGTGCGGCCTCGTCCTTCTTGGCAATGCAGGGCATGATGGAAATGACGCGGATACGTTGAGGTGCCATGCCCATTTTTTCCGGAAGATAGGTCTTTGCCAGCGCTCCGAACACGGCCTGAGGCGAACGGGTGGAGGAGAGGCGGGGCAGGATATCCGGGCAATGCTTTTCCGCATAGTTGATCCAGCCCGGACAACAGGAAGTGAACATGGGCAGCGCGCCGCCGTTTCTGATCCGATCCAGCAGCTCCGTGCCTTCCTCCATGATGACGACGTCGGCGGCAAAGTCGGTATCAAGCACCACATCAGCACCGATGCGGCGCAGGGCGGCCACGATTTTTCCTTCCACATTCACGCCGGGAGCGAGACCGAATTCCTCGCCCAGCACCACGCGCACGGACGGCGCGAAGCCGAATACCGTCGTGATATTGGGGGATGCCAGATAGTCCAGCCCCTCGTCATTCTGATCACGTTCGGCAAGTGCGCCCGTGGGACAGACCAGCGTACACTGCCCGCACTGGATGCAGGCCGAGGCCCTGTGATTGGGAGCCATGCCCACGCCGATGCAGGCGTCAAGGCCCTTGCCGTCCACCGTCAGCGCGGCCACGCCCTGAACCTGACGGCAGACTTCCACACAGCGCAGGCAGCGGATGCACTTGGTCATGTCGCGGGTCATGCCCGACGCGCTGTCATCCACAGGGCGCTCAGCCGCCGAGGGATGAAGGCGGTGTGTGAAACGGTTTCGGGTCAGCCCCACGGCTTCGCCCAGATCCTGAAGCTCGCAGTTGCCGTGGCGGGCGCAGGACACGCATTCCTGATCATGATCGGCAAAGATCATTTCCACCTGCATGCGCTGCATGTCGCGCACATGTTTGGAGAAGGTATCCACCTTCATGCCTTCTTCCATGGGCGTGTCGCAGGTGGTGACAATGTGCGTGCCCCGGGCGTCGGTTACTTCCGCAAGGCATACCCTGCAGGTGGCGGGCTTGTGTCTGAGCGGCTCGAAGCGGCACAGGGAGGGGATGAAGATGCCGTTGCGGCGGGCGACGTGCAGAATGGTTTCACCCGCCTCGAAGGTATATTCCTGACCATTGATGAATGCTTTCATCGAAATTCCTTTGTTATGAGCTGGAGTGACGTCTGTGATTGATATGGCCGGCACGTTCGTCCGTCATCGGCAATCATGCTTCGCCGCCGGGAATGGGGGATTCGGTGAGTACGGAAAGCACGCGGTAGCAGCGCATGCAGCGCGAGGCTTCGGCCCAGGCTTCTTCCTGTGTCATGGTCTGTTCCACTTCCCTGAAATTGCGTTCACGTTCGGCCGGGGTCAGTTCCCGCAGCTTCACGCGGGGCTGCTTCTCCCTGCCGGGTACGGGCATGCCGTCTTCCAGCAGTCTGCCCTGCGCGATCCACTCGGTCAGACGCCAGCGGGAATCAAAGGGCACTTTGCCCGTGGCAAGGTATCTGTCAATGGAACGCGCCGCAAAATAGGCCTGTCCCATGCCCATGATCATGGTGGTGGGGCCTTTTGCGCGGGGGCCGGAAGTGCAGTCTCCGCCGGCGAAGACGCCTTCGCGGCTGGTTTCCTGAGCGGAGTTGATGATGATGCAGTTCTTGCGGTCGCGGGCGATGCCTTCGTCGTCGGACAGCATGGTCGGGTCGGTCATCTGGCCGATGGCCGCGATGACGTGGGAACAGGGCAGCACGCGCGCGGAGCCTTCAATGGGCCGGACTCCGCGCCGTCCGCTGGCATCCGGCTCGGTGCGCTCCATGTCGACCACGCGCAGACCGGTGATTTTTCCGTTTTCCGTTATCAGGGCATCCTGTCCGCAAAGGAAGTGGAATTCCACGCCCTCACGCCTGGCTTCCTCTATCTCCTCGTGATCGGCGGGAGCGTCCGCCTCGGTGCGGCGGTAGATCAGATGTACCTTGCCGTTTGCGATGCGCGCTGCGGCCCGGCAGCAGTCCATGGCCACGTTGCCGCCGCCCACGACAACAACGTCGCCTTCAAGCGCGGGAGGAACACCGGCTTCCACGCCTTCATAGACGCGATCCAGAAATTCGATGCCGTTTTCATAATCCGGCAGAGAGGTGTCTTCCCCTTCCATGCCGAGATAGGCGCCGAGCGGACAGCCGCCGCTGATGAACACTGCTCCGTATCCTCTGGCGAAGAGGTCATCCACCCTGAAATCCCGGCCGAGCTTCTGATTGAAGATGAAATTGCCGCCCATGGCCGCCACGATATCCGTTTCTTCCTGAAGCGTATATTTGGGAAGGCGGTAGATCGGAATGCCGTAGCGGATCATTCCGCCCGCGCGCGGTTTGGCTTCATAGAGATCCACTCCGTAACCACGCTCCAGCAGATGGTAGGCGCAGGAGATGCCCACGGGACCGGCTCCCACCACGGCCACCCGGGCTTCTTTGGTGGGCGCGCTGTTCTGCGGCCTGAGCATGCCGGAGGCGAGAGCCCTGTCGGCGGCGAACCGCTTGAGATTGCGGATGGAAACAGGCTCGTCCACTCTGGCCCTGCGGCATGCGCTTTCGCAGCTGCGCACACAGACGCGTCCGCAACTGCCCACCAGGGGATAGTGGCGCAGCACCGTGTTGGCGGCCAGGTCATTGTGGCCGTCCTTGATATAGTCGATATAGCGGGGAATGTTCACAATGCCCGGACATGCCTCGATGCAGGGGCTGGTGATGGCGCTGTAGAAACCGTGCGGACCGTTGATGTCCGTTCCGCCGCCGTGGGCGCGCAGATCATAGGGGAAATGGCGCAGAGCCTCGATCAGGGGGCGGGGGCCGGTTTTGCCCACTCCGCACAGCGAGGTGTGGGCCATCTGTTCGGCAATGTCGCGCATTTCCACCCAGTTTACATGGCCGTCGCGGCAGGCGTGGGCCAGAGCGTCGCGCAGCAGCGGCGCGCCCGCACGGCAGGGAGAACACTTGCCGCAGGATTCCGAGGCAACCTTGTCGAAATGCTTCCAGAGCGCCCACAGCAGCGGCGCGTCGGGAGAAAACACGAGAAAGCCCCGCTCGCTGAGGAAAATCCGGGCGGGGTTGCCTTCATTGAACTGATCGAAAAGAGCCAGATCAAGCCCCTGCGGGCTGGCGGGGACACCGGCGCCCCTGTTGTCGTAGACGATGCCGTCCCATACTCCGTAGACAAGCTGCGGCATGTGGCAAGCTCCTGAAAACCTGGCGCGAGGCCGGGGTGAGAGGGGGGCCGGACCGCTGGTTCGGGATAGTCCGGCGCGGGGAAATGAGGCTGTGCCGGATCCGCTTCCTGCGCAGCGCAGCGGATCGGTCTGAACGCCACTATATCCGGGACGAGGCAGAGGAGCAAGCAATGTCCATGTAAGTTCCCGCAGGCAAAGGCTATTTGGAGGAAGCTCTCCTGTGCGGAAGAGACACGGCGCCGGAGGCGCGGCCCTGTTCTTCCGGGAATCAGCGCCGCTTGCGGCGCGGTTCGTCCGGAGACATTTTGACCAGCCTGGGCCGGAAGGTGGCAAGAATATCCACCAGATCGCGCTGAGCGGCCATAACCGCATGAATATCCTTGTAAACCATGGGGGCTTCATCCAGTCCGGCGGAGAGGAGTTCCACGCCGTTTTCCTTCAGCAGAGCGTCCATGTCGGCGCGTTTGAGCTGCCGGAAGGCCGCAGCGCGGCTCATGATCCGCCCCGCCCCGTGAGAACAGGAACAGAGAGCTTCCTCACAGCCCTTGCCGCGCACGATGAATGCCGGGGAACACATGGAGCCGGGCACGATGCCGAGTCTGCCTGCATCCGCGGGTGTCGCTCCCTTGCGGTGGACGATGACGCTTTCACCGTCATGCTCTTCCTTCCATGCGAAATTGTGGTGGTTTTCCACATGAGTCAGCTCTCGTGCGCCAAGCGTTTTCAGCACATGGGCATGGATCAGCTCATGGTTGGCAGAGGCATAGCGGCCCATGAGCTGCATGGCCGCCCAGTATTCCTGCCCCGCCTCGCCGTCCAGATCAAGCCAGGCCAGACGCCGCAGGCTGTCCGGCAGACGGGGGCACAGAGACATGGCTCTTTCGCTGTAATGCAGAGCCACGCGTTCACCCGTGCCTCTGCTGCCGGAATGACTGAGGAGCGCGAGGTATGAGCCGGGCGTGAGCTGCACATCACCGATGCGGGCGGGAAACTCCACCTTTAATTCCCCGAACTCCACAAAGTGGTTTCCGCCGCCGCTGCTGCCGAGCTGTTTCCATGCCTTGTCCCTGTTGATGCGGGTGATCGGACTGACGTTCCAGTCTTCATCCATGACAGGATGGAGCCGCCGGGCATTTTTTTCAAAACCCGCTCCCATGCCGAAACGTGTTTCCCGTTCAATGGCCATGATGAATGCGTCCCGGTGTTCAAACAGTCGGGACAGCGGCATGTCCAGCACGGTGAGGCGCATGCGGCAGGCGATGTCCACTCCCACGGCATAGGGAATGACCGCATTTCTTACCGCCAGCACTCCGCCGATGGGCAGGCCGTAGCCGGTGTGCGCGTCGGGCATGAGCGCGCCGCGCGCCGCCGCCGGAATACGGCAGGCGTTTTCCATCTGGCGGACAGCCTCTTCCTCTACATCCTTGTTTCCCCACTGTCGCCACGGCGCGGGCGTTTCGCGGGGAGTAAAGTCCGAACCGTCGGGAAAAAGTTCCATGAACAGGCCGGCCAGAGAGCCGAGATGCTCATGGTTGAGCATGGTTTCCGGAGCGGAGGCCAGTGTGCGGATCGCGTCGCATATGTTTTCATGCGCAGTTTCATCGCTTCTGCCGCCGTCCGCGCCGCATGCCTGAAAGGTGTTTGCAAGCTTCAGGGCCAGGGGCATCAGCCTGGGATCGTCGGGCAGGCCCAGCCTGTTCAGTTCTTTTGCAGAAATCATATGTTTCATTCCTTCCTGCGGGATGCTGATGTATCAGGAATTTCAGCGGGTATCGGACAAAATCAGCGCAGCGTGACAAGTGTTTTCCGGCCATTCACTGGATGGAGTTCCGGTTTGAGGCTCGTGAACAGCGAGGCGACATCCAGACAGGCGCGGCAGTGCGATGTCAGGGTTTCCGTGACAAAGCTCCCGCCCCCGGCAAGCGCCAGAGGCACAACGAGCTGATCAGCAAGATGTTTTTCCACCGGGGCGTTGCTGTTCCGGAACCTGAGAGCGCGGCAGGCCGCATGGCCTGCGACCGTTTCAGCGGAACGTCCGCGCAGGCCTGTTTCTCCGAATACCGTGATGCCATGCCTGTGCCGCAGTTTAACCAGTACGGCATTGCCCGCGCCTTCCGGCCGGGGACCTCCGTTCCTGCCGTTTATCACGCATATGGAAGAATCGGAAAGACCGAGCGCGGCGAATTCGGGAGAGAGAAGCGCGGCGCATTCCCTTTTTGCAATCTCGTCCGGCAGGTGATGGGCATAAACAAGCGCTTCCGTTTCCAGTGTCGGACCCGGTTCATTTTTCGCGGCTTCCGCAAAGTCAGTTCCGAACACGAGCGCTTTCGCGGGAGTCACGTTTACCGTGACGCTGCCGCCCCCGATCTGCATGTAGCCGGGACGGGACATGGTTGCGGCGAGGCGCGGTCCCATGCGTTCCAGCCAGGGCAGAAGTGTCCCGGCCATGAATTCAAACGGCGGAGCACAGGGCACATGGGTTCCCCCTGTCACCGTGATGCGTGAGGGGGTGTCTGCCGTCAGAAGCGGCGGCAGAACGGCCTGAAGCAGCAGGGTGGCACTGCCGCCTCCGCCTACGGCAAAATGGTATTCCCCGGCGCGGAGCGGGCCGGGCGCGAAACGCAGTTCACGGGAGGCCATTTCGTCTCCTGCGACTTCCGCCCCGCACAATTCACCCGCCGCTCTGACGCAGGCCAGGTGCTGACGCTTCAGCCCCGGCGATGGGCGGCCCGCCCGGATATTCTTCATGCGGAAGGGACGGCCCAGACTCATGGACAGCGCCAGCGCAGCGCGCAGAATTTGGCCTCCACCCTCTTCCATGCTGCCGTCCACCAGAATTTCGTCCTTCATTAAAAGTTCCTCTATGGCTTGAAACTTCCCCCTTCAGGGGAAAAGAGCTTCTGACAACACGGTGAGGCCGATGAAGTCCTTCTTGCAAGCCCTCCCTTGAGGGGAGGCCATCCGCGTTGCATCTGTCCGTCGTGCTGCGGAGTCGGCCGGTGTCTGTGGATTGATACATCATGCTGTCCCTTTCCGCTGCTCTGAAGTGACGGGGATGCATCCTTCCTTCCGCGCCCCGTGAGCCGGCTCATGATATATGCCCACGGGGCGCCGCGCGATGCGGATGGGGAGATTGACAGTGCTCCATCCGCATCACGCTCTTTTTAGCATGAACTGTGCCAACATACAGATAAGATGCAACATATTGAGATAAAAATATTTTTTTATGGCGCTTGCCCGAGATTGTCAGAAGGTGCTAGAAATTTTTCTATAATACTAGATAAAAAGAGAGGAATTATGTCGCACTCCACTGTTGTCATCGGTATGCTGGGCTCCACTCTTGACCGGGGGGTATCGGCCCGGCGCTGGGAACGCTGGCGGCCCACGGTGGCTCTCGGACAGCAGGAGGATCTGCGCATCGACCGTATGGAACTTCTGTACAGCAGAGAACATCAGGGTATCGCCGATACGGTGATCGCTGATCTGGAGCTTGTGTCGCCGGAAACGAAAGTAAGAAGGCATGTGTTCGAGATGAAAGATCCGTGGGATTTTGAAGAGGTGTACGCGGCCTTTTACGACTTTGCCCGCTCCTATCCCTTCGATCCCGAGCATGAAGATTATCTGGTTCATATCACTACCGGCACGCATGTCATGCAGATTTGCCTTTTCCTGCTCATTGAGTCGCGTCACATTCCGGCGCGCATTCTCCAGACGAACCCTGCCGGCAGACGACAGGAAAACCCGGTGGGAACCTTTGGGATTATCGACCTGGATCTTTCCCGCTATGATCGGCTGGCCGAGCGTTTCCGCACTCAGGCGGAGGGAGACGCCGACTTTCTCAAATCCGGCATAGCCACACGCAACACGGCATTCAACACCATGATCAGCCACATAGAGAAGGTGGGGGCGGAATCGG
>ERZ827088.5043-NODE-5043-length-10386-cov-3.878231_pt1 | contig 10386 bp, 8 predicted proteins | sample MGYA00519922_ERZ827088 | MGnify/ENA primary metagenome ERZ827088 (study PRJEB31778, sample SAMEA3449254) | human gut metagenome | biome: human gut; feature: human-associated habitat; material: faeces | place: United Kingdom | collected 2010/2012 ... | reverse complement strand
GCTGTCAGTCCGGCGGGGACGGCGCTGCGGAGCACCGGCTTTTCCAGCAGGCCGCTTTTCCCGTGGGACAGCAGCCCCATACCGGCGGTGGGCAGGAAGTACAGCAGGTTGATGCCCTGAGCGGTAATCTGATCTACCCCCAAAAACAGGGACATCACCAATAGCAGCAGCGTTCCGCCGCCCACGCCCCACGCGGAGATCACCGCAGCCCCCAGCCCGCAGAGAAAGGGGAGCAGCCAGTCCGTCACAGCAGATACCTCACCCCCGCGTAAAAGAGAAAGGCGGCGAAGATCCACTTCAAAACTTTGGTGGACACTCTGCCGTAGAACTTTCCGCCCAGCCAGCCCCCCAGCAGCCCACCCGCCAGATAGGGCAGGGCGGAGGCCCAATCCATCCCGCCCCGCCAGAGGTACATGGCGGCGGACACGGCGCACACCGGGAAAATGACCGCCACACAGGTGGCATAGAGCTGCCGGGACTTCAGATTGCCCCAACGGGAGAGAATGGGGAGAAATACCATACCGCCGCCCCCGCCGAACAGACCGTTGGCAAGACCAGCTGCACCGCCGGCGATCCGGGCGGGCCATTTTGAAGCCATCACGCCACCTTCCTTTCGCGTATGTACGGACCTCCGCCGGTGGGTCAAAGGATTTTTGGCCCGGCGGCGGAGGGGAGGGAGCCGTTATTTCAGCTCAAAGCTCTGGCAGTCGGTGCACTTGATCTCAGTGGGGTTAGCCTCGTGAGTGCCGACCCGAATGGAGGTCAGGCCGCAGTAATTGGAGTCCTGGCAGTGGTGCGCGCAGTTGTTGACGGTGCAGCTGATGCTCTGATTGGGGGTGCACTGGCAGCCGCCGTTGGTGCAGTCCTTCATGATTCGTTCCTCCTGCATGAGAAAAATTTTGGCTTACGCCGTCAGGTAGTATGTCCCCGGTCTTGAGCTTTATGCGGCTGCGAACATAAAAAAACAGGCGTTCCCAAAGGGAACGCCTGTCAAATATTGGCTCATTTTTCCAAAAGCTTCCGCAGGGAGTCAAAGGCTTCACCCAGTTCCGCCTTAGCCTTGGCGGAGGGGTTGGCCCGGAGGACCCGCAAAGCGGTTTCATAGCGCTGGATGGAGCGGGTGCGGACCTGCGCTTCTCTCTGGCGGACGGCAGCGATGAGGGCGTCCAGCTCCTCCCGATGCTTGGCAAGCTCCTGCTCGCCGGGTTCGTCGATGCCATCGTCCAGCGCGGCGCGGGTCTTTTCCAAAGCCTGGGCGATATTGGCCAGGATTTCCAGCTTGGATTCCACCCGGCGGCGGAAGGCGTTTTCCAGAGCCGCCCGGCGGCGCTGCTTCCGGACCTGCTTGGCGGTGCGGTGGGCTTCCAGCTCGTCAGCCAGATAGGACTGCAGCAGGTATCTGTCCAGAGAGGTCTTTTCCCGGAAAGCCTGCAGCTCCTCGGCAGTGCGGGCCTGAGCGGCCTCGGCCTTTTTGGCCAGCCGCCGCAGCTCTGCGTTTTCCTCGGTAAGCTTGGTAAGGACCTCCCGCAGGTCGATGGCGGCCTTGGTGGACTTTACCGTATCCATGATGAACAGCACGGCGATCACTGCGGCCAGAGGATTCACCAGCAGGGCCGGGAGCTTATGGAGCAGCTTGTCGATGGGGGGATGGATGACATAGATCAGCAGATCGGAGAAAAAGCCCCAGGCGATCGAACTGGTCAGGCAGATGTAGCCGTGGAGGTTAAAGGGCTGCTTGGTGTAATCCCAGTAGCGGACCTTGAAAAGCTGCTCCATTACGGCGCCTACCACATATTCCAGCGCCGTAGCGGCCAGCATACCCAGAAAATAGACCAGCCAGAAGTTGTCCGCCACCGGCAGGGTGGCAAACAGAATGATGATGGCCCCGGAGCCATAGATCGGCAGCAGCGGCCCATGGAGAAAGCCCCGGTTCACCCAATGACGCTGCTTGGCGGAGACATAACAGGATTCCCAGACCCAGCCGCAGAAGCAATAGAAGAAGAACAGCAGGGCCCACTGCCCCGGCGTGTAAACGTACATAGAAAATCATCCTTTCATAGGATCGGCAGTGCCGTTTGGCTGCGGGTCAGTCCAGATTGACCCGGAAATCGCCCCGGGCCGCCGCGTCTGCCCGGCGCTGCTTTTCCGCAGCCTGAGCATCCAGCAGCCCGCCGATGATCTGATTAGATACTAAAAAGCCCTTGGGGGTCAGATGCCACACACCGTTTTCCGACACAGCATAGCCGGCGGCCACGCACTTTTGCAGAAACGGCAGGAAAATCGGATCAAACCGGCGGCGGAACTGGGCTTCGTAATCCTTGGGATCCAGACCGGAGATTAGTCGCGCACCCAGCATCACCCACTCCACGTCCCGGTCTCTGGGAGGGATGACGGTGTTTTCGGAAAAGCGGAACTGTCCGCCGTGTGCGGCGGCGATGTAGGCGTCCAAGTCTTTTTCGTAGGCATACCGGACGCCGCCGAAATCGCTGTGGGCGCCGGGGCCAAAGCCGGCGTATTCCTGAAGCTTCCAATATTTCAGGTTATGCCGGGATTCCCGGCCCGGCTTGGCGAAGTTGGAAATTTCGTACTGCTCATAGCCGTACTGCTTCAAAAATTCCACGGTTTGCAGGTACATATCCGCCTGTTCCTCGTCTCCCGGCAGACCGGCGGTGTCCTTTATGGCAAAGAGAGGCGTCCCTTCCTCTACCTTCAGGCCGTAGCAGCTCAGATGCTCCGGGTTCAGAGCTACGGCAGCGGCGAGATTTTCCATCCATCGCTCCTGTGTCTGGTGGGGCAGACCGTAAATGAGGTCCAGCGACAGATTTTGAATCTTGGCTTTCCGGGCAGCCTCCGCCGCCTGTTGGACCTGCTCCATGGTGTGGACCCGGCCGATGGTTCGCAGCTCCTCGTCGCAGGCGGACTGCATCCCCAAGGAGATCCGGTTGAAGCCGCAGCGCCGCAGGGCGCGGAGAGCTTTCCAATCCCCGGCGGAGTCCGGGTTGGCCTCCAGAGTGATCTCCGCGTCACGGGCCACTTGATAACGCTTTTCAATGACCTTTAAAATTTTGCACAGGCGCTTTTCTCCTAAGTAGCTGGGAGTGCCGCCGCCGAAGTATACGGTATCCACCGTATGAGACGCGGCCAGCGGCGCGGCTTCTGTCAAATGGGCGCAGAGGGCGTCGGTATAGGCGTCCATGCGGTCCTCGCCATGGGGCAGGGAGTAGAAGTCGCAGTAGACGCATTTGGCCTTGCAGAAGGGGATGTGGATGTACAGCCCCAGCGGCCGGACGGTTTTCATAAAAATGCCCTCCTTTTGGAATCATGGTCAACAGTTTACCGCTTTTCAGACTGCATTGCAAGAAATTTCACATACTTTTCGCCGGAATGGGGAAACTATGGAAAACTTGTGAAAAGAGGTTGTACTATGGATATGACGCCCCGGGAATACCAACAGTATGTGCAGCGGAAAATGAAAAAGTCCCCCTTGGGGAAGGACGTATGTCTGGCCTTTTTCGTGGGCGGAGCCATCTGTGTTCTGGGACAGGCCATTCTGGACGGCTGGATGTCTCTGGGTCTGCCCAAGGAGGACGCGGGCACAGCTACCTCCTGTTCGCTGGTGGCCCTGTCCTCATTGCTGACGGGACTGAATCTCTACAACAAGCTGGCCCGCTTCGGCGGCGCGGGAACGCTGGTGCCCATTACCGGCTTTTCCAACGCAGTGACCTCACCGGCACTGGATTTCAAGTCCGAGGGCTTCGTCACCGGTATGGCGGCGAAGATGTTCACCGTGGCCGGGCCGGTCATTACCTTCGGGACACTGGCATCGGTGATCTACGGCGTGATCCTGATGTTATTGAAATGATCGGCGGGGAGGGAAGTGCGTATCTGAACCGGATTCCTTTGGTGTGGAGATGTCTTGGCGAATCTGTGCGTCGGATTCGCCTTTCCTGAAAACGGGAGGTGACAACTGCGATCGACCATGCAGCCTGCGGCCTTGCATTGAAATTTCGCAAAGCTGAACCGGTAGGTGTATTGCGTGGCATTTTTCAAATTCTACAAAAAATTGTTATTTTTTTGTCATATCTTATAATTGCAAAAGAAACGGACACAGATTATACTAACAGTGTTAATGAGCGATATTGTTTCGCTTTTCTTTTTACATTGACTCGTGCACGTGCACGGAACGGAAAAACATATACAGCTCGAGTGGAGACCAACAGAGCAAGTATGTAACGCATCGCCGCTAGAGCCTGGCGTATCCCGGGGCACTGGAATCGGGTGCTGCCAGCTATGATCTTGACGGGCACGGTGTTGGGGGGAACAGCCCACGGCATCCGTTTTCAAATTAAAAATCTGTATACTTGTTGATACGATATGCCGCCTGCGGCGGCGAGAGAGGAGCAAGACATGGAAACCATTACCAACCTGATCAAAGACACACCGATCCCCAAGATGGTCAAGGTTCGCCAGAACTTCGACAAGACCTGCATCCCTGAGAGCGATATTCCCGGCATCATCACCCGGGAGCTGGATCGCCCTGAGATCGGCGGCAAGATCCAGCCCGGCCAGAAGATCGCCATTACCTGCGGCAGCCGCGGCATCAATCACAATGCCGTGATGGCCCGTGCCATTGTGGATTTTGTCAAATCCAAGGGTGCCGAGCCTTACATTGTGGCGGCTATGGGCAGCCACGGCGGCGCTACCGCCGAGGGCCAGCTCCAGATCCTCAAGGACTACGGCGTCACTGAGGAAGCCATGGGCTGCCCCGTGAAAAGCTCCATGGAGACGGTGCAGATCGGCATTTCCGGCGTACGTCATCAGCCGGTATATGTGGATAAGAATGCCTCTGAGGCTGACGGCATCATCCTCTACAACCGCATCAAGCCCCACACCTCCTTCCGCGGCCCCTATGAAAGCGGCCTGATGAAGATGATGGCCATCGGCCTTGGCAAGCAGAAGGGCGCTGAGAGCATCCATCATCAGAGCCCTGCCATCATGCATGAGTTGGTGGAGGAGTACGGCCGGACGATTCTGGAAAACGCGCCGGTTCTGGGCGGCATTGCCATCATTGAAAACGCCTATGACGATACCTATCTTATCAAGGGCCTGAGCCCGGAGGAGATCATCAGCGAGGAACCCAAGCTCAAGGAGATCTCCTACAAGACCATCGCCCACCTGCTGTTTGACAAGTGCGACGTACTGGTGGTGGATAAGATCGGCAAGAACATCTCCGGCGACGGCATGGACCCCAACGTGTCCGGCCGCTTTGTCCAGCCCAAGTACTGCTCCGGCGGCATTCAGGCGGAAAAGTGCGTCATCCTGGACCTGACCGACGAGACCCACGGCAATGCACAGGGCATCGGCCTGGCGGAGGTCACCACCCGCCGTCTGTTCAACAAGATGAAGCTGGAGATGACCTATCCTACCGGCGTGACCAACACCTTCCTGCATCTGATGAAGATTCCCATGATCATGGACAATGACCGGGAAGCTATGCAGCTGGCCCTGATGTGCTGCCCCGAGGCAGAGGATCATGACCACATGAAGATGATCCGCATCCCCAACACCGCCCATATCGGTGTCATCGAGATTTCTGAGGGTATGCTGCCTCTGGTGGAGAACAACCCCAACTTTGAGGTCCTCACGGAGCCCTATGACCTGCCCTTTGACGAAAACGGCAACCTGTTCTGAAAAATCCGAGCTGCCGGAGGCCTGCCATGAACAGGCGACTACCGGACAGCTCTGGTTTTAAATAGTAGTGCAAGAAACACAAAAAAGAAAGGAACTGACTCTATGGTATCTCCCGCAATGCTGATCGTAGCACTGGTGATCGCAATCGCAATCATCCTGTTCTGCATCATCGTCCTCAAACTCAACGCTTCCATCGGCATGGTTCTGGCCAGCCTGTTCATGGGTGTGGCCGGCGGCCTCGACCTGATGACTACAATGGACACCATCTCCTCCGGCTTCGGCAGCATGATGACCAGCATCGGCCTGCCTGTCGGCTTCGGCACCATCCTGGGCCAGCTGATGAGTGACAGCGGCGCTGCCGACATCATCGCCGACAAGCTGGTTTCCGCTTTCCCTGAAAAGCGCTCCATCTGGGGCCTGAGCCTGGCCGGCTTCGTGCTGTCCATCCCTGTGTTCTTTGACGTCACCTTCATTATCCTGATCCCCATCGGCATCACCATTGCCGCCAAGATCGACATGAAGATGTGCTATGTCACCGGCTGCCTGACCATCGGCGCCACCACCGCTCACTGCGTGGTGCCTCCCACGCCCAACCCTCTGGCTGCCGCCGATATCTTTGGTTTTGATCTGGGCATCATGATGATCGTCGGTCTGGTTGTCGGTTTTATCACCGTTCTGGTGTCCGACTTCATCTATGTTAAGATCCACAACCGCGGCATTTGGAATGAGGAAAAGGACGTGAACCACAGCTCCAACGTTGTTAACGAGCTGGTAACTGCCCGCGCTGCTCAGAACAGCTCTAAGGCCCGTCCCTCTTTCGGTATGGCTCTGCTGCCCGTCGTCATCCCCGTGGTCTGCATTCTCTTCGGTACCCTGGGCAGCGCCATGTTTGACGAGGAGCCTCTGATCTGCAGCTTCCTGGGCAACAAGCTGGTTGCCATGACCCTGGGTACTCTGGGCGCTTACCTGGTAAGCCTGCCCTACATTGGCCGTGAGAATCTGGAGAAGTCTGCCGGTGAGGCACTGAAGAGTGCCGGCGTGGTGCTGCTGATCACCGGTGCAGGCGGCTCTTTCTCCTCTGTCATCACCGCTACCGGCATTGGCAATGCCATCGTGAGCCTGCTGGGCACCGATACCACCTCCGTCATCCCTGCCATGTTCCTGGCCTACTTCATTGGCATGATCTTCCGTGTGGCGCAGGGCTCCGGCACCGTGGCCGGCATGACCTCTATGGGCATCATGGCAACCATCGCTCCCGCCATCGGCTGCCATCCCGTGTGGATCGCGCTGGCCTGCCTGTCCGGCGGCAACTCCATCGGCCATGTCAATGACTCCGGCTTCTGGGTGGCCACCAATATGTCCGGCCTGACCGTGACCGGCGGTCTGAAGACCTACACCCTGGGCTCCTTTATCTCCTCTGTGTGCATTTTCGTGCTGGCTCTGATCGGCGCCCTGGTGATCCCCCTGTAAGCATACCCGGCCCCATAATATGAAGGAGGAATTATACATGCAAAATGCAATGATTATTGACCCCAAAGACAATGTGGCCGTTGCCATTGAGCCGATTGCCGCAGGGGATACCGTTACCTATCTCAAAGAGGGAAAGACTGTATCTCTGAAAGCCACGGAAGATATTACCATTTATCACAAGCTGGCTACCCGGACCATCGAAAAGGGTGAGCCTGTGGTGAAGTATGGCGAACACATCGGTGTGGCCACGGAACAGATCCCCGAGGGCGCCCATGTTCATGTTCACAATGTTGAGAGCATGAAAGAAGATCGCCGCGGGATGGAGTAAGGGAGGATACAGAATATGACTTTTTACGGATATCGCCGTCCTGACGGACGGGTTGGCGTGCGTAACCGAGTACTGATCCTGCCCGCCAGCGTTTGCGCCACAGACACGGCCCGCATCATTGCGCAGCAGGTCGAGGGCGCTATCAGCTTCAATAACCAGCAGGGCTGCTCTCAGGTGGCCCCTGACCAGCAGTTCACTATGGATGTAATGGCCGGCTATGCCGCCAACCCCAATATCTACGGTACTGTGGTGGTGTCTCTGGGCTGCGAAAACTGCCAGATGGACCTGGTGGTCAAGGCCATTGAGGAGCGCACCAACAAGCCCCTCAAGCAGGTCATCATTCAGGAAGTGGGCGGAACCCTCAAGGCTGTTGAGATCGCCGTTCGTTATGCCAAGGAGATGGTAGCTGAAGCCTCCATGCTCCAGAAGGAGGAGTTCCCCCTGTCCGAACTGATTGTCGGCACGGAATGCGGCGGCTCCGATCCTACCAGCGGCCTTGCTGCCAACCCCGCCATCGGCGCTATGAGCGATCTGGTGGTGCAGGCAGGCGGTACCAGCATTCTCTCCGAGACCTCCGAGTTCATTGGCGCTGAGCACATTCTGGCCCGCCGTGCTATCAACAAGGAAGTCCACGATCGCATCTATGAGATCACCAGCCGCTTTGAGGCGCACTTCCACGCTGTCGGCGAAGATGTCCGCCAGGGCAACCCCTCTCCGGGCAACAAGGCCGGCGGCATCACCACGCTGGAGGAGAAGTCTCTGGGCTGCATCCACAAGGGTGGCCACAGCCCCATCAATGCTGTATATGATTACGCCAAACAGGTCGAGAGCAAGCAGGGCCTGGTCATCATGGACACGCCGGGCAATGACCCCGCCTCCGTGGCGGCCATGGTGGCCGGCGGTGCACAGGTCATTGTGTTCTCCAGCGGCCGGGGTTCACCGGTGGGCCATCCCATTGCTCCTGTGGTGAAGGTCACGGGCAATAAGATCACTTTTGCCAATATGGAAGATAACATCGACTTCTGCGCAGCTCCTCTGATCTACGGGGAGAAGACGGTGGAGCAGCTGGGTACTGATCTGCTGAATATGGTGGTAGAGACCGCCTGCGGCAAGCAGACCAAGGCGGAAGCACTGGGCTTTGTTGAGACCGCTATTGCCCGTATCTGCAACTACGTCTGATTTGTTTTATAAAGTACATCTATAAAGTACATCGTCGGCTCTGACGCGGCATAAAGCCGCGTCAGAGCTTTTTTGTGCAAATAGAGAATTGGATAGACCGTCCCAATATTTAAGAGCGGAAAGAAAGCGGCCGCAAACAGGCGGCATATCATCAGAACTTCTTCCTTGTATAAGCTGTGTAAAATTTGAGAACTTTTTTCGCTTTAACAGGGTTACATAACGATGTGGAAAAAGCTGTGGAAAATGTGAAGAACCCTTTGGAACTGGGGAAAATACCGGGTGACCGGCTGTTATGTAAAAAATTACGCAACAACCTTTTTAAGTGAAATGGCACTCTTTCTGACAAAAAAACGGGGAACAGCGGAGGACGCTTGCAGTCAGGACGGGGATATGCTATAATCAACTCAGTATGAAAATGGCAGAATGTTCCCTGATAAACGGGGAAATGCCCTCTTGGAGGAACTATGGCGACTAAAAAACAGGATTATGGCAATGACAGCATCTCGTCTCTGAAAGGCGCGGACCGGGTCCGGAAACGGCCCGGTGTCATTTTTGGCTCCGACGGTCTGGACGGCTGCGAACACGCGGTTTTTGAGATCCTCTCCAACTCCATCGACGAGGCCCGGGAGGGCCACGGCCGGGTCATCACTGTGACGCGGTACAATGACCGCTCTATTCAGGTGGAGGATATGGGCCGCGGCTGCCCTGTGGACTGGAACGAAAAGGAACAGCGCTACAACTGGGAACTGGTGTACTGTGAGCTGTACGCCGGCGGCAAGTATGATAACCTCACCGGCGACAACTATGAATACTCTCTGGGCCTCAACGGTCTGGGTGCCTGTGCCACCCAGTACGCCTCCCGCTACATGGACGTCACCGTCTGGCGGGACGGCTTTGAGTACAGGCTCCACTTTGAGCGGGGCGAAATTGTGGGTGAACTGGAAAAGACGCCCCTGCCCAAGTCTCAGGTAAGAAAGACCGGCACCCGCACCCGCTGGCTGCCGGATCTGGATGTGTTTACCGACATTGCCATCCCGGCGGAATACTTCACGGATGTGCTGCGCCGTCAAGCAGTGGTGAATGAGGGGATTACCTTCAAGTTCCGGGATCAGCAGGTGGACGGCTCTCTGCCTGAGGAGGATTTCGTTTACGAGCACGGCATCCAGGACTATGTGGCGGAGCTGGCCGGAGAGGGGGCCCTGACGGCTCCCGTGTTCTGGCAGGCGGAAAAGCGGGGCCGGGACCGGGCGGACAAGCCGGAATACAAGGTGAAGCTCTCTGCCGCCTGCTGCTTTTCCAACAAGGTGCAGGTCATCGAGCACTACCACAACTCCTCCTGGCTGGAGCATGGCGGCGCGCCGGAAAAGGCAACAAAAAGCGCTTTTGTCTCCGCAGTAGATAAGTACCTGCGGGAGCAGAACAAGTATCAGAAAAACGAAAGCAAGATCACATGGCAGGATATTGAGGACTGTCTGATCTTCGTCTCCAACAACTTCTCCACCCAGACCAGCTACGAGAACCAGACGAAAAAATCCATCACCAATAAATTCGTGCAGGAGGCTATGACGGAGTTCCTACGGACGAATCTGGAAATTTATTTCATCGAGAACCATTTCGACGCGGAGAAGATCGCCGAGCAGGTGCTGGTGAACAAGCGCAGCCGGGAAAGCGCGGAGAAGCAGCGGCTGAATATCAAGAAAAAACTCTCCGGCAATATC
>ERZ827088.5036-NODE-5036-length-10403-cov-12.164186_pt1 | contig 10403 bp, 7 predicted proteins | sample MGYA00519922_ERZ827088 | MGnify/ENA primary metagenome ERZ827088 (study PRJEB31778, sample SAMEA3449254) | human gut metagenome | biome: human gut; feature: human-associated habitat; material: faeces | place: United Kingdom | collected 2010/2012 ... | reverse complement strand
CTCTTATCGCTGATAAAGAAAAGAGGGTGAATCGCGTATTACGACACACCCTCTTGCTGAGCGGTAAAAGAAATAACGGCGAAAAATGTCATACCATTTATCCGTTATTTTATTGATTCCCATTTTATTATGTAATAAAATTAACGGATAAACGGTTGAGAAAAATAATTTTCAATTACCAATCGATGAAGAAGTTTTTCATCCAATTTTATCTTTTATAAATATCCTGTCGTTATCTTTGTAAATTGATGTAAAATTGAACTATCGAAAAATCGATAAGCTGAGAAAAGGTTCGTAAGAGCAATGTATCGGCGGGTTAAAGATTGGATAAACAAAAAATAGAAGGAATAATGGCAAAGACAAACAATACAGCAGATATTGGTTTTGAGAAAGAAATATGGAAGGCGGCAGATTTGTTACGTGGAAATCTTGACGCTTCGGAATATAAATCCGTGGTGCTGGGACTGATTTTCCTGAAGTATATATCGGATCGCTTTGAGGTAAAATATAACGAACTGAAGGAAGAAGGCGACGGCTTCGAGGAAGACAAGGACGAATATACGGCCGATAACATTTTCTTCGTGCCGCAAGAAGCTCGCTGGCAGATTGTGGCCAAAGCGGCTCATACGCCTGAAGTGGGTACTACGATCGATAATGCCATGCGCCTGATCGAGAAAGAGAATCCGCGCCTGAAAGGTATTTTGCCCAAGAATTTTGCCCGCCCCGAATTAGACAAACGCCGCTTGGGAGATGTGGTGGACCTTTTCACCAACATCCAGATGAAAGAGCATGGCGACACGAAAGACATTCTGGGTCGCACCTACGAATATTGCCTCTCCAAGTTTGCCGAAGCCGAAGGCAAGCTGGCCGGCGAATTCTACACGCCAGCCTGCATTGTGCGCACGCTGGTCGAGGTGCTGCAACCTTTTAGCGGTCGCGTGTACGACCCTTGCTGCGGTTCGGGCGGCATGTTTGTGCAGTCGGCCCGATTCATCAACGAACATCAGGGCAGTCTCAACAACATCTCCGTATTCGGACAGGATAGCAACCCAACGACCTGGAAGATGGCACAGATGAACCTGGCTATCCGTGGCATTGAGGCAGACTTGGGTCAATTTGCCGCCGATACATTCTTCGACGACCAACATCCTACGCTGAAAGCCGATTATGTCTTAGCCAATCCGCCTTTCAACTTGAGCGACTGGGGCGCCGACAAGTTGCAAGACGACCCGCGCTGGCGCTACGGTATTCCGCCGTCGGGCAATGCCAACTTTGCCTGGTTGCAGCACATGATTTATCACCTCTCGCCTCGTGGCCGCATCGGTATGGTGCTGGCCAATGGTTCGCTCTCTTCGCAGTCGGGCGGCGAAGGCTGTATTCGTGAGAACATCATCAAGGCCGATTTGGTAGAAGGTATTGTGGCAATGCCTTCGCAGTTGTTCTATACGACAGGTATTCCCGTTTCGTTGTGGTTTCTGAACCGCAACAAGAAACAGCCGGGAAAAATCCTTTTCATCGATGCCCGCCAGATGGGAACAATGGTCACCCGCAAGTTGCGTGAGTTAACAGAAGACGACATCCAACGTATCGTCCGTACCTTCGAAGACTTCGAGGCAGGCACGCTGGTGCCTGAAAAGGGATATTGTGCCGTGGCTACACTCGAAGACATTAAGCCTGATTATATTCTTACGCCCGGCCGCTATGTGGGTATCGCAGAGGCCGAAGACGACGGCGAGCCTTTCGAAGAGAAAATGGCACGACTCACTTCGGAACTATCCGATATGTTTGAGAAGTCGCATCAATTAGAGGCAGAGATTCGGGAGCAGTTGGGAAGTATTGGGTTTAAGATTTAATAGGCGGTTGGTTATGGAAGAATGGAAACAAGATAAATTGATAGATTTACTAGATTCTCTTATTGATTATCGAGGAAAAACGCCACGAAAAGTTGATAAAGGAATACCATTGATTACTGCAAAAATTGTAAAAAATGGTAGAATTGATACTCCAACAGAATTTCTAGATATAGAAGATTACGATAATTGGATGGTAAGAGGATTTCCTAAAAATGGAGATGTCATATTAACTACTGAAGCCCCTTTAGGTGAAGTTGCACAATTAGATGATAACAAAATAGCTCTGGCTCAAAGAATTGTATGTCTTAGAGGCAAAAAAGGTGTATTGGATAATACATTTCTAAAATATTTTCTTCTTTCATCTTTAGGACAAGCAAGATTGAAAGCTCGTGAGACAGGAACAACAGTTACTGGAATTAAACAATCTGAATTAAAAGAAGTTCTTATAGATTATCCTCCATATAAATATCAAAAACAGATAACTTCAATTCTAAAATCTTTCGACGACAAAATCGAACTAAACCGCCGCATCAATGAAAATTTGGAACAGCAGGCACAAGCCTTATTCAAGTCTTGGTTTGTAGATTTTGAACCATTCAAGGATGGCAAGTTTGTAGACTCGGAGCAGGGGATGATTCCGGAAGGATGGAAGGTTGGAAATCTTGAAGAGCTTGTTGAAGTTAAATATGGTAAAGACCATAAAAAACTAGCGCCAGGAACTATACCAGTTTATGGTTCCGGAGGAATAATGAGATACGTAGACCAATATCTTTATAATAAAGAATCTGTGTTAATTCCACGTAAAGGAAGCTTAAATAACGTAATGTATATAAATCGTCCATTTTGGACAGTAGATACAATGTTTTATACCCGCATGAAAATAGAAGGAATTGCAAAATTCATTTATCTATTTATGAGTCCAAAAGATTTGTTATCAATGAATAGCGGATCGGCCGTTCCAAGTATGACTGTCGACATTCTTAATAAAATACAAATAATAACTCCTCCCATAAATATTATACAAAAGTTCGAATGTATTATGAAACCTATTTTTACAAAAATGGATTTATGTAGTTATGAGAATCAAAAGCTTTCCCAACTCCGCGATACGCTTCTTCCTCGTCTTATGTCGGGCGAATTAGAGATAAAAGATAACAGTTATGACTGATTTTGAAGAATATATCAGACAAAGCGAACCCAGCAGGCAACAGAAAGCCTATGCTTGGCGAACAGCGATTGGACTTCAAGCCGTCGATGGTTTAAAGCCCTCGGAATATCTGAAAGATACGGCTCGCAAACATATTGAGGGAGAGATTGATATTGACGAAGCACAAAAGCTGATCAAGTCGTACTATCAGTCGAAGTCGGTCAGAACTTCCGTAGATAATGACTTGGAAGAGGCCGACATAGTTTCTGCCCATATAGCTAAACTGTTGGGAGAACAATCATTTGCCTTTTCAGTAATAGGTCTGACATCCATTCATCGCCGGTTGTTTGAGGGCGTATTCAAGTTTGCCGGTAAAATACGCGATTACGACATCACGAAAAAAGAATGGGTACTCAGAGGCGACACTGTGCTTTACGTCCATTCGGAAGACATAAGAAGAGCTTTGGAATATGATCTGGAACAAGAAAAGAACTTTGTATATGCCGGACTTACGCATGACCAGATGGTGGAGCATATTGCAAAATTCGTATCGGGATTATGGCAAATACATCCGTTCGGCGAAGGGAATACGCGCACGGTAGCTGTATTTACCATCAAATATCTCCGTTCCATCGGATTTTATGTTGAAAACGACTTGTTTGCCAACCATTCGTGGTATTTCCGCAATGCGTTGGTTCGTGCCAACTATCGCAATGCGGTGAAAGGAGTAGAACCGGATATGAAATACCTCGTCCGCTTCTTTCGTAACTTGCTTTTAGGAGAAAACAATGAGTTGCGTAACCGATATATGGTCATTGATGCTCCTGAGGAATGGAAGGAATCGGTGGATAATGCGTCCCCCACAAGTTCCCCCACAAGTTCCCCCACAAGCTCGACAAACCAATTATATACAAGCAACACGAACATTCGGAAACTGGTTTCTGCCATCGGAGAGACACCCAAAAGCATAAGGGAAATTCTGGAGCTGTTGAACCTCAAAGATCGAAAGAATTTGCTTGAATATTATGTCATGCCGGCACAAGCCAATGGATTTGTGACGTTGCTCTATCCTGATAAGCCGCATCATCCGCGTCAAAAATATGTATTGACTGTCAAAGGTCTGGCCTTACTTTCGTCAATAAGCAAACAATAACAGGCACAACCCAAACATCAGACAGTTCAACAACAGAAAAAATTATTACTTTTGTAATTACTCCCTAAATGACATGAGAATATGGATAGAATAGAAATAAAAGGCTACAAATCGTTCAAGGACCTTGCTCTCGATTTGCTACCCATCAATATATTGATAGGTTCGAACGGATCGGGGAAAAGCAACTTCCTGTCCTTCTTCGAATTCCTTAACCGTCTGTACGAGCAGAAGCTCACAGAATATGTGGCTTTGAACGGAGGTATTGACAAATACTTCTTTCAGGGCAGCAAGATTACGGATGCTATTTGCGCCACGATTGGCTTTAAAGACATTTTCTATTCGTTTGAACTGAAAGAGGGAGACAACAGGTTTGTATTCTCTAAAGAGGAGCTGGGAAATAATAGCTTGTACACCGCCATTGGCGCTTTTGGCAACGAGGCCAGCATCAAATCCTACAGCGGATTGTCAATTGGCGAACACATCCGTAGGTATCTGTCTGAAATAAAGAAATATCATTTCCACGACACAGGAAAAAGCTCTCCGTTCACCAAAGAAAGCCATATTGTGAACGATACCTATTTTCTGTATGAGAAAGGAGGAAATCTGGCAGCCTTTCTGTATGGAATCAGAGAGAAAGAGCCCATTGTTTACAAACGTATTATACGTGTTATTCAGAGTATTGCGCCCTACTTCAGTGATTTCTATTTCAATGTGAGTGCAGCCGACACGGTTCGTCTGCAATGGACAGACAAATTCAGCTCGACCATTTACGGGCCAACAGACCTTTCCGACGGAACCATCCGTTTCATTGCTTTGGCTACGTTGTTCCTACAGCCTGTGCCGCCTAAAGTCATTATCATCGACGAGCCTGAATTGGGATTGCATCCACTTGCTATCCAGACATTGGCCGGCATGATCAAATCGGCAGCAGCTAAAGGAACGCAAGTAATCATCGCTACCCAAAGTGCTGACCTGATTACAAACTTTGATGCTGAAGATGTAATTACTGTCAATCAGATAGATGGCGTTTCGGTAATGAGAAGACATTCTTCGGAAGAACTGAACGCTTGGTTAGACGATTATACATTAGGCGATTTGTGGAAACAAAATATCCTGAAAGGAGGGCAGCCAAAATGAAAAGACTGATTATCATTTGTGAAGGACCAACCGAACAGGCTTTCTGCAATGACGTGCTACACGGCCATCTATTGACAAAAGATATTGCACTTGAAGCACCGACCATCAAACATTCAAATGGTGGAATTGTGGCATGGGATACACTCAAGAAACAAATTGTCAGACACCTGAATGAAGGAAACAGTATTGTTTCGTTGTTTGTGGATTATTACCGCATCAGAGATTCTTACCATTTTCCTGGATGGATGGAAAGTAAAAGCATAAATAATATTTACGACAGGATGCATTTCCTTTTCGAGCAGATGTCGCTGGATATAGACGAAAATCTGCGTTCAAGATTTATACCATACATCCAATTGCACGAGTTTGAGGGATTGTTATTCAGCAATATCGCTGTATTCCAAAATAATTTCACAAAACAGGAACTTGATTTCCAACAATTGGAAGATGCTATAAATAGTGTAAAAACTCCAGAAGAAATAAACAATGGACCGGCTACCGCACCGTCTGAAAGATTGAAGAAGGCCATCAAAGGTTATGACAAGGTTGTATATGGTGCGTGTCTGGCTTCAGACATAGGCCTGAACACTATCCGGGAAAAATGTATCCTATTCAATGAATGGGTTATGAAATTAGAAACTTGCTAACAACCAATTAATATTATGCCATGTCATTCACAGAAGACAATTACGAAAAAGCAGTGATATCCCTCTTCGAGCAGATGGGTTACACACATCTTTATGGTCCTGATATTGAACGTGATTATTATGTTCCGTTCTATGAAGAACAACTGATAGACAGTCTGCTTCTGGTGAACAGAGGAAAACCGCAAACAGCCATCCAGGAAGCTATTGCCAAGCTGAAAGATATTGACACTGGAAGTCTGACGCAGAAGAACGAACAGTTTATGGACTATCTGCAACATGGCATTGAAGTTTCGTATTTCGACGGCAAGGAGCAACGAAACGATATAGTCTATTTAATTGATTATGATCAGGCCGAGCGAAACGACTTCAAGATAGTGAATCAGTGGACATTCGTCGAGCATTCGGAAAAGCGGGCAGACATTATTCTATTTATAAACGGATTGCCCCTTGTCGTGATGGAGCTGAAATCTCCTTCGCGGGAAGAGACCGACGCATCGGAAGCCTATCTGCAGTTGCGTAATTATATGCGGGAAATTCCGTCGCTGTTTGTGTACAACGTTTTCTGCGTGATGAGTGACATGGCCTGTTCGAAAGCAGGAACCATTACCAGCAAAGAAGACCGTTATATGGAATGGAAAACCAAAGACGGCGACTACGAAAGTACAGACTTTGCCGATTACGACACCTTCTTTGAAGGAATCTTTCAAAAAGAACGATTGCTGGATATTATCAAGAATTTTATCTGTTTCTCGAAAGACGAAGCTGGATCAGCCAAAATACTGGCTGGATATCATCAGTATTTTGCTGTGAAGAAAGCCATTGAGCGGACGAAAATAGCGGTACAGAACGACGGTAAGATTGGCGTCTTCTGGCATACGCAAGGCAGTGGGAAATCACTTTCCATGGTATTTTATGCCCACCTGTTGCAAGACAAACTTTCGCAACCTACGATAGTGGTCATTACTGACCGGAATGATCTGGACGACCAGCTATATACTCAGTTTGCCAAATGCAAGGATTTCCTGCGTCAAGAGCCTGTGCAGGCCAAAAGCCGTGAAGACTTGAAATCTCTGCTGGCCGGACGTGAAGCGAACGGCATCATCTTCACCACCATGCAAAAGTTCGAGGGATCGGCCGAGCCTCTATCACTCCGAAAAAACATTGTCGTAATGACCGACGAAGCCCATCGCGGACAATATGGTTTTGAGGAAAAGATTCGGATGACCAAAAACGAGAAAGGCGAAGAAGTAGCCAAACGTGTAATTGGTACCGCAAGGATTATTCACGACTGCCTGCCAAACGCCTCATACATAGGTTTTACAGGAACTCCAATCTCTACAAAAGACAGGGATACAGTAGAAGTCTTTGGAAACTATATTGATGTGTACGACATGACACAGGCAGTAGCCGACGGCGCGACCTGTCCGGTCTATTACGAGTCGCGTGTGGTCAATCTGAATCTGGACGAAACGACGCTGAAGGCTATCGACGATGAATACGACTTGCTGGCCGAGGAAGGAGCGACAGAAGAACAGATCGAAAAAAGCAAAAGGGAAATGTCGCATCTGGAAGAAATTTTGGGCGCGCCAGCTACCATTGATTCCTTATGCCGTGACATTCTGAAGCATTACGAAGAAAACCGGCAGTATATACTGACAGGTAAAGCTATGATTGTGGCTTATTCGCGCACAATAGCCATGCGTATCTATGACAAACTGCTGGAGTTGCGTCCCGACTGGGGAGAAAAAGTAAAGGTGGTGATGACAGCCAGCAACAAAGACCCTGAAGAATGGCATGCCATCATAGGCAACAAACAATACAAGAAAGAGTTAGCCAAACACTTCAAAGACAATAACGACCCGATGAAGATCGCCATTGTGGTAGATATGTGGCTGACAGGTTTCGACGTGCCGTCGCTGGCCACGATGTATGTGTACAAACCCATGAACGGCCATAACCTGATGCAGGCCATCGCCCGTGTCAACCGAGTGTTTAACGATAAGGCAGGCGGATTGGTAGTCGATTATATCGGCATAGCCAAGGCCTTGAAAGAAGCCATGCACGATTACACCCGACGTGATCGCAAGAACTTTGGGAACCCGGATATCAAGGAAACAGCTTTACTCAAATTCAGGGAAAAGCTGGAAGTATGTCAGGATTTGTTTCACGGTTACGATTACAGCCGATTCCGTACGGCTACAGATGCAGAATGTGCCCAAATCATTAAGGGTGGCGTCAACTTCATTCTATCAGCCGACAAACAGGAGCTACAGCAAACATTCTTGAAAGAAGCCATGTTGCTGCACAATTCCATCACACTATGCCGCAGCTTGCTGGACGAACAGCAACGCTATGAAGCCGCCTTCTTTGAAACTGTTCGTACCCTACTCTCGCGGATGACAGGCAAAGGAAAAGTGAGCAAGCGTGAAATCAATGCCCGAATTGGTGAACTGCTCAAACAAAGCGTGAAGAGCAATGGTGTTATCAATCTCTTCTCGGATGTAAAAGCTGAGTTTTCTTTATTCGATGCCGCATTTTTGGACGAGATTTCCAAAATGAAGGAAAAGAATATTGCAGTTGAGCTATTGAAAAGATTATTGGCCGAACGTGTCACGTTATATCAGAAAACCAATATTGTACAGGCAGAAAAATTCTCTGACCTGCTGAATCGTTCTTTATCCAGCTACTTGAAAGGGTTGCTGACCAATGAAGAAGTGATACAAGAACTTTTAAATCTGGCGAAAGAAATTTCGTCTTCCGAATCGGCAGGAAATGATTTGGGATTAACGAGGGAAGAAAAATCTTTCTATGATGCCTTGACGAAGCCGCAGGCTGTTCAGGATGTGTACACCAATGAACAACTGGTAGCCATGACCAAGGAATTGACAGAAATTCTTCGCAAGAATCGTACGATAGACTGGCAGAAGAAGGAATCGGCCCGTGCGGGTATGCGCAAGATGGTGAAACGTTTACTAAAGAAATATCACTATCCACCAGAAGAAGCTGCCAATGCGCTCGAAACAGTTATCCGCCAATGCGAGCAATGGACAGACAATGACAATGAAATCAACGAAGCAAAAATATACAGCTTGCAGAACAATTCGTATTCAAAAGCTGCAGAACCAGAGAACAACTATAGATAGTAATCATGGGCAAAACAGTAACTACATATCTCATTGACGGTGATCCCAAAGGAACGCAATACTCGTTCATCAGCAACAAGATTTGCCAGATGTTCGTAGTGCCACGCTCTAATCTATCCTATTTGAGTGAGCAGGAAAAACTACAGAAACCGGCTTTCTATATCTTGATTGGCGAAGATGAGGCCATCAAGCCACAGGCCTATATTGGGGAAACAGAGAATTTCAAAGAACGTGTCAAGGATCATGATAGCAAGAAGGCGTTTTGGCAAAAGGCGCTTATCTTCGTTTCCAAAGATGCAGACATGACCAAAGCGGATGTGCAATATTTGGAATATAAAGCCATCTTGGAAGCCAAGCAGGCCAATACATTTGTGTTAGAAGAGAACAAGCAGACACCGAAAGCGCCTAATCTTCCTGAATACCAGCGTGACTCGATGGACGAATTTTTCGAGGACATCAAATTCCTGGCTTCTTTTATCGGATACAATATTTTCGAGATTACGCAAGCTAAGGAAAATGAACACATGTTTTATATAAAAAACCGTGGTTGCCATGCGAAAGGTTTTTATAATTCATCAGGTTTCACGGTATTAAAAGATAGTGTGATAGCCAAAGATGTTACACCTTCATTTAATTGGCGCACCAAGCGAGAACAGTTAATACAAGAATACGTATCAACCAAGAATAATCAGTTTGTACTCAATGCAGATGTAACATTTTCGAGTCCGAGTACAGCCGCAGCCTTTTGTTTAGGAAGATCAACGAATGGTTGGACCACGTGGAAAGATATAGATAATCATACATTGGATAGTATTTATCGGGCACAATTAGAGTAATAAAAAACGGGCATTTCCTTTGCATTCTCCCACAACATCCTATCAAAAGATTATAACCCCAACAAGGCGCAGCAGCGCTGCGCCTCTACTTCGCATAATGAAGAATGCTGGTTTTTGTCTGCTCCAGTCGGCCATTTTCCCAAAAACTTCCCCCTATTTCATCCGCATTCATCCACACTGATCCCATTTGATCCCTTTCCGCCTACATTGAGATTCCATCTTAAATGGATAGCACCGCTGCGCTTCTACTAGCAAAACAGCGCCCCAAAAACGTGCGAAAACTTACCGAAAAATGCAGAAATTTACCGAAATATACCAAAATATACCGAAACTGACGCGAAAATACACATAAGTCAACAGTGCGGTTTTCGGGCGTTGTACCTTTGTTGTGTGACAAGAGAGGAAGAGGCGCGGTTGCCGAACCTATAAAAGACTTGTCCTGATAAAGTTATGGCAATTTCTTATACGTTAGTGCAGAGAAAAGACA
>ERZ827088.5033-NODE-5033-length-10405-cov-6.486087_pt1 | contig 10405 bp, 16 predicted proteins | sample MGYA00519922_ERZ827088 | MGnify/ENA primary metagenome ERZ827088 (study PRJEB31778, sample SAMEA3449254) | human gut metagenome | biome: human gut; feature: human-associated habitat; material: faeces | place: United Kingdom | collected 2010/2012 ... | reverse complement strand
TTAACGTTCTCAATGAAAAGGTAAGTGGGTTTATCTTCTTCTTTGAGCTGTCCGACAAGATACATAACTCTGAAAAACAAGCTCGAACGGTTTCCTTGAAATCCAAGTTGCTTTCCTGCGACTGAAATGTCCTGACAAGGGAATCTGAAGCACCAACAGTCTGCTTTTGGGATGTCATCGGCACAAACTCGTCTAATGTCATTTGCGTACCATTCTCCGTTTCTGTATTCATCTTTCAAAATCTCCTTTTGTCGCTTTTTCAGCGGTAATTCTTCTAGTACTTTTCTCTGCTCATCTGTCAGAAGATGCATGGATATGTAGCTTGCAGTCGCAAATTTATCAAACTCACAAAAACCGACACATTCATTCCCGGCAAGTTCCATTCCTCTACGGAAGCCACCTATTCCAGCGAAAAAATCTATAAATTTCACCCTCACATCCCCCAGTCCTGTCTCGCCCCAGCGTTTCCGCAAATCCCATTGCTGTAAGCTGTAGTCTTGCCATTCGCTCCATAAGCATATCTAAGTCCTTTATCTGCATTGATTCCTTGCCAGTGCATGTTGCCCTCATGCAAGACAATCAGGTCATTCATGCTGTAGTCCTCTTTCGGATTCAGCTCCACATACTTCTTTGCTCCATTTTTCGTACCGTATCCGCAGTTCTGTACAGTTCTTACGAACTCTTCTGCATTCACTTCTTCTGTACCTCCAAATATTCTTATCTCTTCCCAACCAACTGAGCCTCCAGATCATCCATGTCATATCTTCGCCGCTCAAAGTTGTTATTGTTCCTTACAGTTGTTTTTCTTTTTTTCTCCGAAGTGGTCGTTTTATAGAAACTTTTCCACCCTCCTGCAGTAGCTTTTTTCACAATCGCAATCCGTTCCTCTTCCTTGTCGCTCAACTTGATCAGATCCTCTCTCAGTGCCTGTATTTGTTCCGGTATCATCGCTCCGTAATTGCTGGAACGAACAAGAATATACATCTGAAATGCCTGTTCCAGTTCCGGGCTGAATCCTAATATATTATTTATATTCTTTACTTTACTTTTCTTTAGGGATTTTTCCGTGGAATTACAATCGTTATTCCCGGAATAACTCTCTTTTTTCTCGGATAAATCCCTAAAATGGGTACACTTAATAAAAGGTTCTGTATCATTTTTTTTCAAAAGCCAGTACCTTCCAACTTCTATCGGATTTTTTCTTGCCCGTTCTTTTACAGCAAGCTGAAATCTTTTCTGTATTCCGGCAGAGGTCAAGACCTTGTCCGACTGAAAAAGTTTGTTATCAAACAGTGACCGTGACAGCAAGAAGTTCAAGACCTGCTTCGCCTTGTTCTGATCAATTTTTAAATCATCAGATATAATATACTCAAAATCATCATCTACCTGCAGGTAATATCCCTGCTTATATATTTCGCACAAGAGGTAGATATAAAACACGATACCATCTCTGCCATACCTGGCTTTTAGTATCTTTATTTTCGGATCATCGAGGAAGTCAACATCAAGTGGAAAGTAATCCAACCCATTCTTTTTTGGTCTTGGCACTGCTGCCACCACCTTTCCCCTTATTCTGTTGCTCTATATTCCTCCACCACGATATCCAGTCCCTCCTCGGCTGAATACGCTTTTTTTGCCGCAACAAATACGATCTGCGTATCATCCTTATAGGCTACTCCGTTCAGAGCGTCTGCTACAACTTTTACAATATTATCCACATCCGGCTTCTTCATGACATGGATCTCACCTTCCAGCATCTGCTGGGCTTTTTTCTTTGAGGTACTCTTCGGAGGCTCAAATCTTGCTACAATCCGGAGAGCCACCGGTATATCTTTGTCAAATCTTGTTCCTTTGGCAGCAGTGATATACATTGCTTTGATCAGATTTTCATATAATAAGTCATTCTCAGGAGTATAACTGATAGAATGACCTAAATTTTTATTATAGACAGTTCTTGCTCTTGCCTTTCCCTGCGGCTTTCCCGGAACATGAAATGATACTGATTTCATTTCTTCTCCTTTCTTCCCGCACCGGATCAGCGTATCCGGTACAGGAGAAACATGATTTACAAGTTACGTGTGTGACATATGATCAATCATAAGAAAGTATCATTTTACGCAATAATCGTTAATCTTCCTTCTTTCAGAATAGAAACCTCTGCAAGCTCATACTCGAAATATTCTTTGATTTTCTTCATTGCTGCATTTTTCCATAAACCATTATCGGCTTCTACCAGTTTAAACATCGGCTCTCCACCATCGTCCCTGATACGGAACACATACAGGCTGGAAGGCTGCTCAACTTCCGAAAATGTACGATAAGGAACAAGTTTTACCGGATTCGGAACAATCACATCCGCTCTCTGTACGCCACTTTTGATCGTTGTTTTCTGAGATACGCCATCATCCGAATACGATGCTGTAGTTCCTGCCTGAATATTTCCGGACACTTTCATAATTGTTTCAAGGTCTTCGCTTGTAACAAAATTGGCCTGAAGCTCAATCAAAAAACGTTCCTGATCATAATATTTATCAAAGTGGAATTCATTTACGATTGCTTCACATTCAAACAGCGTTTCACGATGTTTTTCCTCCAAAAGTCCGGAATACAGCTTCACTTCTTTCGGACTCACAATATGTAAGATCATCTTATCTCTCAGTTCTTCCGGCATCCCTTTGATGTAATCTACCAGTGCCGAAAGTGTATTAACTCTGATCGGATCAGCAAGATCCTCTTCACCATACCGCACCAGACTTTTATTACAGTAAGTTTTTCCATCAATCGTCTTTACAATTGGTTCCATGGACTCTTCTTTCAGCTTTGCTACATATACAAACGCATCTTTTAATTCTTCAAACATCTTCATATCCTCCTATGCTTCTCTTGCTTTTCTCAAATCTACTACTTTATTTCCTGCATCCTGTGATCCCAAAATTTCGCCGGTCTCTGTATCCACAGCTTTCCCATCGATAGTCTGAACTGTTGATGCCTCCGGACCATGACTCATATCATCCATAGACATCTGCCCCGGAATCTGATTCCCAATCTCGGCTGCCTGTACCTCTCCGGTTACAAGGTCTTTTGCCATCTGAATTGCTGTAACCGCTCCAAGGGCAGGTGCCAGTGTCGTTTTTGACTGTATTCCGATTGGGGCAAGTGTACGATCCTGATTTGGCTTGAATCCAATGGTTACAGTAATTTTTCTCGCTGCCGTTGCATCCGTATTGGGATCCTGAATATTTTTTGTAACTTCTTCAATTGCCCGGTTTACCTGTGCCGTAAAAGCACCATTTGCGAAAGTTTCTAAATTAATATGCTGCATAGTTGGTCTCCTTTCCTCTTACTGCTGACTGAAAAATTCATCTTCAATATTCTTTTCCTGCTTTGCTGCTTTTCCATCCATCACCTCCTGAATCTCCTGCTCAGCTACAACAGTATTCTGTTCGGGTTCGTTTTCCACATAATCTGTTGTGCCATCTTCGTGGATCACAGCCATATCCTTGTCAATGGCATTCTGCAGATCTATGCTCATGATTCCCCACTTGCTGATCAGCTGGCGGAGCATCGTCTTCATGGCCATTCCGTCGAAGTCCTTGAACCAAAAAGAAGAATATTTCCATAAGTCCTTTTCCGGAATCTTTCCCTGCTCCAAAAGCTCCAAAGATTTCGCTCCACCATTTCTCTTGAATGCCTGAGAATACTTTTCTGCATGTGCAAGCATTTTCTTTTTCGACCAGTACATCGTTTTGCGGAATCCGTTTTCATATTCAAACATCGCATAATATCCCATGGCCGGAGTCTCTTCACGGATCACATCATCCTCGATCAGTTCAACCTCGATCTCCTCGTTCAGAGGATCATACTGGATCAGCTCACCTTCTTTGATTGCAAGAACATTTAATTTTTTATAATATCCTGAACGTTCTGCCAACTGAATATATCCTTTGTAACCAAGCTGAAACTGTGCTTCTTTGCATCCTTTCTTCTTATTATCAAAAGGCACCATGTAAAACTGACCAAGCTGTGGGGATGGAGAAAGGTTCAAAGCCTCTCCCAGTAATGCTGCTGACAAAATACTTGGATTCGTACATTCCTGCAGAGCCGGTGTGGTCTGAACTGCAGATACAATACTGGAAATGAATCTTGTACCATTCTTCCCACCAACTACACTGTTAATCTGCTTCTTTACTGCATCCTGCGTCAGGTAGGCTGCCATTCCTGTCTTCGTCTGTCTTTTTGCTAAACTGTTCTGTACTGCCATTTTTTACTCCACCTTTCCAAATTTAATCTGATGCCCGATCAGATACTCTCTCAAACCAAGCAGCTGCTCCTTGGTAGCCCATACACGAAAATCCATTTGAATCAGATTAGCCTGAGCTGTTTCTGCCTCAGTTTCCGCATTCTCTTCAACAACTGGAACACTGTCCGCAACCGGAGGCTCAACTGCAGGCTGTACTGCCATTTTCTGTTCTGCTTCCTGCCTTGCCTTTTCAGCTGCAATACGTTTCTGTTCTTCCTCATACTGCTGCTTTTTCTTCTGAATCTCCGCCAGTCTCTGTCCTTCGGCAATCGCCTGATTCAGATCCAGTGTCTTCTTATAAATTTCCAATGCTTCAAAGCTGAATTCCGGAAGACTGCTGATTGTAGCAACTTCTGTTCCGACCTTAAACAGGATATTCTTCATCTGTTCTTCAATCTTGCCAAGAGATACCGTTGCATTCAGCCATTTCGGATCCATGATTCTTTCCAATACAATAAAATCCTGAAAGCCGATGGTTTTGAAAAGCTCCTCGATGTCTTTCTGCTTCTGCTGTTTTCTCTTTTCTTCGATTTCTTTCAGCTGTCCATCAATCAATCCGATCGGCTCATCAATCAGACCTGTGACTTCTTTCACCTGACGTTCAAAACGCTCATACGGCTCCATACACAATTTTTTGATCCGCTTGCGTTCGTTCTCGATTGCCGTCTTTGCTTTATTCAGCTCCGCACGGTCCTGCTTCATATCCTTGGCTGCATCTTCTGTATAGGCAATATTTTTATATTCCTCCACCCTGGATGCCACCCATGCCTTTACCTCTTCGTAATTCCACTGGATCTCTGAAAGAAATCCTGATTCTTCTGACGGGTTGATAATTCTTAATTCCATACTGTTCCTCCTTGATTTTTTTATATTTCAGGAAGTATGAGGGGCGGCTTTCTGCCACTCTCTACATAATTCCAGAATTTCGTTTCCTCTCTGAGCAGCATGTCCAAATCATCTTGAACGTCTGCCCGTTCTATATGGTAATGTTTTACCGTTGTACGCTTCTCTCCACCCCACTCTGTCCTCAGGTGGGCACACAATTCAACGAATTCATATCCTGTTACAAGTAAATAGTGCAGAACCTGTATGTAATAGTGGTCCGGGATCCGGTCTCTCCACTTTTCTTTCTGCATACTCTGCAGGATATTTGTAGTCTTGATCTCAAGAATTCCTCTTCTGCCATCCTGATCTGTCAGCTCCCCATCCAGTGAAGCCTGCATGAATGGATGCTGAATGCTTCTCAGGATTCTGAATTCATGATGTTCCACTTCATATTCAGGATAATCTAATTTAAACAGCTCCCTGATTGGCTGTTCTGCGTATTTTCCATAAATCACACAGGCTTTTCCTGAGATATCCTCGGGAATCCGTCTCCCGGTCTTCTCTTCAAACAGATCAATATTGCTTTTATATGGATTCATCCCTACTACAGCACTGGCATCACTTCCACCGATCCCGTTCATTCTTCCATTCAGCCAGTCTGTTTCATCCTTGAAATCAAAGATTTCAAATGGACTGCCCATTGCCATATCCTCCTCCATTTGTTATTATTATGTTGGTTATTTTTCTAAGTGCCTGAGAGGTTGCCGCCTCGCTACGGCACTTTTCCTATGCATATAATGTCTGCCCGAAAGCCACACAGCAGATCATCAGTGCGATCGAAAAGCCGATCACAAACCAAAATAATTTTCCCATGGCTTTATCGTACTTATCGCATGTATCTGGCTGCCTTACCGGTCTGCTGATGTCAACAGCGTCAATTTCTCTTCTTTGAATGTTGATTACCTTTAACTGCTCCACGTTTCTCACCTCCTTTAAATGATGTGCAGATACCTCTGTGCCGTTCCATGCAGTATCTGATTTTTCTGCAGTCTTTGCAGGTCATATGACCTCCCTCCCTATTCGTTCCTTTTCCTCTTCCGGGATCTTAAGAACTTTCAGAATCTCTCTCAGCTCACCCAGTCTGATGTCTTCCGGCACACTAAATCTTTGGTACAGTGTGCTTTTCGGGATTCCTGTCAGCTTGGAAAGCTTTTCTACGCTGACACCCTCCATCACTTTTCCTGACTGGATGATGGCGATCAGCGTCCTGTTCTGACGCTCCCGGTCTGAGAGCTTTAATTTCGGCATTCTGTATCACCTCACTACGTCTTCCTTATCCATCGTTTCTTCTTTTTTTCTGCTCATTGCCGCAGCAGTAGCAATCGTTCCCTCGAGATATCCTCTCTCCCTCTCGCTCATTACTGGCAGCTTGTCTGCCAGCTCTTCAATTATTTTCTTTTCTTTTTCCGACATCTGATCACCTCGCTTTCTTGTTGCTATGGGTCTATTATATGTGGCTTTGTGGTATTTGTCAATACTATTTCTGTGGCTTTTCGACTTTTTGTGATTATGCCACATTTTCTATTGCTTTTTTATCGAGAGTATGATATGATAAGACTCAGGAAGTGAGGTGGATACGATATAATGAATGAACGCCTGAAAAAGTTAAGAAAAGAATTAGATATGACTCAACAAGAATTTGCTGATAAATTGGGAACTGCAAGGAATAATATAGCGGGGTACGAAACAGGAAAGAGAAATCCCAGCAATGCAGTTATCTCTCTAATATGTAGAGAGTTCAATATTAATGAAAAATGGCTTCGAACGGGAGAAGGAGAGATGTTTATCGAACTATCCCGCTCTGACGAAATAGCTCAGTTCGTCGGACAGCTCATGACTGAGGAAGATGATTCTTTTAAGAAAAGACTTGTATCAGGACTTGCGGCACTGGACGATAATGGATGGAAAGTATTGGAAAACTTCCTTGATTCCATCCAAATAAAAAAGGACTGATTATCTCAGTCCCATGATTCCACGAATAAAAAAATATACATTTTTCAATCGTGATTCGTCCAATTTGTCAAGCATTTCAATGATTAAAGATTTTAATTCCATATGTATGACCTCCGTTCTCATGTAGAACGCTTGTTCGAAATTCCTTAATCAGATAATACTACATTTTCTGTGGTAAATCAATAGAAAAATCGAACGCACGTTCCTTTTATTTGTTCCTACATTAATAGGACAATCGAGAACGGGAATACATACGGCATTTTAATCAATCGTCCCAATACTGGGACACTTATTTAAATTCGGACTCAAAAAGGTCAGTCATTCTGCATTTGAGACCGATTGCCAATTTTTCCAATGTATCAAGCCGGGGCGAAATCTCATTGTTTGCTATTCGCTGAATAGTTGATTTAGAAACCCCCGTTCTGCTGGAAAGTTGGCGAAGTGATACGTTTTTGCTATACATTATTTGCTCTGTTATTGCAAAAATATATCTGTAAAATTATGGTATATTCGGCTTTGCCGTTTATATATGGAATCTTGTGGTGGGAACTAAAGGAACGGGGCAAATGAGGAGGAAAAGTTTTATGAAAAAGATTTTGACATTCCTTTTAATTGGAATGCTTATGCTATCCTGCACAACTCTAACGGGATGTGGCAAAAAAGAAAGTTCAAAGACAGAATATACTATGGATGAGTTCGCTGATATGTATAACGAAACTCAATCGCTTTTTAAAAAAGAAGCTGAAAAAGCATACCTTACTGATGAGGAGCGTTATTCAGAAAAAGGACAACAGCTTTATAAAAAATGTTCCGAAAAGACTGGCTTGCCTTTTAACAAGGAGCTCACTCTTCGTGGTGTAAAATATCAGGGATACGGGTGCGTGGATTTGAAATCCAATGACGAGAAAACCTCTATTCAATGCCTCTTTGCCCAGTCTGTTGATAACTTTTGGATATTAATACCTGACGGAACTACTGTTTCGATTAAAGGCACTTTTTCACCAGAATCAGCTCCAGGAGCTTACGGAACACTATTTGATGTAAGTCTTGTATCTCCTGATATTGACATCAAATATGAACCCACAGACATTAAAGACGCATTAAAAGTAATCACTAATGAGCAAGGTTATGAGAGCAACATTATTATTGAGGGCGAAATTTCTGAAATCATGACCCGTGATGAAGTGGAAGAAATAGTGGGCGGGTATGTTGATATCTCTTCTGCATTGCATGACGATGCCGCACTGATAAAGGGCGAGGATGGGAGTATTATTATCTTTTATGACAAAACCTTTACTGGTGAACTGACTGCCGGGGATAAAATAGCTGTTCAGGGAGCGTTGCAAAATGGATTCGGATATGAAAATCCTGCTACAAAAAAATATTCCTGCCTAATAGGTGTGATGCCTGATGTTGATAATTGCTACAACTTTACAGCACACGAAGACGATGAATAATCAAAAAACCGCCCCTTCGCCAAAAGGGACGGTCAACTGGAAGAAACACACGCCAATGTGCTTCTTTTGGTAACTCCGAAGAGATACACTAATGCCAATGAATATTGTATCATCTTCGGAGCAGTCACGCAAGCAGAACAGCCGTTCTGTGCTGGCTGTTATTTTTATACTTTAAGGAGATGATAATATGGCTACAGCTAAAAAGTTACCTTCAGGATCTTGGAGGTGCTTAGTTTTTTCGCACTATGAAAACCTGTTCAATGAGGACGGAAGTCCTATGATTGACGAGAAGACCGGAAAGCAGAAGCGGAAAAGGATTTATGAATCGTTTACCAGTGACTTACAGGGAAGACGTGGAAAGCGGGATGCAGAAGCTCAGGCGGCTCAGTTCCTTGCAGAGAAAGACCGGAAGAAACGCCCTGAGAACTGGACAGTGAAAGAAGCTTTTGAAAATTACATAAAGTTAAAGGATCATGTGCTGTCCGAGACTACTCTCCGTGGCTATGAGACGATCGCCCGGAATCAGATCGGACAGATATCAGATATCAGCCTCCGTAAGCTCTCGCAGGAAGACGTGCAGAGCTGGATTAACATTCTGTCGGTAAAGTTATCGCCTAAGACCGTAAAGAATGCCTACGGACTGTTTACAGCGGTCATGCGGATGTATCTGCCGGATATGCACTTCCATATCACTCTGCCGTCCGCAAAGACCTATGAGGGTTATGTTCCATCCGATCAGGACATCACGGATCTGATCTGCTATATCCGGGGAACCGAACTGGAAAAGGCAGTGCTTCTCGCAGCGTTTGGAAGTCTCAGGCGTGGAGAAGTCTTCGGGCTAACGAAAGAGGATATCAAGGGGAACTCCATACGGATCAGAGAGACGAAAGTCCGGGGACGTAGTGGCATCATCAAAAAAGGACCCAAGACACAGAGCAGCTACCGATACATTATCATGCCGGAATTTGTGATCCGAAAATTTGACGATATCGAAAGCGGTCCGCTTGTCAGGATGCACCCGGAAGATCTCTCTAAAAACTTTAAAAAAGTGCTTCGTTCTGCTGGGATTCCTGAATTTCGATATCATGATCTCAGACATTATACTGCGTCCATCATGCACGCCCTGAACATTCCGGATCAGTACATCATGAAGCGTGGTGGATGGAAGTCTGACAGAGTACTGAAAAGGGTATACCGTGGCACGATTGCACCGGAAGAAGAGAGATTTACAGACCGAATCAACGAGCATTTTACGGAAATGATGCAACACGCCATGCAACACGATAAGCGAAAAGCCTTATAAATACAGCATCTTCCTGTAGGTTTTCTGGGTTCGATTCCCGCCAGGTCCACTCAGGCTGAACATGTCGAACTCTGTATGTGATATTATCGTATACAGGAATACGTTTTGTTTGGTGTATCGAAAAAAATAAAAGTAACGGCATTGTATGTTGCGAAAGTGATATACAGTGTCGTTATTTTTTATGATATAATTCGGATATGAATTGAACAAATCGGTGTTTATAGGAGTAGATGATATAAAGAACACTTATCTGCCAATGGGATTTAGCAATTTTAAAATAGAGGGCAGAGGGCTTGGAAGTGTCATGATACTTGAATTTCTGCTTTACTATATGACGAAGCCACCGTATCAGATACATGTCAGAGAGCACATTTATCTCGATAATATGCTGGATTTATTCTGAAATGTAATCAGATATAACATTGAATTGATTTATAGTAGATCAACATATAAACCACAACAGGAAGGATGATTCTCAAAAATGAATATTAGAAGAGCACACGAAAA
>ERZ827088.5028-NODE-5028-length-10421-cov-2.590295_pt1 | contig 10421 bp, 9 predicted proteins | sample MGYA00519922_ERZ827088 | MGnify/ENA primary metagenome ERZ827088 (study PRJEB31778, sample SAMEA3449254) | human gut metagenome | biome: human gut; feature: human-associated habitat; material: faeces | place: United Kingdom | collected 2010/2012 ... | reverse complement strand
TGCTGACGGTGAAGAGGATATCCCTGAGGAGGTCAAGGTGCTTGTTGAGGAGCGTAAGGCTGCAAGAAAGGCAAAGGACTTTAAAACCGCCGATGAAATACGCGATAAGCTAAAGGCAATGGGCATTGTGCTTGAGGACACATCGCAGGGCGTTAAATGGACGAGAGCATAATAAAAAAAGAGCCGCTCGGAAACGGTTTTTTCATAAATGTATCAAAGCACCATACCTTCGGAACGGACGCGGTTTTGCTTGCCGATTTTGCTAATGCCAAAAGGGCGGACAGGCTTATAGATCTCGGCACGGGGTGCGGAATAATTCCGTTTTTAATGCTGCGCGACGGTAATTTAAAAACCGCCGTGGGGGTAGATATCAGCACAGAGGCTATAAGGCTTGCCGCAAAAACCGCCGAAGAAAACGGCGCCTACAGGTTTACCGCCCTAAACGCCGACCTTAACGATTTAAAGGGCAGGGTGGATTTCGGGTGCCACACGCTTATCACCTGCAACCCGCCCTATAAAGCGCCGGGTGCTGGGCTTAAAAATCCCGACGGCGTTTGCGCTGCGGCGCGGCATGAGGTCGCCTGCACCTTAAGCGATATAATTTCGGTATCGGCAAGGCTGCTGCAAACCTCGGGCAGGCTTTGTATGTGCCAGCGTCCCGAAAGGCTTGCCGAAATAATTACGGTAATGCGGGAAAACAAATTAGAGCCCAAGCGCCTGCGGCTTGTCTGCAAAAAAGTGGGCGAGGAACCGTGGCTGGTGCTTACAGAGGCGCGAAAATGCGGAAACACGGGGCTTCGCATAGAGCCCACGCTTTATGTTTACGAAAACGGCGAATATTCGCCCGAAATGATAAGAATTTACGGACCGTATAAGGAGGCGTACTTATAATAATGAGCGGAAAACTTTATGTTGTCGGTACGCCGATAGGCAATTTGGAGGATTTCAGCCCCCGCGCCGCGCGAATACTGGGGCAGGCGGATTTTATCGCCGCCGAGGACACGCGCGTTACGCTGAAGCTGCTTAATCATTTTGAAATTAAAAAGGAAATGCTCTCTTATTATGAGCATAACAAAAGCACAAAAGGAAATCTTATAATTGAGCGCATTTTAAAGGGAGAAAGCTGCGCGTTGGTATCCGACGCGGGCATGCCCGCAATATCCGACCCCGGCGAGGATCTGGTGCGGCAGGCACATGAAAACGGCATAACGGTCGAGTCCGTTCCGGGGCCGAGCGCGCTTATAACCGCCCTTGCAATATCGGGTATGGAAAGCGGCAGATTTTGCTTTGAGGGCTTTTTATCGGTAAATAAAATAAGCCGTAAAAAGCATTTGGAGGAAATAAAAGACGAAAAACGGACTATGATTTTTTACGAGGCGCCGCATAAATTACCCGCTACGCTCCGCGACATGTCAGCTTATTTGGGGGATAGGAAGATATCCCTTGTGCGGGAGCTTACAAAAATTCACGAAACGGTTATGAATACCACTCTGTCTCAGGCGGCGGAGTATTACGGTGAAAACACGCCGCGCGGTGAATTCGTTTTAATAATTGAGGGAAAAAAGGAAGAGGAGACCGCGGGTTATTCCTTTGAGGACGCGGTCAATTTGGCAAAAAGGCTTATAAAAGACGGAAAATCAACCTCAGCCGCCGCAAAAGAGGCTGCCGAGGTTTCAAAATACAGAAAAAGCGAAATTTACAAAGAATTGATATAATCAGGTGTGGATATGGAAGAAAACAAGGATTTTTTTGATTTTGGAAGTGAAGATATTTTTTCCTCTTCGGCAGGAAATGCGAAGGAATACGAGGACATTGTAAGCAGCAGTAAAATGCGCGGAAAGCACTACGCCAAGAAAAAGCGCGGCAACGCCTTTACCAAATGGTGGCGCGGCTGTAAAAAGTGGCAGCGGGTTTCTATGATAACCGTCACCTCGCTTGTTTTGGTGGTGGCTATTGCCGTGGGTGTTCTGCGGATAGTGTTTAACTACAACTATAATAATATTACGAAAAACCCCGAGGATTTGGGCTTTGAAAGCGTTATAAACGATAAAATAGTTAATATTGCGCTTTTCGGCATTGATACCCGCGAGCCGAAATCATTTAAAGGACTTTCGGACAGTATAATGATATTGAGCCTTAATACCGAAACCAAAAAGGTCAAGCTTATGTCTGTAATGAGGGATACGCTGGTGCCTATAACCTATAACGGCAAAACAACGTATGCGAAGATCAACAGCGCCTATTCAAAGGGAGGACCCGAGCTTGCCATTAAAACGCTCAATACCATATTTAAGCTTGATATTTCCGAGTATGCAACGGTAAACTTCTATGGTATGTCGGATATAATTGAGGCTGTCGGCGGAATCGATGTAGAGCTTGCAAAGGGTGAGCTTGATGTTATCGGCCATGAAAACGGACACAGAGTAAACTACGGCCTTAATGGGTGCATTTACGAAATATGTGAGCACAAGGGGCTGGACGCAAACAAATATTACATCAGAACGGCAGGCGTGCAGCACCTCAACGGTGTTCAGGCAGTGGCGTACGCGAGAATTCGCCACGCCGCCAATATTGATGGTACTAACGATGACTACGGCAGAACCGACCGCCAGCGCTATGTTATGGAGCAGCTTTTCAATAAGGCAATAAAGCTCGGCAAAAGTCAGTATATAAAGCTTGCAAAATCGCTTATGCCCTGCAGTGAGACATCACTTTCCTATTCCGAAATTTTAAGCCTTGCGGTTAATATCCTTTTGCAGTCGCCTACCTTTGAGCAGACACGAATACCCGATTTTTCGTATCAGATGCCGTCTAAAAGCATACGCGGCGTGGGTTCGTGCGTTTATTACGATCTAAACTATGCCTCAAAGCTTATTCACGCATTTATTTATGACGATATAAAGCCCGAGGATTATATTGAGGCCAACGGCGTTGAGAAAAACGACTGGTACACAGGCTCTTCGGTCAAAAAGCCGTCTTCAAATTCATCAACCGTAAAAAAACCGTCGTCAAGCTCATCGCAGAATTCGTCGTCTGCCTCTTCGGATAATACGATTACCGTGCCCGAGCCGTCATCGGATACCGATTCTTCATCGTCTCTGCCGTCTGACGGGAGTAATTCAAGCTCGGAGCCGTCCGTGCCGGATAATCCGGACAGCTCCTCCGATTCGAGCGCCGTTACACCGTCGGAGGACTCAAAGCCTGACGAGAGCTCTTCGCCGGATAAAACGGAATAGGGGGAATATAAATGCCTCAGAATATATATCAGGCGGTATGGATATTTATTATTTACGCATTTTTGGGCTGGTGCTCCGAGGTTGCGTTTGCCGCAGTTAATAAGGGTAAATTTGTAAACCGCGGCTTTTTAAACGGACCTGTCTGCCCCATTTACGGCGTGGGCATGCTTATAGTGGTGCTTTGTCTTTGGAATCTTCGTGACAGACCGCTGCTGCTGTTTTTGGGCTCCGCTTTGCTTACCACTGCGCTGGAATTTGTAACAGGCTTTGTGCTTGAAAGGTTTTTCCACGATAAATGGTGGGATTATTCGGATATGCCTTTTAATATAAAGGGCTATGTCTGCCTTAAATTCACTATTCTGTGGGGCTTGGCGGCATCGTTTATAATAGGTGCGATACATCGCTTTATTTATATGCTTATTGAAAAAACGCCGTTTGTTTTGGGTGCTATATTGCTTGCGGTATTTTCGGCGGCGTTTATTGCCGACTTTATTGTAACGCTCACCGCTCTTGCAAAGCTGCCTAAAAAGCTTAAAGCTATGGCGGAGGCGGAAAGGGCGCTGCGCGCGGTGTCGGACAAAATCGGCGAGAACATAAGCGATACCACAATAGCCGCTAAAGAAAAGGGAGAGGCCCTAGCCGAGGAAAACAAGCCGCGGCTTGAAGAATTAAAGGCAGAATATGAAAAGAAGAAAAAAGAGCTTTCGGCAATGCTTGAAAGAAATTTTGTTCAAAGGCGAATTTTCAAGGCGTTCCCGAATCTTAAAAACGGGCGTTATAAAGCGATATTTGACCGCATAAGCGAATTGAAATTAAAGGTGACGGAAAAAGGCAATGAAAAAGACGGCGTGTGAAAGCTGCGCTAATTATGTTTACGATCCCGAGAGCGACATAATGTACTGTGATATGGAGCTGGATGAGGACGAAATGCAGCGCTTTTTAACCTCACAGACCTATAATTGTCCGTATTATGATTTTTATGACGAATATAAAATCGTAAGAAAACAGAATTAGGAGCGGCAATATGTTTTATTTATACTTAGTATTAAGCGCGGCGCTTATACCTGTACTTAATAATTTTTTTGAGATTTTGCGGCAGCCCTACTCGTGGTGGCTGGTGCCGGTGCTGTTTATCGCCTTCTTTTTCGGGTTTGTTATTCTGCACCTTATTGTTACCTGTATTTGGATTGCTACAGCGAATGTTAATAAGCCACCGCGCGGCACAAAGGCGTTCAGGGTGCTTGCGAACATAACAATACCAATGCTTTTAAAGCTTGCAAGGGTAACCGTTAAAACCGAGGGTGCGGAAAAGGTGCCCGAGGGCGCACGAATGCTCTTTGTCTGCAATCACCAGCACGATTTAGACCCCGTAATGCTGCTTTCCGCCTTTCCGAGCGCTGAACTCGGCTTTATAGGCAAAAAGGATATTTATAAGGATATGCCATTTATAGCAAAGGCAATGCACAGGCTTTATTGCCTGCCTATCGACCGCGAAAACGACCGTGCGGCGGCTAAAACTATTATTGAGGCTTCCCGCCTTTTAAAATCGGGCAAGGTATCGGTTGGTCTTTTCCCCGAGGGGTACACAAGCAAAACCTGTGAGCTGCTGCCTTTCAGAAACGGCGCGTTCAAGGTGGCTTACCGTGCCGAGGCGCCTATTGCGGTTTGCGTGATAAATAATACCCGCTCAATACCCAAAGAGCTTTTTTGGCGTCGAACCGAAATAAAGCTCAATGTGCTTGAGGTTATTCCGTATGAGGATTATAAGGACATGCACACCGTGGAGCTGGGCGATAAAATACACGATATGATGCTTTCCGAGCTTGAAAAATTAAGAGCATAAAAGATTCCCCTGCAGCTATTTTTTGCAGGGGAATTTCAGTCTTTTGATAAACCTAAAATTTGTATTTGCGGCGGTAACGCCGTGGTTTTCGAGCGAGCGGCATTCCCGCCCAAGGTTTTTTATGCGCCGGTTACATATTTCGGGATATCGGAATTCCTTTTAAGCTCTTCAAACGAATTGTATTCCGCAACGGCGAAGCGCGTATGAACGCAAACCGAAGCTATGAAATACGGCATGGCGAAAATAATCGGTATTACGGTGAGGGAAAGCAGGAGCCAGCCTAAGAAGCTGAAAAACAAATATATAAAATCAAGCATAGTTCTTTTATATATCACCGAGGACATATGCACCGCCTCGGCGGCATCCATATCCTCATCGGCAACCGAGAGGATTGGAGCTGCGTAATACCGCAGCATAACAAAGAAAAGCAGCACCGTCGCAACGGTTTTTAAGAAAAGCGAGAGATAATAAAGGTTTGAAGTCCAAAGCGGTATCGGAATATCAAGCAGATCGTAAATTTTGACTCCGCCGAATATATCGACTATAAGTGCGGGGATATAAAGAATTATACCGAAGAACACCAGCCGCAGGCAGAGCGCGGTTATAATATGCATTGCGCGGAGATATTCTGCCTTGCCCGAGAAAAAGTAAAATACCGAGAGCGGGCTGTCGTCCGCTCCGAAGAGCAGGCGCCAAAAAAATCTTATGAGCCCGTGGCAAAGCGGCAAAAGCAGCAAAAAGCCGAGAACAGCCTCGCAGATATACGCGGCAATATCGCCGCCCACAAAGCTTACGAGCGACGCTATACCGGAAATTATTATAAATACGGAGATGACCGACATACAGGCAGCAATTGCCTTTAGCCAATTGTTTTTAAGTGCCGTCCGTGCGGTCAGCTTAACGACCGAGCTTGACGCTGTCATTATAAACACATCCTTTACCTATACTATACCGCTGAAAAATGAAGATTTAATTACAAAACTGTTAATTTGGCATATGCCGCCATAAGTTTTTTTGTGCCCACAGTGTTAAATGCCACCTCAAGCAGCGTATCGCCGCCCATAGGCTTTACGGAAAGTATAAGCCCCTCGCCAAAAACCTTATGTGAGACCTTCTGACCCGCCGCGTATTTTGCGGCGCTTGTTTTAGGTGCGGCGGGCGCTTTGCTGTAAGCGTTAATATCTAAATATGATGTGCGCCCTGAGCTGTATTCGGATTTTGCGGGTGCGCGCCGATACCCCTCAAAGCTGCAAAGCTCCTCGGGAATCTCCTTTAAAAAGCGGGATGGCATATTGCGGTTGGTAGAACCGAAAAGCATACGCATATAGGCGTTTGTGACGGTAAGGGTCTTCTTTGCGCGGGTAATCGCAACATATGCAAGGCGGCGCTCCTCCTCCATTTCCTCTGCTCCCGAATAAATCGACTGATTGCCGGGGAAAATGCCTTCCTCCATACCTATAAGGAAAACATTGTTAAATTCAAGACCCTTTGCGGAATGTATAGTCATAAGCACTACACGGTCTTCCGACTCATCAAGCGAATCGATATCGCTTACAAGCGCGGTCTGCTCAAGGAAATCCGAAAGGCTCGGCTCTTGCGCGTCCTGCTCATACTGGGCTATTGTAGAGGCAAACTCCGCCACGTTTTGCAGCCGTTCCTCCTGCTTTTCGGGTTCTTCGCCGCTTTCGGTCAAATATTGGCGGTACCCTGTTTTTTCAAGAATCTCGGCAAGCAGCTCCGATACCGAAATATCCGCCGACATTTCGGTGAGCTCGTCAATAATATCGCAAAAGCTGCGTAGCCGCACCGCGGCGCGGGACAAGGCGGCGAATTCATCCGCCCGTTTTATAACCTCAAAAAGAGATATGCCGAGCTCTGCCGCTATCTGTGCGGCGTTTGACATGGTCGTCTCGCCTATTCCGCGCTTCGGCTCGTTTATAATTCTGCGCAGGCGTAAATCGTCGTTATTATTGTTTACAAGCTGCAAATAGGCGATTACATCCTTAATTTCCTTACGGTCAAAGAAGCGCAGACCGCCTATAACGCGGTAGGCAATGCCGCTGCGGGCAAAAACATTTTCAACAGAACCCGATTGCGCGTTCATTCTGTAAAGCACGGCATGATCGGAAAATTTGGCGCCGTTTTTCACATTTTCAAGAATACGGTCGGCTATGTATCTTGCTTCTCCGCGTTCGTCATCTGCTGTGAATACGCTTATTTTTTCGCCTGTGCCGTTATCTGTCCAAAGGGTCTTGCCTTTTCTGCCGCGGTTGTTTTTTATAACCGCGTTTGCGGCGTCAAGAATATTTGAGGTGGAGCGGTAGTTCTGCTCAAGACGGATAACGCGGGCATTCCCGTATTCGTCCTCAAAATTCAGTATGTTTTCAATAGTAGCGCCGCGGAAACGGTAAATGCTCTGGTCATCGTCTCCCACAACACAGATATTGTTTTCGCCCGAGGACAATAGCCTTACAAGCTCATACTGCGCGTGGTTTGTATCCTGGTATTCATCCACCATTACATAGCGGAATTTATTAGTCCAGTATTGTAAAACGTCATCATAGTTTTGCAAAAGCCGCACGGTGTTGAATATCATATCGTCAAAATCCATAGCGTCGGCTTCCATCAGCCGCTTTTGATATATTCTGTAAAGCTCGGCTACGGTTTTAAGACGCAGATCGTTCCCTGCCTGCTCCTTGAATTCGACGGGAGATATAAGCTTTTCCTTTGCGTCGGATATAATCGAAAGTACACGCTTGTGCGGTAAAAGCTTTTCGTCTATTTCGTGCGCTTTCATAATTTGTTTCATTAAGCGGCGCTGGTCGTCGGTATCGTATATGGTAAAATGCGAGGTATAGCCTATGCTTTCGGCATAGCGCCTTAAAATTCTGCCGCAGACCGAGTGAAAGGTGCCCGCCCATATATCGCTTGCGTCTTCACCCAAGCGCGCGGCTATTCGCTCCTTTAGCTCACCCGCCGCCTTGTTTGTAAAGGTGATGGCTAAAATCTGCCACGGGCGAACGGGGTGCACCGAAAAAACGCCGTTCGGAACAAAATCCGTAACGCCGTTTAAATAGTCCTCGCCCGCTTTAATATCATCCTCGGTAACGGTGGGGCAGTAGGTGCTTCTGTATCCGTCCCCGAATTTTACGAGATTTGCAATTCGGTTGACAAGCACGGTGGTTTTTCCGCTGCCCGCGCCCGCAAGTATCAAAAGCGGGCCGTTAACGGTTGTGACCGCCTCGAACTGCATATCGTTCATATGTATAAAATATTTTTTTATAACTTCTTTTCTTAAATTTATAAAATCCATTATTTTCTCCGGTCAGGCGGTTTCCTCGGCGGGCTTGCGTTTTTTTATGCGGTCGGGCAGAATATACGCAAATGGGAAGGCTGCGGTGCATACCGCCAAAGCCGCTATTATATCAATTACGGAATGCTGCTTTAAAAAGACGGTGGAAATGCTTATAAGCACCGTTAAAATAATAAGGACGGTCTGCCACAGGGGAGTTCGCAGGGGCTTGCAGTAAAGGGTGGTGAAATAAACCGCAAACGAGCCTATAACATGCAGCGAAGGGCAGACATTTGTATTTGTATCAAAATTATACAGTGCCTTAACAATATCCACGCAGAAATTATCCCGAACAAATTCGGTCGGGCGAAGCTCCTGCTTTGTGGGGTAAAAAATATATATAACGGTGGTAATTGTGTAGGTTATAATTATAAAATACATCAGCTTTTTAAAGGCGGGAATGTCAAAAAACAAGGTGTAAAGATGTATCCCCACCAAAAAGACAAACCAAAAATAATACGGAAAAACAAAAAATTCACAAAACGGAATTTTTGCGTCAAGGTCCGCCTCCACGGCGTGATAGTTGAGTGAAAGCCCGCGCTCGAGCAGCCAAAATACCGCGCCGTAAATCGGCCAGTAAAGCAGCAAAAGCAGGTGCTTGAATTCCGGGGAATTTAAATTGCCCGGTCGTAATTTTCTATAGTCTACCATATACACAGTCTGCATCCTTAACAATATGTTCTCTGATGATTTCGGCAGCACAGCCGGAAAATTCGTCCTTAAGCGTTTGCGACATTTTGCCGAGCATGCCCGGGATTTCGAGATAATCGCAAACCGCATCGCACAGCTTAATGGCTCCCTCGCGCATATCCGCACAGCCGTTGGAAATGAAGAATTCTATATTCCGCGTTTCGCAGCCGGGAACGGCGTCAATAAATATCATGGGCAGCCCCTTGACCGCCGCCTCGGTGGTGCTCAGTCCCCCCGGCTTTGTTAAAATCAGCTCTGCAGCATCCATATAAAGCGGCATGCGGCTTGTAAAGCCGATTACCCGCACATTTTCGGGCAGGGGATATTTTGTAAGCGAGCGGTAAAGCTTTACATTATTACCGCAGATGATCACAAGCAACGCGTCCTCGGGCAGCTGTTGCGGCAAAAGCTCGGCTAAATCCTTAATGGGGCCGCAGCCCATGCTGCCGCACATTAAAAGCGCAACGCGCTTATCCTGCGGAAGCGAAAGGGTGCGTTTTGCCTTTTGCGGCTCTGTTTTATTATAAAAATCGCGTCGTACCGGAATGCCCGAAGGGATTATGCGCGACATAGGCAGACCGTTATCGGCAAATTCCTTAATAAGCTTTTTGTGCGGAATAAAATATGCGTCCATAGCGGTTTGGTTAACGCCCGGCGAGCAGGTGTAATCGGTTGCGACGAAATATGAGCGGATATTTATTTTACGCCTTTTTTTAAGCTCGGTCATCATCATTGCCGAGAAGACATGGGTGCAGACCACAGCGTCGTATTTTTCGGTCTGCAAAAATTCATAAAGCGAATTGCAGCCCTTAATCACAAGCTCGTAAATAAGGGATTCATCTCCGTCCTTCGGGGGATGATTTTCCTCAAAACGGTAGCTTACGCCGAAAAGCTTCGGGAATTTTCTGTATATCAGAACATGCCCCTTGCTTATCAGCTTGGATTTTTCGGGCGACCAAAAGGCAAGCGCGTCCTTTATATCGCATTCGTCATTATTCGAAAGAAAATACTCTCTTATCGCTTTGGCGGCGGAGTTATGCCCTTCGCCGGTGTTGCAGGATAATATCAGCAATCGCATTGTTTCTTTATTTCTCTCCTTAACATTCTGTCACGCAGCTTTATAAGATGCGGTCTGTTATACCGCTGAATAAGAATAAACGGAATATTGCAGAATATAAATACGAACATTAAAATAATTCCGATATAGTTTTTCCAAATGAGGTAGATGCCGAAAGAGAAAACGCAGAGCCAGCAATGAATAAATTCCGCAACACAGGTTTCTCTTATAAGCGCGGTGAGG
>ERZ827088.5026-NODE-5026-length-10426-cov-3.381063_pt1 | contig 10426 bp, 11 predicted proteins | sample MGYA00519922_ERZ827088 | MGnify/ENA primary metagenome ERZ827088 (study PRJEB31778, sample SAMEA3449254) | human gut metagenome | biome: human gut; feature: human-associated habitat; material: faeces | place: United Kingdom | collected 2010/2012 ... | reverse complement strand
GCACCGCATGACCCAAAACATACCTTGTGTCAACCAAACCGCCCTCGCCTATTCGGGAATCGCGGCTGTCCATAGAATCGTTACGGTTATCGCCCAGCACGAAAATATACCCCTCCGGCACATAAATCGGAAATTCCACGTCATATTTGCTCGTGGTGGGGGTTCGGGCATATGGCTCGTCAAGCTCTTTGCCGTCAACAGATACCACACCGCGCTCAAAATCTATATCAACCGTTTGACCGCCTGTTGCAATAACGCGCTTTATAATCGGTACCTGACCGGTTTTAACGCTTTCGACCGAATTGTCGGCATTGCGCGATATTACGACTATATCGCCCCTTTTGGGCGTATAGGCAAGATTGGTTATTATAACCTTATCGGCGTCCTGCAGCGTATTTGTCATTGATCTGCCGCTTATTGTGGCAACGCGGAAAATAAAGCTGAATATAACAACGACCGATATTATGGCGGTGACAAGCACATCAAGCCATTCAAACAGCTCAGAAGCCGTGCTCCGTTTTTCGGGCTCGGGCTTTGTATCCGGCAGACTTTCGGCGTACTCCGTGCTTATGTTAAAGCCCGCTTCATTCTTTAACTCCGAAGCTTCTTTTATATCCGTGTCGGTTTTAATTTCTTTTTCTTCTTCCATAACGCACCGCCCTTTTTCTTGGTTGCCTGTATTTTTTATAGCAAAAAGGGAGACAGTATAAACCGTCCCCCTTCCTTCTTTTTTTGATTAACCGATAAGCTCTTTAACCTTAGCAGCCTTACCGACTCTGTCACGCAGATAATAAAGCTTGGCTCTGCGGATCTTACCCTTGCGAACAAGCTCAACCTTGGCAACATTCGGTGAATGTACCGGGAAAACACGCTCAACGCCTACGCCGTAGGAAACGCGGCGAACGGTGAAGGTCTCGGCAATTCCGCTGTTGTTCTTAGCGATAACAGTGCCTTCAAACACCTGTATTCTTTCCTTCTCGCCCTCTTTGATTCTCACGTGTACCTTAACGGTGCTTCCTATAAGAATTTCGGGTGCGTCTTTTTTGAGCATATCTGCGGTAAGCTCTTTGATTACGTCCATTTTTTCTTCCTCCTTAAATAATACCAGATGTTCGTACTCAACAAGTTGACAGAGGACCATCCGCTTCAATGTCGTTTTCGGCAATGAACCCACCCCGTAAGGACCGGGTGAAATCAAATGCACCTGTTAAAAACGGCGCAGAAAAACACCTTCCGTTTCAAACAGCCTTATCATTCTACCACAAACCTTTAAAAAAATCAAGTATTATTTTACAAGAGTTCCGCCATCGCTTTTAAGCAGTATTAAAATTCGCTCCTCTTCACCCGTCACGGCATTAATATATATTAAAATTTCCTGCTCATCCTCGGTTTCGCAAAGGAATTCATAGCAACGCACCTCCCCGCCCGAGTCGGTAGGAATAAGGGTCAGCTCCGTATTCCGTATTTTAAGCTTTTTATTCACCTTTTCAGCGGCTTTTTCTATTGTCACCGCCGGGCTTTCAAAGGCGCGGTCGGTATGGTTTGAAAGATATCCGCTCGTCTCCAAAAGCATTATTTCGCCGCTGTCCATCGCAACGCCCACCTTCACAAGATCGGTGTAGCACACGGTTCTGCCGTCAAGATAGGCAAAATTTATAACGCAAACGCCCTCGTCGGTGAAATAGTAGGTTTCCTTAAAGCCCGCAAGACCTATTTTTTCAAGATATCTTTTCGCCTTATCGAGCGCCTGACGGTACTCAAGGATAAAATCCCCCATTTTACCCGTTTTGCGCATATAAACGGGATACCCGCCGCGGCAGCTTATCGCCGCGACAGCGCCGTTCGCCGAAAAACGGTAAACTGAAATCTTCCCCGAGGTTTTCTCGTCCATAGTCAGCTCATCCGCTTTAAGCCCCGTTATTTCCGCCGCCTTTTCAAGCGCCTCATGCTCGCTTATTTCGGCGGCGTTTTTAATCATTTCCGGCTCTTTTTCCAAAATGTGATCGGAATACGGTCCGTCGTAAACAAGGGTCGGATAATCCGAAAGGCTCTCTTCAAGCGAACCGAGCGCCCCCGCAAGCGACTCCTGCGGTACGTTCTCCCCTATTTTACGGTCAAGCTCCTCCGCCCATTTGTCGGAAGTGCCGTAGGTAATATCTGCCTCCTCAATCGCGTCGGATATTTTTTCGGCGGTATTTTTAAGCAGCCTTATATTTTCCGCATATTCAGCATTTTCTTTTCCGTCCGCCAGACTTTTGGAAACCGACATTGCGTAATTCCCCACCTGCGACAGAAAACGGTTCAAAACCGTCAGTTCACCGCCGTTCGGCAGATTCGAAAGCGCGTTTTTCGCATTTTCCGATTCGGTAAGCAGCTGCGCCGCCATATTGCTCATCTGCTTCGCCGAGCTTGTGTATTCGGCTTTTTTCAAAATCACAGAGATATTGTTCACACCCGACAGCAGCTCCTCGAGCGAACGCGAATACCCGTTTTGTATCTGAAGCCTATAGTTCTTTGTTTCCGTGCGGCTCTTTAAGGCAAAGCCCGCAAATATAAGCGCCGCGGTCACACAAAATGAAATTACCCGCACAGCGGTTCTTCTCTTCATGATTCATCCCTCCGATTTTCATATTATTGCCAAAAAAACGGAGAATAAACAAAGAAGACCCGCCTAAAGGAAAGTCTTCTGTATGTGATTGCGCGACGAAATCGCACAATGCGTTTCATACCTTATAACAAGCACTTTTTTACTCATTGCACACATCTATTCGCCCCTCATATTTGTCGGGACGAAATAGCACAATCGCAAAGCCGCTTGATCTCGGCATTTGCCTCGTCGCACTTTTCAAGCTTTGACGTTGCAGTTTCAAGTTGAACACGCAGGGCTTTAATTTCATCGGCAGCACTTTGGATACACTCCAGATACCTGTTTTTATCACCGCCTGTGCTGCGGTAACTCACCATGTATTCTTCCATTTCCTTTGTTGCTCCTTTAATGCGCTTTTCAATGGCTCCCAAATCAAGGTTGGTTTCATCTCCGGTAACTGCATAAGCAAGGTTTACCTTAATCAATAAAAGCGATTCCGCATTATCATTTACTGCTTTCTTTAACGCTCTGCATATAGCACTGTGCAACCTTTTTTCTTCAAATCCTTTTGCGCTGTGTTCAATTCGATTAAGGCAGCGCCAATAAATACGCTTTTCATTTCCGTTTTTCCATGTTTTTCTTTTATACGGGTTACCGCATTCGGCGCATATTAAAAGTTCTGAAAGAGCATATTTGCCGCTGTACTTGCCAAGCGGAGTAAGCGTTTTGTCGGAAGTCCGTCGTTTACTGCTCCGCCGCGCAATTTCCGCCTGAACCGAGTTGAATAAATCTCTGTCTACGATAGCCGGATGATTATTACTGACGAGATACTTTGTCCGTTCACCCCGATTCACTTTTGTATCTCATAGCTCTCCATCACGATGAACAGCACTTTCCGAAGCTTGTCAGCTTGTGCGTTGTCGATATGCGGCAATATTCTTTGAATAATGTCATTTGCAAATTGATTTTTCATAGTCGCATCTCCTTGATTTTTTGCAGAGAATGACTATGGAGTGGCAGTCCCTTTGATTAACTCTTGCCACTCACAAGAGTTATTTTTAGTAGCATAAATTTATAATTTATCGGCTTATTGTGATATTGAGCCCGGTGTACAATACAGGCTTGAAAAAAACCTTTTATTTAAAGAGCGCGAATGACAAAAAATACAAAGCCTATATTGTTTTCAAAGCGGGCGAGGCTTTGGCTGAATATATGCCCGAAAAGGCAGCATATACAGAGCCTTCGTCCGACTATACGAATGATAATATCCCCCAATTCAAAGTGGATAATTTCAGTTTTTCATTGCTTAAAAAAGAGCCTGCCTCGTCCGAATGGGAAAAAATCGGCGGACTTCAATCAGTAAGGCTTAAAAAATCGGAATTTGATAAATCGTTTTCAGGCGGAGTATGGGTCAACGGCTTATCGGCGCAGAAGCTCCGTCGGGATAATTTACACGCTTTTACGGCGTTTAATACAGACGGCAGCTTTTATTATCTGCTTGAGCAGAAAAACGGCGATGCTTATATTGCAAAGGGCAGCCGACTGTCAGAGGATTTTTCCGTCAACTGGCTGTTTAAAATGAAGCGTACGGATGAAAACGGCAATATGAGCCTCGGTGAGCTGCAGAATGCGGTGTATCCGAGCGGCGGAAGCAATCGGCAGGAGCAATAATGATGAGGAAATTTTCGGCGAATTACAGCAATTCACTGTTGTAATGCGCTCTTTCTCCACCGATAAATTTCGGTCTGACCCTTGCAGCCAACACCTTTGCGCTGCCGATAAAATCGTTTTTGAGTCTTACGGGCACCGCGACCTTTTTCAGATGCATTCCGATAAGCGTAAAGCCTATGTCAAGCCCTGCGTCAGCTTTGATCTCCTCAAGCGCCGCAGGGTTTTTAAATGCCGCATATGCCGCCGTTGCAAACGAGCCGCCCGCTTTTGGGAAGGGCACAACATTGACCGGCTCGGCATTCGGCACGGCGGCGCGCTCGCAAATCACGGCGCGGTTTAAATGCTCGCAGCATTGTGCGGCTACAAATACGCCCTTCTCGTTTGCCGCGGCATAAATTCCGTCGAAAACCTCCCTTGCAATTTCGGGGGACGAATCGGTTCCGATTTTTTCGCCCGAAATTTCACTTGTTGAGCAGCCTACTATGAGTATCTGACCCGATTTTAGACCCGCAATTTCAATTATTTCCTTTGCGGCGTTATACGCCTGATATTTATATTCCATATTAATCACCGTAAATATAATACCACATTTTTTTATAAAAGTAAATCGGACGACGCACAACGGGTTCGGATTATTCTCGTTTGCCTAAAGTTTGAGAACTTTTTGTAAAGATGTGAATTTCCCGTTTGTTTGTAATGTGCCGATAGCATTGGGACTCGGCAGCCCTTCTGTCTCCGCGTCTTTCAACGCTATAGCCCTCTGCTTTTTTCTTTTTCTTATCCCGTAATATTTCATTATCTATCTGCTCAATAAAGAGGTTCACAAGGCTTGTTGCTGAATTTTGCGTTTGCAATTTGATTTTTTCTTCTGTCTCGTAAAGTTTTTCACTTTCTTTGAATATTTCTCTGATTTTTTGATGAAATCTTCCGTTATCTGTGTTATACTGTTTTTCACAAGAGTATGCCTCCTTAGTGTTTTGGGTCCTTCAACCTTATTAAAACACATTTTGGCATACTCTTGTACTGTTTTTTCCTACATTTATTTTACACTAAGGTCAAAACCTGCGGTTTTGCCAGATCCCTTTACACAAAGGAGCCGATTTTGCAACCCAAAGGCTCCTTTCTTTACAGCCTGCAAACGTCCTTTCGCGGGCGTTTAAACCATTTTCCGTTTGTAAAATCGGGCATTATCTGCGGTGCGCCGCCCTGCTTTATTGACATTTCCGAAAGCACCGCCACCGCCTGCCACGTAGCGGCATCGTACACATCAACCGGCATTTCCTCACCGTTTATAAGCGCGTCGGTAAAGCCCATGTAGGCAAACCAATCCATTCCGCCGTGGCCTGCTTTCAGCGTTTCCTCGGTAACGTTTTTCCAAATTCCGGGTAAGTATTCGTCTTCAAATTTAACGGCGTTATTAAGCGCCTTTTTGTAATATTCCACCGGCTCAAACGATTCTTCGTCGCCGTCAAGAAATACCGAGTTTGTATCCTGCATATACAGTCCCTTTGTGCCGCGAACCGTAAAATCACGGCTGTAGGAGCGCGGCAGGGTTGTATCAAGCCGCAAAAGAATTGTTTCGCCGCGCGCGCAGGTCAAAACAGTGGTAATAATATCCCCCTGCGCAAAGTTAGCGGCTTTCATTTCATCGGTTGCATCGACGCGGGTTTTAATATATTCGCTAAGTCCCGCGCTTTTTGAAGCAAAGGATGAAACGGTCATTATCCTGTTGCCGCGGTTAATATCAAGCAGTTTTGCAATGGGACCCAGCTCGTGCGTCGGGTAGTTTTCACAGCAACGGTTAAGGTAGTTATCAAAACGGTAGTGGCGGGTAACGTGACCGTAGGCAATCTCATTGCGCAAATCGTGCGCATAAGCGCCGGCGCAATGCACTATTGTTCCGAAAACGTTTTTTCGCGCCATTGAGGTTGCAAGCAGCTCCTCCCTACCCCAGCAGCAGTTTTCAACAAACATATAGGGCGTTCCCGTTTCTTCCCTTGTTCTCACAAGCTTTTGACAGTTTTCAAGCGTATATTCGCACCCAACCTCGCTTGCAACGGCAATGCCCTTTTTCATAGCGTAAACGGCAATTTCCGTGTGGGTGCTCCAATCGCTGAATATAAAAACGGCGTCAAGCCCCTTAACCGAAAGTGCCTCCCTGTAATCGGTGAAGCCTTTCGGTTCTTCACCGTATTCCTTGATTTTCTGAGCGGCGCGCGCAATTCTGTCCTCGTAAATATCGCATACCGATATTATCTGAATATCTTCGTTTTTTAGAAGTACATCGCGGATGAGGCTGAACCCACGGTTTCCTAAACCTACTACACATGCTTTGATTTTTGCCATATCAAGTCATCTCCTTAAAAAAACAATAGCAAAAAAGTTATGAAAAAGCAATGTTTTAAAAAAACATAATTATGTTTTTTTTTATCATTTACTTTTTTGAAAACTTGTGTTATGCTTTTTTTGAGGTGTTAATTATGTGGAACTTTATAAATGTGCCGTCATATTATGGCTTGGCAAGCAACATCGGTGACAAAACGATTTTGGGAGTTGGGTACGATAATTTTGCAGTAACAAAACCGCAGCGTTCTTTCAGAGTGCAAACATTTTATACATGGCATTTTATTATTTCAGGCAGCGGAACTTTGGAGGTCGAAGAAGAAAAATATAAGCTCGGCAGTGGCGATATGTTTTTTATTCCTCCGAATGTCAAAATGCGATATTACCCGGATTCAACTGACCCGTGGGAATATGTTTGGTTTTCGCTTGAAGGCGAAACGGCGGAGCATTACAGAGAACTGATTGGTTTTTCAAATGAGGTTTTTGTTTTGAAAAACAGGCATTATAAGATAATAAACGCAACATTAAAGGATTTGTTTGAGTCGCTTTGCGATAAAGCAAATGAATATTTTGGTGTTTTGTCTGCATTTTATAAGGTAATGGATATTTGCGTTTCGCATATACCTGCAAGCGATGTTAAAGGAGTAAAAGAGATTATAGACTGTAGTTGTATGTCACAGTTTTTTAACATAGAGAGTCTTTGCAGGGATGTAGGCGTAAGCCATGCGCACTTATTAAGACTTTTCAAGAAAGAATACGGTTTGACGCTTATAAACTATGTTATAAAAAAACGCGTTATGTATGCTTGTGAATTATTGGAAACCACTGATTTATCTGTAACTGCCGTAGCACTTTCATGCGGCTTTTCAGACATTTTACATTTTATGAAAATTTTTAAAAGGGAAACAGGCACTACCGCTTTGGAATACAGAAACAAACATAAATAATAAATTTGTCCATAAAAAATTATAATATTGTTCATTTACAAAAAAACGAACAATTAGATATACCAATATTTACAAATCTTGGCGATTTAGCATAAATTGTTTTTGATGACCGCCTTGTTTGATAGAAATATAATTGAGGGAGGATATGTGATGTAAATGCAGACGGGTACTTTGATATAAGAGATTTAGTAAGGTTAAAAGCGAGATTGGCGGGAAATAAAAAACAATCAATTAAATGGCGGCTGATGCAATTCAAGACGGAGTTACCAATTCAATAGATCTTGGCGCAATCAAAAAACTACTTTTGGGGGCTGATTAAGATGAAAAAATCATTTCAGTATTATTGACAGTAGCAATTTGTATGTCTGTGATCTTTTCAGGACTAAACATGTTCGCGAATGCAATAGATGAACAGGATGAAGGTATTGCCGTTACGCCGATTACCGATTATATTGTTAAGCGTACTATGCTTGAAGGAGCCTCGCAATATCCTATAGAGGATGTATTATTAAAAGGGGAAACGGCAAACCGCACGCTTCCTTGGAATGTTAAGCCGGACAAGCTGGCAATCACATCGACTGGTACATTGCAGTTTAATTCTATGAGTGAAAATTTAGCGAATACAACCGGATTGCTGTTTTTTGTTTCAATACCAAATGCAAATACTATAAATCTAACTCTTATTTTAAAAAATTTGCAAATTCGAGACATTACGGTTATCCGGAAGTGTCTTTAAAAGTTGGAGCAAACTATCAAAAAATGTCGCTTAATTCAAATGAATGGGAAAGCGGCGAAATAATCAATTGTTATAACGACGATCAGCCTAACACGAATAAGATCAAGGGTGGACTTCAATTTGACGGCGCTTTTACCTGATATGTGAAAATTCCATATGCATCCATGAAAAGCATTGGAATTAAATACATTGATTGTATGTGTTAAAATGATGTGACCCAATAAAAAGAGAAGTTAACTTCCAAATATGGTATAATGTTTTTACCACAAAACCAAATACCGAAAGGAAGTAACTTCTGATGAATATAATAACACAAGAAGCCAAGAAAAAGCAGGCAGTAGTAAAATTTGCAAAGAAAAACGGAAAAAGTGCAGCAAGCCGAATGTACGGAGTAAGCCTGTCGAGTGTAAAAAGATGGTGCAATAGATATGACGGTAAGATTGGCACTCGTTGGTAGAAAGGTCACGCCGACCGCATCACAATCCGAACAGACACACGAAAAAAGAAGAGCGAAAAATAAAGAAAGCCTTTGAGAATAACAATGTGCTTTTAATCCTTGAAAAACCTGACGATACAGCTTTAAACAGGTTATTCTTTCAATAATCAGCACGGCATTCGGCATAGCAATAGCGGTTTTCCCTTTGCTGCCTGTAAGCCTGTTTAAGCGCGTGATTAAGTTACAAAGGTCTTTTGCGAAACTCCGAGGCGGTCATTCCGCTGTATTGCTTGAAAATGCGGCAAAAATACAGCATATTCTTATAGCCTACCAGCTCTGCAATATCCGATACCGAAAGATTTGTGGTAGTGAGCAGATCGCGCGCACGCTGCATACGCACATCTGTCAGGTATTCCTTCGGTGATTTTCCGGTCAACTCTTTGAAAACATAGCGGTAACGGCTTGAACTCAAATTTTCAATTGACGCAAGGTCGGGAATACTTATATCCTGTTTGAAATTATTGATAAGGAATTGAAGTGATTTTTCAATACGGTACGATGTATCCGCCTTGTGGCTTTCAGAGGAGTTACAACGCGATATTTCCAAAAACAGCTGCATAAGGTATGTTCCCGCGTAAAATGTGAAGTCCTGTTTTCTGAAAATAAGCTCTGAAATCAAATGCTCAAAAATATCGCAAAGGCGTGTATTTACGCCCACGTTTATTACGGTTTGGTTTTTGAAACCGAAACGCTCCATCAACTCTTGGGAATCCTTGCCGGTGAAGTAAAGCCAATAATATGTAATTCGCCCGTCACCGTTAAATTCATAATGGTGTATTTGGTGCGGATGGTAAAAAACAATGTCCCCTGTTTTCAGCGGGACTTGCCTTTTATCCATAAAAGCGGTTACGCTGCCATCAACTATATAAAGAAAATGAAAGTCGGTACGATTTTCAAGCACGGTGTCAAAAGGAATATCGGTATCGGTCTTACCGCCGCAATTAACAATGATCGGCGCTGATTCATCCGATATATCGTTGTGGGATGAATCCAATAATCTGAAAAAATTATAATGTTGCATAATATTTCCTTTGCAGTCGATTTGTATATATAACAGGTGTATTTTAGAGTTGAAAACACCTTATGTGAAGTATACAATAAATAATGTAAATAGTCAATACTGTTTTTGGTTATAATTTGCAAATGAGAAACCGTAACTGTTTGAAACACGCAACAGCAAACGCGAGAGCTCACGCTTTTTCAATCACAGATAAGTGATTATATTCTTTATCAATTAAGTCACTTTGTGCAGCAATTTAAAAGTTCGGGTACAGAAAGGGCGGTGTTTTTGACTGTTTATGCGCCACGGTTGTTTTTTAAAATAATTTTGGAGGGTTTATAATGAAAAAAATATTGAATCGGGGGATTTTGAAAACAGCGCTTTCGTTTACACTTTCTTTAGCGCTTACAGCGGCAATATTGCCTGTGGGCGGACTTTTAACGGCAACAGCCGAGGGGGAAAATACTTCTGTTACAATTTCGGCAGCCGAAATTAAGGACGCCGTCAATGTTTACGGCAGCGCAAGCGCTTCTTCAAGCGGTCTTTCAAAGGCTGATTTCGACGATCGCTTTGAAACTACCGAGGGCGGCATTATACATAAAATCACCGAGCTCGGCAGCTGCGGCGATGTATGGTCGGCACAAAA
>ERZ827088.5025-NODE-5025-length-10427-cov-3.422773_pt1 | contig 10427 bp, 9 predicted proteins | sample MGYA00519922_ERZ827088 | MGnify/ENA primary metagenome ERZ827088 (study PRJEB31778, sample SAMEA3449254) | human gut metagenome | biome: human gut; feature: human-associated habitat; material: faeces | place: United Kingdom | collected 2010/2012 ... | reverse complement strand
GGAGCAGGCCAAGGGCGACGAGACCGACTGCACCAGCGATATTTACTCGGTGGGCGTCATGATGTACGAGATGCTCTCCGGTCAGCTGCCGTTTGATGCAGAGGACGCCGTGGAGGTGGCCATCAAGCAAATCTCGGATCAGCCGAAATCCCTGCACGAGATCGCTCCGCAGGTGCCTGCCGCACTGGTGGAGATCACCGAAAAAGCCATGGCGAAGCTGCCGCAGAACCGGTATGCTTCGGCCCGTGAAATGCTGGACGCGCTGGACACCTATGTGCAGAACCCGTCAGTCATGTTCGAGTATCAATATATCACAGAGGATGCACCCGAAAAGGTGGTGAAACGTACCATGAATCAGAACAAAGAACCCCGTCCCGTCCGCCAGCCCCAGTCCGGGGAACGGTCCGGCTCCCGCAGCCGGAAAAAAGGCGGCAAGCGCAAGCGGCGCACCATTTTTCTGCCGGCACTGCTGGGCATCACCGTTGCCTTTGCCTTGGCCTGCATGGCACTGTGCTGGCTGATCCTGAACGACTCGTCCAACTTGATGAACAACAAGGCCGATATCACTCTGAACGATTACATCGGCATGACCCAGGAGGAAGCCCAGGCCACCGAGCAGGTGGCTTCCGGCCAGATCAGCGTGACCTGGGAGCAGGAATACAACAGCAACTATGCGGCCGGCTATATCTACAAACAGTCGCCGGTGTCCGGCCGCACCGTGCGTGAGGGCCAGGGCGTGACCCTGACCGTCAGCCTGGGCACCCAGTATGTCACCGTGCCGGACCTGACCAACTATGTGCAGGCCGACGCCGAGCAGCAGCTCAAGAGCCTGGGCGTTTCTGTGCTGGTGACCCAGGCCGTGGACACCTCCGTGGCCTCCGGCGCCGTGATCCGCACCGACCCGGCAGCCGGCACCCAGGTAGAATCCGGCTCCACGGTGGTGATCTATGTCAGCCGCCCGCAGGTGGCCACCACCACCAAGGTACCGTCGCTGTCCGGCATGAGCGTGGACGATGCCCGCACCCTGCTGGTGCAAAACCATCTGGGCCTGGGCAGCCAGACCGACCAGTACAGCGACCAGCCGGTGGGCACGGTCATCGGGCAGAACCCGGCGGCCGGTTCCACCGCCAAGCTGAACGGCCGCGTGAACATCACCGTGAGCGCCGGCCCGGAGCCCGCGCCGGTGGAGCCGGAAGCACCCAGCGACAGCGGCAGCGACTGGTGGGGCAGCCTGTGGGGCGGCGACAGCAGCTCCTCTTCCGGTTCTTCTTCCAGCACCGAGACCGGTGAATCCGCTTCCAGCAGCGAAGGCTCCGGTCTTGCCGACTGGTGGTCTTCGCTGTTGGGCTGACGGAGGCAGGCATGAACGGTTATATCGTAAAAGGCATCGGCGGTTTTTACTACGTTAAAACGCCGGATGGCATCGTGGAGTGCAAGCCCCGCGGCATTTTTCGCAAGCAGAAGATCACCCCGGTGGCCGGGGATGAGGTAACGCTGGAAACTGAGAACGGTGCTTCGGTCATTGCACAGATCGCCCCGCGCAAGAACGTATTCGTGCGGCCGCCGGTGGCAAACCTGGACGTTCTGTTTCTGGTGGCCAGCACCACCCAGCCTACCCCCAGCACCCTGGTGCTGGACAAGCTGTCCGCCATTGCAGTGGACAAGGGCGTGCAGCCGGTGATCGTGTGCACCAAGGGCGATCTGGCGGAGGCAGAATTCCTGCGCAGTGCGTATGAAAAATCTACCCTGCCGTTCATCCGCATCGATTACAGCAGCGGAGCCGGGCTGGACGAGGTCAAACAGTGGATCAGCGGACGACTGTGCGCGTTCTGCGGCAACTCCGGTGTGGGCAAGTCCACGCTGCTCAACGCATTGCTGCCGGATGCTGCCCGGGAGACCAGCGCCATCAGCCAGAAGCTGGGCCGCGGCCGCCACACCACCCGGGAAGTGACTATTTTTGAAGCCTTTGGCGGCCGAATTGCCGACACGCCGGGCTTTGCCAGCCTGGAAGCAAACCGGGCAGGCTTTATCCCTAAGGAAAATCTGGAGCACGCTTTCCCGGAGTTCGGACCCTATCTGGGGCAATGCCAGTTCACCGGCTGCTCCCACCGGACCGAGAAGGGATGCGCTGTGCGGCAGGCTCTTGCCGAGGGCAAGCTCTCCCAGACCCGGTACGACAGCTACTGTGCCATGTACGATGAGGTCAAGGACGTCAAGGACTGGCAGCGCCCCAAATTTTAAAAAGCAAGGAAGGTTTGTTTATGGCACGGTGTGTGATCCTTTCGGCCTGCCCGGTCTCTCCGGCGCTGGCCGGTCTGCTACGGGAAGATGATTTTATCATCGCCTGCGATGCAGGCTACCGCAACTGCGCGCCCCTGCACTGCAAGCCCCATGTGATCGTGGGCGACTTCGACACGGCACCCTGCCCGCAGCAGGAGGACGACGAGATCGTAGTTCTGCCCCATGTCAAGGACGATACCGATACGGAATACGCGGCAAAGCTGGCCGTGCAGAAGGGCTTTGACGAGGTGCTTCTGCTGGGGGGCCTCGGCGGCAGGCGGCTGGAACACACCCTTGCCAACCTGTGCACCGGCCTCGGCCTGGAAAAGCGCGGTGTGCGTGCCACCCTGCAGGACGAGCGCAGCCGCATCACCTTTGTGATGCCCGGCGAGACGCGCCGCTACCCCAAAGAGGATTACTTCTATTTCTCGGCGTTCCCCATGGAAGGCCGTGCAGAGGGCGTCTGCGAGCAGGGTTCCTATTACGAACTCACCGATGCAGAGCTGAACGCAGGCTACCCGCTGGGTGTCAGCAACGAATACGCCGAAGGCTCCGACTGCATCACGGTGTCCACTCGCGAAGGGGCACTGGTCATCGTGGAAACGGTGGCGGACTGATCCTTTTCCGGCAATTCCGGAACATTCCGGCTGCAAACTGCTTATAGTGTGGTATCAGACGGAAAGGTGGGGATCGGGATGCAGGTGATCGTGCTCAAAAGCCCCAGACTGCTGCGCGGTGTGCTGCGCAGACTGTTTGGCATCCGCAGCAACACGCAGGAATAAGCGCAAGTCAAGCAAAGCTCCCGTCGGGCAGGCCCCGGCGGGAGCTTTTTGCTGCATATCTCCCGGCCCGGCCGCATACCGTGTGGTAGAAGCGGACAGGGAAAGGAGCATCTTGCATGGAACTGAAGATCTTTCGGGACACGATGCCGCAGGCGGGCACGGTGTGCACCGTCAAGGCAGAGCTCCCGCTGGAGACCGAGATCCTGGTCTCGGACTATCTGCTGCCGGTGTTCAAACTGGTCAAATGCTTTGCAAAGCCGGTCATCCTGCAAAAGCAGCTGCAGCCGGGCAGGCTGACACTGGAGGGTTATCTGCGCTGTACGGTCTATTATCAGGGCGAGGAGGGTACAGGTCTCTGCCAGACCGAACAGAAACTGCCCTTTACAAAGCAGCTGGAACTGCCGGAATTTGACTTTACGGCCTGGACGGCGGTGGTGGAGGGTCAGACCGAATACCTCAACAGCCGGGTGGTCAACCCGCGCCGCATGGAGGTGCGGGGTGCCGTGGGGCTGGTGGCGACCGTGCGCACCCAGAACAAAGCGGAGGTGATCACTGCACTGGCCGATGGCGGCATTGAGCAGCAGCTGGACACCCTGCAGGGCGTGCGCAGCATTGCGGTGCTGGATAAGCTGATCTCGGCCGAAGGGGAGCTGGCTTTTCCCAGCCCGCCGGCGGCGGTGCTGGACATTGCAGGCACAGCCACTGCACAGGAGGTACGGCTGCTGTCCGGCAAAGCGGTGGTCAAGGGCGAAGTACGGGTGCAGTGTGCCTGGCGTGCCGAGCAGGAAACCGAATTGCAGAGCCTGAGCACGACTCTGCCGTTCCAGCAGGTGCTGGATGTGGACGGCCTGACCGAGGACTGCAAGTGTCTTTGCGTGGTGGAGCCGGTAGGCTTCTCCCTGACGGAAGGGCAGCCGGACGCGGCGGGCACCCTGTCGGCCAGCCTGATGCTGCATTTGCGGGCTTGGCGCAGCTACCAGCTGCAATATGCGGCGGATGCCTTTTCCACCCGGTTTGAAACGGAACTTGTCCCACAGGAGCTGGCGGCCGAAGAACTGGTCTGCATGCTGAATGCAACCACGACGGTTTCCGGTTCCGGCCCGCTGCCGGATGCCGGGGCACAGCTGCGTGCCTGTTTTGTATCGTATGGGCCTATCAGCATCTCGCAGCAGAGTGGGCAGGGCGGCGGCTGGGCGCTGACAGCCCGCGCCACGGCCACCGCCTTTGCGGAGAACAGCCTGGGAGAGCTGGACAGCTACGAAAAAACGCTGGAGCTTTCCGTGCCCATCCCGGCCGAGGTGCCCGCCGGGATGCAGCTGCAGCCGGAATGCTGGCTGAGTACCGACAGCGTACAGTGTACCTGCACCGGCGGAACCCTTACCGTAACCATCACCGCCCGGGCTGAGGGTGCCATCCTGGGACGCAGTACCCGCCAGGGCATTGGCAGCATTTCGCTGGGCGAAGCCATGACCCCTGCCGACCCGGAGATCACCTTGCGCATTTACTATGCACAGGAAGGGGAGGCGCTGTTTGATGTCGCGCGGCGATTCCATGTGCCGCCGGCCCAGATGCTGACGGCCAACGGACTGGACCCCGACACCCGGGTGCTGACGCAGGCACAGCATTTTCTGGTGCCGGGCCTCTGACCCCCAAAGCACAGACATTGCTCTTTCCGGAGTGGTGCCTGTGCTTTTTGTATGCCCGAACAAGCGATCCGGCCAAACGAAATCTTATGTCTGCCATAAAAATTTTTGAGCGTTTTTATCACAAAAAATGTTACAAGGCCCTTTTCTCCGGCCCGGCGGTGGAGTATAATAGACAATGTTTGGAACAGGAAAGGAGCAATTTCAACATGGAAACAAGCAATTCGCTTCTGGATGCGGACATCATCCGGGAGCAGAAGCCTGTGTGGGCCTTCAGCCGAAAGGTGTTTTGTGAGGGCATCCGGGATGGCGTGCCCATCGCACTGGGCTATTTTGCCGTCTCTTTCTCGCTGGGCATTGCAGCCCGCAAGGCGGGTTTTACCCCGTTTCAGGGGTTTCTGGCCAGTCTGCTGAACAACGCATCGGCCGGTGAATACGCTGCCTTTGCGCTTATTATGAGCGGTGCCAGCTATTTTCAGGTGGCCGTGATCACCCTCATCGCCAATGCGCGCTATCTGCTCATGAGCTGCGCACTGGCTCAGCGGTTTGCGCCGGGTACACCCTTCTGGCATCGGCTGGTCATCGGTTACGACGTAACGGACGAGCTGTTCGGCATCACCATTGCACGGCCCGGCAGCCTGAACCCCTGCTATACTTACGGCGCCATCCTGCTGGCAGCCCCGGCGTGGGCATCCGGCACGGCATTGGGCATCGTTGCCGGCAACCTGCTGCCGCTGCGTGCGGTCAGCGCCCTGAGCGTTGCGCTGTACGGCATGTTCCTTGCCATCATCATCCCGCCTGCCCGCAAGGATAAGGTGGTGGCTGTGCTGGTGGCCATCAGTTTTGTGCTGAGCTTTGCCTGCAACTATCTGCCGGGCATCTTGGCACTTTCGGACGGCACCCGGACCATCCTGCTCACCGTACTTATTTCCAGTGTGGCTGCGGTGCTGTTCCCGGTCAAGGATCAGGAGGCGGAACATGACGCATAACAACTACATTTACATTGCGGTCATGGCACTGGTGTCGTATGCGATCCGCATCCTGCCGCTTACTCTGATCCGCAAACCCATCAAGAACCGGTTCGTTCAGTCGTTCCTGTACTATGTACCCTATGTCACGCTGGCCGTCATGACCTTCCCGGCCATCGTGCAGGCCACCCAGAGCCCGGTGGCCGGTGCTGTGGCGCTGGTAATCGGCATTGCAGCGGCCTGGTGCGGTGCAAGCCTGTTCCAGGTGGCTGTGGCCTGCTGCGCTGTGGTCTTTGTGCTGGAATTCTTCCTCTGAAAAAATGCAGCTGCGCTCTGAAGCTTTCGCTTTGGGGCACAGCTGCTTTTCTTACTGCACAAAATATGCTATACTGACAGCAAACCAGGGAGGGAGATCGTACCGATGAAACGCGTTCTGATCACAGGCGGCAGCGGCTTTCTGGGCGCACGCATCCTGCAGCAGGGGCTGGGGGATGCGGAGCTTTGCAGCCTGCCCCGCGGCTTTCTGGCAGCAGCCGGGGAGGCAGAAGTGACCGAGACCATTCAGAAACTACAGCCTGCGGCCATTGTGCACGCGGCGGCTCTGTCGGACACCGGCTATTGCGCACAGCACCCGGAGGAAGCCCATCGTGCCAACGTGGAGCTGCCGGTCTGGGTGGCAAAAGCTGCCTGCGCATCCGGCGCAAAGCTGCTGGCGTTCAGTTCAGATCAGGTCTATGCCGGAATCACGCAGACCGGGCCGCTGCCGGAGACATTGCCCCTGCAGCCGACCAATGTATATGGCCGCTGCAAACTGGAAATGGAACAGCGCGTGCTGGAACTCTGCCCGGACGCTGTGCTGCTGCGGGCCAGCTGGATGTATGACCTGCCGGGCTACGGGTTGCCCATCCGGGGCAACCTGCCGCTGAACCTTTTGCGCGCCGCCCTGCATGGGACGTCGGTGACCTTTTCGGCCAACGACTGCCGGGGCGTGACCTATGTCCGACAGGTGATCGCAAACCTTGCTCCGGCACTGAGCTTGCCCGGCGGCGTGTACAACTTTGGCAGCTCCAATACGGAAAATATGGTGCACACGGCACAGCAGTTCGCGCAGGAGCTGGACATTGCGGTGCAGATTGAAGCCGCCGACTGGACGCGCAATCTGGTCATGGACGGCAAAAAGTTGGAAAAGGCCGGCATCCGCTTTGATACCACACAGCAGGGCATCCGGCACTGCCTGCGGGATTACGGCTTAGCCAGCCGGTAAAAGGAGAAAAAACGATGAGCGAAGAGATCCGGCCGGGGCGTTACCGGCATTTCAAAGGCAAAGAATATGAGGTGCTGGGTGTGGCCCGCCACAGCGAGACCGAGGAGGAATATGTGGTCTACCGGCAGCTGTACGGGGAGCACAGTCTGTGGGTGCGGCCCGCCTCCATGTGGAACGAGATGGTTACCCGCGACGGCAAGACCCAGCGACGGTTCACCTATGTGGGCGAGGAAGCCTGATGTGCGGACAAAGAAATTGTAAAATCTCTGTATCGCACAAAAACTGAAAAAACTCTAGAAAAAAGCAGGGGATTCTGCGCGAAACCAGTCCATTCCGGGTGGAAGCGTGCGCGGAAAACCGCTGCTTTTTTGCTGTCTCTGACCTGGAAACGACCATCGGGCAATGTTGCAGCCGTTCACGGAAAAGTCATACTTTATTTACATTAAATGGCAACTTTGTTATAATGAATCCGCTTTTTGCAAAGCATCCGAAACCCAAAACGTCAAGATTCTGAGGAGAGTGGAACATTTGAAGGAAGTCAAACTTGAAGAGGCTGCTTACCAGTTTGATGGCAAGATGTCTCTGCGCCAGGCCATCCCCCTGGGCCTGCAGCATGTCTGCGCCATGTTCGTGGGCAACCTGACCCCGCTGCTGATCATCACCAGTGCCTGCGGCATTGCCGGTGGTGAATTTGCAGACCTGCAGGTCACCCTGCTGCAGAGCGCCATGTTCGTGGCCGGTGTGGTCACGCTGGTGCAGCTGTTCACGGTCGGCCCCGTGGGCGGCGGTGTGCCCATCATCATGGGTACCAGTTCCGGCTTTATCGGCGTGTTCAACAGCGTTGTGGGCACGATGGGCGGCGGTGTGCTGGCATATGGTGCGATCATGGGTGCATCCATAATCGGCGGACTCTTCGAAACGGTGCTGGGCTTTTTTTTAAAGCCCCTTCGAAAATTCTTTCCGGCGGTGGTAACCGGTACGGTTGTTATGTCGATTGGTCTGAGCCTGATCTCTGTAGGCATCAATTCCTTCGGAGGCGGAAATAATGCAAAAGATTTCGGCTCTGTGGAAAACCTGCTTCTGGCTGTTTTTGTTCTCGCAATGATTCTTGTCTTCAAGCATGGGACAAAGGGCTTTTTAAGCTCTTCTGCAATCCTGTTTGGTATTATCGCAGGCTACATTGCTGCAGTGGTAATGGGATTTGTCCTGCCTACGACCGGTGTTACTGCAGATGGCGTGGAATATACAAAAGCATGGGTATTAAACTGGAATAAGGTTGCAGAAGCTTCCTGGTTTGAAATTCCGAAGCTGATGCCGGTAAAGCCGGTGTTTGATCTGCGTGCGATTTTGCCTGTCCTGATCATGTTTATTGTAACGGCAGTGGAGACGGTCGGTGATATTTCCGGTGTAATGGAAGGCGGACTTGGCAGGGAAGCAACAGATAAGGAGCTTGCAGGCGGCGTGATGTGCGATGGTCTTGGTTCTTCCTTCGCAGCGTTATTTGGTGTATTGCCGAATACCTCCTTCAGCCAGAATGTTGGACTGGTTGCCATGACAAAGGTAGTAAACCGCTTTGCACTTGCGACCGGAGCGATTTTCCTGATCTTGTGCGGCCTTTGCCCGAAGCTGGCGGCGCTGGTTTCCATCATGCCTCAGTCGGTACTGGGTGGTGCGGCAGTTATGATGTTTTCTTCTATCGTCATCAGCGGTATTCAGCTGATCACAAAGAATCCGCTGACTGCCCGGAACCTTTCCATCGTATCGGTAGCGCTCGGTGTAGGCTACGGTATGGGCGCCAACACAGGAATCCTTGCAAATGCGCCTCAGTTTATCCAGCTGATCTTCGGCGGCTCCGGTATTGTACCGGCTGCGATGGTAGCGATTTTGTTGAATATTGTACTTCCGAAAGAGGATTAAAAAATTGCCACCTTTATGGTGGCAATTTTTTTTAGAGCAACTGTTATATGAAATTGTTATGCTGCAAAAATGTCTCTGAATGAAACGCAGGTTATAGCTTTACCGGCCCACCGCTGCATTGTCCTGTCCCATCCGTTTTAACTCCGGCAATACAGTGCAGAGCATTGTGATAAAGCAGAAGCTGCCGCCGATGACGTTGGACACCGGTTCGGCAAGGAAAACACCAGCTGTGCCCATGTGGAGTGTATAGGGCATCAGATAGGTTAACGGAACGACAATAAATACCTTTCGGAGCAGGGAGAAAAAAATCGCCTGCTTCTTTTTATTTAAGGATTTAAAGGTTGTCTGACCGATATACTGCAGATCCATGAAAATAAAAGCGGCAAAATATTGTTTCAGCGCAGGGATGGCATCGGCAACCAGCACAGAGTCGGAGCTGAAAATCCGGATCAGCATACCGGGGGCGAGGATGATCAGGCTCCACATGATGGCAGTATAGCCAAAGACCATGAGTGCCATGACAATACCGGAGTTTTTGACTCGGGACGGACGGCGGGCACCGTAATTATAGCTCAGGATAGGAGAGGTTCCCTCCGTGAGCGCGTAAATCGGCGTTTCCACGAGCTGCCGCACGCTGGAAATGATGGTCATGACGGAAATATAGATATCCCCGCCGGTGACGGAAAGGACGTTGTTACAGCAGATCGTAACAAGGCTGTTGGTCAGCTGCATGACAAAGCCGGATGTACCGAGGCTGACGATATTCTTTGCATAGCCGCTACATTGGGAAAATTCTGTTTTCCGCAGAAAGCGAACCCTCAGCTCCGCCCTTTTCGTCAGGAAAAGCAGGACGAACGAGGCAGAAAGCAGCTGGGAGAGCACGGTTGCAACTGCAGCGCCCTGCACGCCGAGGCCGAAAACAAAAATAAAGAGAGGGTCAAGGAGCAGATTGGCAGCTGCGCCGATGGCGACGGAGCACATACCAACAAGGGAATATCCCTGTGCGTTGATAAAAGGATTCATGCCGACTGCGATCATGGAAGGCAGCGTGCCGATGAGATAGAGCATCATGTATGGATATGCATAGACTAAAGCATCTGCAGACGCGCCGAAGAGCACCAGAAGGGGGCGGGCAAAAACAAGACCAATCGTCATCAAAAAGGTGGCACTGACACATACCATTGTAAAAGATGTGTTCATAATGCGGTTTGCCTGTTCTGTTTCCTTTTTTCCACGGTAAATGGAAAAAAGCGGAGCACCGCCGCTTCCAAAGAGATTGGCGAATGCGCTGAGGATGACGATCAGCGGAAAGCACAGTCCCACTGCGCCGAGGGCGGCTGTGCCGCAGCCAGGGATACGGGCGATATAGATACGGTCTACGATGTTATAGAGCAGGTTCAAAATCTGGGCAACCAGCATGGGGAGGGCCGCTCCGAGAATGTTTCCGGTTACGGTTCCGTTTTCAAAATCAATTCGTTTCATAAGTCGGGAGCTTCCTTTTCTTTCGTATTCGTTTTCCAGTATAGCAAGCTCCGGAGGGAAAGTAAATTCCGAGTTATAGGTTCCCGACCGG
>ERZ827088.5020-NODE-5020-length-10454-cov-2.874123_pt1 | contig 10454 bp, 10 predicted proteins | sample MGYA00519922_ERZ827088 | MGnify/ENA primary metagenome ERZ827088 (study PRJEB31778, sample SAMEA3449254) | human gut metagenome | biome: human gut; feature: human-associated habitat; material: faeces | place: United Kingdom | collected 2010/2012 ... | reverse complement strand
AATCCTAATACTAATGCTACTATAAATATTATAAAATTATTTATCGAATAAGGACCAGATAAATGAAATGGTTCTGGTAATGATATAGCAAGAATTATTAAAGGAACAAATCTAAGTAAAACTGCTACTAACCTTTTAGCTAGCATCTTAACATACCATTTAAAATAAAAATCTTGAGGTCTTACTAATTCATAAGCTAAATTACCATTTTTAATCATATCAAGTAATTCGTTTTCTCTATCAAAGGGATATATTAGGGCAAAAAATGATTGCTGAAGCCATAGGTAATTAACAAGTTCTTGCCAGTTCATTGGTACATTACCACCACTTTCGTAGAAGGCTAAATATACCATAATAAATATTAAAGCAAAGAATATTTGAGTACATATACCCGCTATTGCTTCCATTCGATATTGAAGATTAGTTATAAATCTTAATCTAAAATAACTTAAATATGATTTCATAATTCATAGTCCTCATATAATTTAAGTATTACATCATCAATACTTTCATTATCTATTTCAATATCTTCAATATTATATTTAGTAGTAAGTTTACTTAAGAAATTAGATATACTTATTATATTAGAATCAATTATAAAATTATAACTATCTTCCTTCTTACATTTCTTTATAACACCTTTTACTTTAATATTATCAATTTTATTCTTAGTAAATATCTTAATATTTTTATAACTACCATATTTAACTTTTAATGTTTTAATATTTCCATCATATAGTATCTTTCCATTACCAATTAAGATAATTCTCTTAGCCAGTGCTTCAATATCATTCATATCATGAGTAGTAAGAATTACTGTTACTTTATTTTCTTTATTTATCTTTTTAATAAAGTCTCTTACTATCTTTTTAGATATAGCATCTAATCCTATTGTAGGTTCATCTAAAAATAATATTTCTGGTTTATGTAGAAGAGATGATGCTATTTCACACCTCATTCTCTCTCCTAAAGAAAGCGTTCTAACCGGTTTCTTTATTATTTCTTCAATACCTAAAAGTTCTACTAGATATTTCTTTGTCTTTTGATATTCATTATTATCTATTTTATAGATATCTCTTAACAAGTCAAAAGTGTCTTCCGCTGGGATATCAAAAGCAAGCTGACTTCTTTGTCCAAAGACTACTCCTATCTTAGATACATATTTTTTTCTATCTTTAATAGGATCTAAATTATTTATTTTAATGCTTCCACTAGTAGGAAGAAGTATTCCTGAAAGCATCTTAATTGTAGTACTCTTTCCAGCACCATTTGGACCAATATAACCAATTACTTCTCCTTTCTTTATTTCAAAAGATACATTTTTTACTGCTTCTACTATTTTGTATTCTCTTTTGAAAAATGATTTTAAAGCAGCCTTTAGTCCACTATTTCTTTTGGCTACTTTAAAAGTTTTTGTTATGTTATCAACTTTGATGAATGACATTTTAATATCACATCCTTTCTGACAACGCAAAAAAGCCACATATTTCAAATATGTAGTTTCATCGTGCAATTAAATATATGGTTTTTTCTTCGCAAATGTCATAATAAATATATAATATTTAAAATACTTTGTCAATAGTTTTATATTAATTTTTACTTAATAGTTTTTCTAATGACTTAAACTCAGTAGATTCTTCTAATTTTTCTTCATAATATTTACCATCTTGGTAGAAGCCTCTCAAAGCATATGCTTCTTTAATATTATGAGCCTTTACTTCACTAGTAATTATTCTATATTCATTATCTACTATCTCAATACAAGAGCAATTACTTAACATTATACCTACTTTTTCTTTATTTTTTATTTCTTCTTTAGTAGATTCATATCTTCCATTTTCATCAGTATGAGGAGTAATGTAAGCATCAATAAAATTTAGACAATCTACACTACTAAAAGTTACATCATTATCACTAGTTACCGAGTCTGAATTACAAGAATTAAACCAGCACACTGCTCCAGCAGATACTCCACATAATACTTTACCATCATTATATGCATTAAGTAATACTTTATCAAATCCTGTTTTCTTCCATAAATTAATCATCTCTAAAGTATCACCACCACCTTCATAAATAATATCAGCCCATGCTATTTTTTCCTTTACTACTTCCATATCATCTAGTTCAGTACTTTTTAAATCTCTACAATTACAGCCAAACATATCTCCATATATTTTTTTCATCGTTTCAAAATAACCCTCTTCGATAGTATTATTAAATGGTTGTGCATGAACCATAAATAAATAATTAGGGTTTTCTTTACCTGTTAATCTTATTATTTCCTTATCCATAGGTTCAGTTTCATATTCACGATATTTACCATTACCTAAATATCTACCATTTTCTCCTCCACCTATAGCCACTATTTTCTTAGTCATAATATCCTCCTTTATTATTACTTTATATTATATTTACAATCATCAATCTTTAATTTTTTATTTTCTTTTTCTAATTCTTTTAAACTTTTATCTGGTGTTGGTAATTCTTCTGGCATAGTACCTCCATTCTTAGCAATTACTTCTCTTATATTTTTCCCAATTGTATAATGTACTTGATTAGCTTTACTTTCAGAATTAACATTATCCCTTTTTAATTTAGATTCTGTTTGAGATATTCTAAACAAATTAGCAATTAATTCCTCACTACCCATATTATCTAGTATATCTTCTCGGTATCTTAATTTCTTTCTTTTAGCAATATCATCTGCTGTTTCTCCATTATATAATCCTTTATAACCATAATTATGGAATCTATCAAAGTTCTTAACTCCAGCATTTCGTGCAGCAATATTTAATGAATAATTTCCTTTCTTTGTTAGATTTCTTTGATAAAATCTTTTTTCTTCTTCTGTTAAACTAGAATATTCTCTTTCTGTCAATTCCATCTTTCTAGTTTGAATAGCAAAATATGTTTGTCCTAAAGCAACAACTTCTTTTTTAGGATCAGCATTTTGTACTATTAAATAACAGGCATAACGTGATAATTTATAATCTAATATAGTTCTTTTAGCTTCTTTTGCTAATTCTATCATTTTTCCCACTTGGGAAAAATGATCTTCATATGCATAATTACTTTTCTTACATGCCATTTTTGCATTGTTAATTACATTATTAAACTTATCCCATCTTTTATATTCCAGTACTTTTTGTAATTCTCTGGCCAACCAATATTCACTACCAAATTCATCTATATGTTTTATATCATCAAACATCTTTTCTGTATATTCTTTTATTTCATTCATTTAAAGCATCCCCCTATAACCACTATTTTTATAATCATAATTATGAAAGTTATCAAAGTTCTTAACTCCAGCATTTCGTACTATTAAATAACAAGCATATTTCGATAGTCTGTAATCAAGAACTTCTCTTTAACCACCTTTACCTAAACTTATCATTTTGTCGGTGCCGACAAAATGTTTTAAAGCCTTATAGCAATCACTATTTTTTATCACCATAGGCCTCTACAAATTATTAATTATTTCCAGAGTAAACTCTGCTACTTCAGTACTACTCTTCTTTAAAAATTTATCATAAGTAATTAGATTATCTTTACCTATTACATCAGATATAGATCTAATTACTAAAAATGGTATACCACTTAAATAGGAGGTCATTCCTATACTAGCACCTTCCATTTCTACTGCTACTGCATTAAATTCTTCTTTTATTTTTTTAGATAATTCTATATCTGTACAAAACATATCACCAGTAGCAATAGTACCATCATAAACATTATCCTTCTTTATATTAAAGGCTAATTCTCTAAGATATCTATCACATTCTACATATACACCTACTTTAGGTATATAGCCTTTAGGATGGTCAAATGCTGTTATATCAAAATCATATTGTACTAATTTATCACTAACTACTATATCACAAACATTTAGTCTATCATCTATACCTCCTGCTACTCCAACATTAAGTATATAGTTAGGACTATAGTTATCAATTAACACTTGTGTACTTCTTGAAGCATTAACTTTACCTACTCCTGATTCTACTAAAATACATTCCTTATCATTAATAGTACATTCATAAAAATCTAAATCATATATTTTATTTATCTTATTTAATTTAACTAGTTTTAACATTTCTTCTAATTCTTCATACATAGCAAATATAATTCCTATTTTATTCATATATACCTCTCTTCTTTACTTTTGCATAATCATTTCCTTATTATCATATTCATAATCTAATCTATTACTTGAAGTAATAATACTTTCTCCTAAATTACTTTCTAGTTCACATCTAGCAACCTAACTAGCATTACCACCTACTTTGGCTACTTTAATATTACCATTAAGTCCTACTGGTTTATGTTTTTCAGCAAGTCTTTTAGTAGCTTCTTCAGATAAATCATTAAGAATTAATTCTATACTATCCATATTATCTCTTAGATTTTCTTTTCTAAGTCCTTTATACTCTTTATATTCCTTACTAGTCATACCAGACCAAGTTTTATATATCTCATTAGTTAAAATAGCATACTCTTTAGCATCTTCTATACCATTTTCTTTCCAAGCATCAGTTAATTGTTTTCTATTTTGAATAGCTTTCATTCTCTTTGCTATCCAGTTTTCATCATAACCTTTTGACCTATATAAATCTATAGATCTTTGCATAACAATTGATGGATCAAATACCTCATCAATTCTCTCACTACCTAACTTAGCTAACCATTGCTTTATGGGCTCAGCATTCTTACTAGGAATAGATTCTATTATTCTAAACATTCCTTCTATATCAGTAACATCAGTCATACGATATTTACCATCAGTAGCCTTAAGTTTCAACTGTCCGATTTTTTCGGACACTTCACTTCCTTCTGAAGTTAATTGCTTCTTTAAGTCACTCCAGTATTTTCTGGGTCTAGCACTTCCAGTTAATACTTCAATAATATCAATAATACTAACATAATATTTCTCACTTTCTTTATTCCAAACAGTTCTAACTTTCTTATCATTAAATATTTTGTTAATCAAATATAATTTGTCTTTTTCCATATAACCCTCCTCTTTTCTTACACTCCCAATATAACACATATAAAATATCTAAGTCAATGAATTTTAATATATTTATTGGTAATATTTTTTACCAAAAAGAAAAAGTACTCTATGAGTACTTATCACCTAAATTAAATTCATATACACATTCATTTATATCAATACCATGTATATTAGAAGACTCTAATTCTACAACTTTACCACCTATCTTTTGATAAAATTCATTAGCAGTATTCTCTTTTAGACATCTAATAATAACTCTTTTATATCCATCTTTTTTAAATATATTAAAACAATATTTAATAAGTTTAGTTCCATAACCATTTTTCTGATTATTATCTTCTATATAGATAGAATATATTTCTTTATAGTCATTATACTTATCTCCTCTTGCGTCTCCGTAGCAGATAAATGCCTTAACCATATTATCTTCTTCTAGAAGAGCATAATTAGAACTACCTTTCTCTATAGCATTCTTAATATTTTCTACTCTAGTATTCACTTTCTTGTTTATCAAATACTTCTTTTGGGAAAACATTACTATAAGTACTTCGCCAAGAATTTAAATGTATTCTAACTATTCTTGCAGCATCACTTGTATTAGCTTCTCTAATCATCTAAATCACCATTACTAAAATATATTTCTAATCTATTATATTTACCAGTATACTTTTCTATATAATTATTATTAGTATAATCTTTTACTACCATCTTCCAAAAAGATTCTGCCACTTTAGAATTAGGTACAGCCTTAATAGTCCAATTACCTTTATACATATCAAATACTTTAATTGCTACTTCTTTACCTATTTTATTTCTTTTATAATTATTTAAAACAAATATTTCACTTATTTCATAATTATTATTTCTATTATCATCTATAAGTACAAAGCCTAATATATCATTATCACTCTTAATAAAATAAGCATAATTATCTATAAAATATTTATCTAAATCATATTCATACTGACATATATCAGAATTAAAAGTAATAGGAAAATATAAACTTAAATCATGTAAATATAATTGTAATAATCTTTCTAATTTATTTCTATCTTCTAATCTAACTTTTTCTAATTTAATATTATTATTCACTATATCCTCCATAATATTTTCTTTAACCTCTTCAGCCTGTAGTCTTCCGAGGTATGATGAAGCCTATTCTAGTCTTCCTCATAATATTTTTTTAGTTTATTTATTTGTCTATTTAAAAGAATACATAATTTATTTATTCTAGTATCAGAAAAATTAGTTATATATTGATACTTATGAAGTAAGGCATCAAACCATTCTACTATTCCATCTAGTTTATTTATATCAATTCTTTTAATATCTTCGACTACTTTAATTATTTCATCAAAAGGTTTAACTTCATAGAAGAATCTTCCTTCTTATAATTTTATTGTATCAAATATTTAATAAAAAGTCATTAAATTTAAAGAAAATAAGTACTATTTCAAGTACTTATCAATTATTTCAAATAATTTATCTTTACTAATAGGTTTAAGTAAATAACCACTAAAACCATATTTTAAATATTCTTCATTATATTCATATTCATTATTTCTAGTAAGTAAGATAACATTAGTTTTAAAGTTTCTAATATCTTTAAATTTCTTCATAACAGTTACTCCATCTAATGGGTCCATAACTTCATCTAGTAATATTAAATCATATTTCTCTTTACCCCTAATTTTATCTAGTGCTTCTTTACCTAAACTAACATAATCAAGTTTAATATTAGTATCACGAATTAATTTACTAATAATCTTCTCGGTAGAAATATTATCATCTACTAAAAGTATTTTCTTTTCATCATAAAAACTTTCGTACTTATTATATTTTTCATTAGCTTCTTCTACTATCTTTTGATCAAGTACTATCTTCATAGTAGTACCATTTCCATAATTACTACTAGGAATAATAGTACCACCCATTAAAGTAATTAAAGCTTTAGCATTATATAAATTATTATTTAAATTAAGAGAATCTTCATTACGATCATTCTTTTTATTAAATACTTTAATTATATCATCTGCTTTCATACCAGTACCAGAATCTTCAACAGTAATAATAAGTCTTGCTATATTATTTTTAATGATAGCATTAACATTAAATTCAATATAACCACTACTAGTGTATTTAACACTATTATCTAAAATAATATCTAACACTTGTTTAAGACCAACACTATCACCATATAAATATTCAGGTATATCACTAGCTATACTAGGACGAAAAGCAATATTTTTAACATTACATTTTTTACTATATACAGTAACTAATTCCTTAATAATTAATTTAACATTATACTTATCATTATATATCTTAATGCTAGCACTATCAATACTATTTATATCAAGTATTTCATTAGTCATTGTAGTAAACTTAGCAGTACTACCCTTTATCTCTCTAGCAGCATCATTAATAACTTCAACATCAACCTTTTTATTACTCGTTTCATCTAATATATCATCAGCAGAATAATCAATATCTTTAGTGATATTTCTTATTTCATTAGTCATATTATATAAGAACATAGTCTTCTCTTCATTAGCATTATCACTAATTTCTTTTGCTCTATGTACTTCTTCTAGAATTTTCATATCAGGATTTTCAATTGTATGATACATTAAAAATACAATAAATGTTTCCATTGAAGTCATAAGTAATAATTCAGGATGACTTTTTTGAATAATAATAACAACAACTCCTAATAACATAAATGCAAAAATTGGTAAATACTTTTTATCTCTAATTTTCTTATAATTTATAATAAGTCTAACTATCCAAATAGCAATATACACACTAGAAACAACATACATAACATTTGCACTAGGACCATAAGAATACACAGCTCCTCCTGCATTATGATAATATAATGGTTTTATAATTATAACTATTAAAAATATAACGTATAATATTGAAAAACCTTTTATTATCCTATTTATTTTCTTTTTTCTATTTTTACTATCGTCAATTGATATAGCAAATATATATACTGAAAACAGAGTAATCCAAGTTAATAAATAAACTATATATCCTTTAGATACTATAACATTAAAAATAGGATATTTATCTATATTTACTATCGTAAAATAACTACCTATAGCCAAGATTACACCAATTAAATTAGTAATCATTAATTTCTCAAAAATCTTATTTTCAAAAGTAACAAGTCTTTTCCTTGCAAAATAGACTATATTAAGTAATACACTATAAAATAAACTATATATAGTAAACATATTCATATTTCATCACAACCTTTTTATCTTTTTTTTATTTTTTTCTTTACATTTTCTTGAACTTTAACAAAATCTACTTTTCCAACACCAGTAAGTGGTAGTTCTTTTTCAAATGTATATTCATATGGTACATCTCTTTCTGGTAAATAAGTTAAACATAGCTCTCTTAATTGTTCTTCAACTACATCTGGAGTTAATTGACAATCTTCTTTTAAAACTACTATTGCCATTGGAAACTCGCCCTGAGTAGTAGTATTACTAGGAATACCAACAACACAACAATTTTCAACTAAAGGATGCTTTTTTATTATATTTTCCATTTCCATTGGCCATACATTGTGTCCATCTGGTCTAATAATCATTCTTTTTATACGTCCTGATGGAAATAAAACACCATCTTCATTCATGTAACCCCTATCTTTGGTATGTGTCCATATTAAACCATCACTATGTTTTATTTGAACTTCAGCAGTTTTTTCTTTATCTTTATAATAACCTAACATTTGAGTAGGACCAGTTATACATATTTCACCATATTCACCATACTTAAGTTCCTTATCAGTATATTCAACATTATCATCTTTTGGTAATGCAAATATAGAAATAGTATTTTTAGCAAGTGGTACTCCTGCACTACCAACAACATTACATTTATTAAGTCTAGTAGAAACACTTGAATTACATTCAGTAAGTCCAAATCCTACTATTACATTTTTATCATAACCATGACTATGTAAAAACTCATTAAATTCTTGTTCATTACCCTCTAAGAAATAATCACCACCAGCAGAAATAGATTTAAGAAATTTTGAAAAATTTACTTTTTCCATTCTCTTGTCCTTCATAAGTGAAGTATAGTGTGTTGGCACTCCAACTATATGGTTTGGTTTATATTTTATAATATAATCAGCAAATTCATCTTGATCAAATTGTGGTATTATAATGTCTTCAATTCCAAGAGCAGGAGCCATTACTACCCCAAATGACCAACCATAAGCAATAAATCCTGGCATAATATTAAGAAGTGATTGTCCTTTTTTTAATCCTAAATCAGTATCTTTATATTGTTCAATTAATGCTATAACAGTATCATTAGTTAATTCAACACTCTTAGGAAGACCAGTAGTTCCACCTGTTAACACCATACCAGCAGGCATATTAGGAGTATATTCTACTTCTTTTGCTACAGTATTTTCTCCAATAGTCATAAATGTTTTCCAAGGAATATACAAACCATCATAATTATCAAAAGCAATATTAGGTATTGGAAGTCCCTTTTTAGTAAGCATTTCATCTACCTTTTTCTTAAAAATAGGCTTAAATAATGCTGGTACAGAATCGGTATATGAATTGCATACAACCATTTTAACATTGGTATTTCTAATAATACTATTTATTTTAGGAAAAGCTATATCTAGTGCTATTAAATATTTAGAATTAACTTTGTTTAAATTTTCTTCTATTCTTTTAGCATTAGTTCTAGGATCTATATTATTAGCAACTGCCCCTATTTTATTTAAAGCATAATTACTAATAATAGTTTCTGGAAATGTTGGAGAACATATAGTAACAATGTCTCCTTTTTTTATTCCTAAAGCAACAAATGAATTAGCAACCCTATCTACCATATCAAAAAATTTTTTATAAGTCATTTTAAAGCCATAATATTTAATAGCATTCATTCCCTTATTATATTCATTATTATCTTTAGCATATCTATAAAAAGTCTTCTTTGGTAATTCCTTAGTGGCGGCCTTCTCAGTATAATATTTAAGCCACGGCTTATCAATTGAAGCAAATCCTGTTATTTCCTTACTTCTTTCTCTATCTAGTTTCATATCACTAGGTAATGCTGAATACATTGTAAAATTTTTCATAAAACCATCTCCCTCCGATTTTTTCATATTAATTGTATCATAAATTTTAACTTTTTTATAGTACTTTTATAACTTTTTTATCTTCTTTTTATTATTTTCTACTATATAATTTTCTATTCCTAATCCAGAAACAACTATAAGTGAATTATTAGGTATACCTTCCTCGGTAAGTGCAATATTATTTCTCTTTCCGCATCCACTAAGAGGAAATTCATTTCTCTTATTAAAGACAAATTGTGAAGTAATTTCTTTTCCAAATATTTTTAAGCATCTTTTATAAATACTCATAATTAATTTATTAGTATCTTTGATTTTAGC